>OGYC01002740.1_pt1 | contig 11506 bp, 8 predicted proteins | sample 1576461 | NCBI WGS metagenome assembly OGYC01 (sample SAMEA3541569, study PRJEB24748) | human gut metagenome | biome: human gut; feature: human-associated habitat; material: faeces | place: China | collected 2012 | reverse complement strand
ATACCTACTGCGTTCATAGAATCACTCCTGTACTGAACTTGTAATGGACAAAGACCATCTTTCCTGTTGCCGGTTCTATCTGTTTGATGACACGAACGCAATGGCTCTACCTGCACAAATCGAACACTGCGAATAGGAGGATGGCTGACTGACTTTCATGCGGACGTAAAAGCCCTTGGAGATGAAGGTCAGACCATTACCTCTCTATTCTAACAGTTTAGGCAACGAGATGTCCCATGCCTATGGCTGGCTGCCATAAATCAAGGGGCAAATATATAGTAACAGGAGAATGACCATGACCAGCATCTTTGAACAACTCAGCGGCACCTATACCCAAGGAAGGGACGGCATGCTTTACCCCAACCTCACTCTGGGCGACAGGAAACAGCGCCCCATCGGCAGATGGGGACGGATACACAGAGTCTATCTGGAAACAGAACATCCCGGCCTGTATGATCGGATGATCCTGAATGGTACTCTGGACAGGAATCTGGCAGATGCAGAGGAACGTGCTCAGGCCATGCTGGAGCAGTTGATCCGGCGGATGGCGTTGCAGGAAGGCATCACGGAAAACCTGAAGGCTGCCGACCAAATGGAATGGGTCCGCAGGATGAACAGCATCCGCAGCAGAGCGGAAGAAATCGTACACTCAGTTTAAAGAATCCGGCTGGTCAGCAAAATTCTATCAGGAGCATCGCGCAGAAATCGAAGCACACAAAAAAGCACAAGCTGTCTACGAGCTTCACGACGGCAAACTGCCGACGCTGAAGGAGCTGACAGCGGAATACGTTGCGCTGAAGGAGCAGCTGGATGCATACAAGCCAGATCTGGCAGAGCTCAAATCGAAGCTGACAGACCTGAAGCAATCCGGTATAACTACAAAATACTTATCCGGGACATTCCGCAAACAGATCAATATCACCGCAAAGGAGATCGTATAGAACGATAACAACGCCTCCGTGCCGGAACTGGTTTTCACCGTTTGCCGGCATGGAGGCTTCTTTCATTTTTATGCCGAGGTGCTGCACTAGGTTGGGCGCAACAAGACACCACAACCACAGATCGCAAGATCTGGTAAAATGGGCTTGGGGGCGGAGCCGCCCAACAAGCAAAGTGCAAAAGGTGCTACCTTTGCCCTGCTTGCAACCATGATAAACATGTATTTGAGATTGCTATCAGCCTTGTTTTGCTCGTTTTCTGCACAAGAAAAGCCAGAGACAGAGGCATGGATGAAGATTGATCCTTGAAGCACATACCGAATCGATATCCCACAAGTAAAGAATCTTCAGCTTCCAGCATCACAGTCAATAACAGAAATTGCCGATGCCAAAATACCAGCAGGTCATTCATCGATGCTCAGCACACCCGCCATATAGCCCAGAAAACCGTCATATGCAAGCGTCCATCGATACAGTTCATCCCGTATGGGCTGCACATTCCAGTCTTTTATTCGATATTGAGGGATTTGAACGGTATCCATCTGCACCTGTTCACGACTGATCTCGTGAATACGGATGTCCTCATCCGGCGCTGCGTGAACAAGCGCCGATACAGAATGATTGTCAATCACCCGGAATGTATCCTCAACTTTGACAAAGGACAGGCTGTCTTCATCCTTGAGCAGATTCGTCTGGTGCTCACCATAACGGGCCAATTCCAATCGAATGGAGTCGGTAACCGAAGTAGGAAGAATCGGACGGTCTTTTTCAAGGAACTCTTTGGTTAACACTGTAGCCGCATGTTTGATGATGGGGTGCTCCTTCAGCAGCGCATCGTCTGCGTAGTTGAGGCCGAAGGACCACATGAGCGCATTCTTTGTTTTTCCGTTCCGGTTGACTCGCCCCGATGCCTGAAGCAGCGATGACAACGATGCCGTTTCACGAAAGCCAACAGAAAACGAAAAGTCAACGCCGGCCTCCACGCACGATGTCGCGACAAGCGTCCAGTCACAGTCGGATGGATCCCGAAGCCGCTGCCGAACGCGTGCCAGCGTCCTCGCGCGATCTCTGGCGGTCAGTGCTGTGGACAGATGCTCCACCCGATTACGCCCATACAGCTGCATGATCGTCTTTGCGATCACCGTTGCGCTTTGAACCGTGTTGACGATGAGAAGTCGCTGCCCCGGAAAGGAATTGACCCATTGTGCAAGCGCTTCACTTGTCATGAGTGCGGGATTCCAGAGATACCGGATGCGGTTCTGCTCATACTGCGCCAGCGCGGAACGAAGCGCGTTGTCAACCAGATCTGGCACTCGCCGGGTTCCGGCTGCCGCAATCTGCTGAATCGTCCAGAATCTGTTGAGAGAACCCGACGCAAGAACCCAGTGGCAATTCCACTCGTCAGCGAAGCAGTTGATCCATTTCCATGCAACCGGCAGAAGATGCGAAGGCAATGCGGCGTGTGCTTCATCAACAAAAATAGCACTTCCCGGCAATTCATGCAGCCGCCTGAGGGCAGATGGCCGGTTTGAGGCCAGCGTCTCAAAAAACGCTACCGCTGTTGTGACAATAACAGGGGCTTTCCACAGCGTAGAAAGGTGACGGACACTTTCTGATTCAAAATCCACCCGATGGTGAACCTCCGCAACGATTTTGTTCGGCTCTTCACCCGGAAGAACCAAACATCTGCGATAGGTTTCCACCGACTGCGAAATGATGCTTGTAAAAGGAAGCACAACAAAAATCCTGCGAAGGTGATGCTTTTTCGCCTGACTGAGCATGTATGCCATCACGGCAGTGGTCTTTCCGGACCCCACCGGACTGTCACAGGCAACGACATGGTCATTGACCTTGCTGTCTCTGCAGCATTGATACATCTGTGCCCGTAAACGGGAACGCTCATCCTCTGCCCGAAGACCGCTGATGTAGGCATTCAGCACCTGCAGTCTTTCCGCCGGACGCAGTTCATTCTGCCGCCCATCCATGGGTTCCTGCCCGTAATGTCTCGCCGTATCTCCGTGGTCGGCATCTGCCAGACAGGAAAGCGCCAGGCGCATGAATACCGAGCGGCATCCGGCTGCAGGCTGTTCGTCTGCGGTCTTCTCCCCAAAGAGATCCCGATGGATGGCTTTCAGCTCCGGCAGCTTGCTGTCTGTCGCTGCTGCGATATCGGTATCACGGAAAGCCTTGCTGCCGTGACAGCATTCTTTCGGACAATCCGGAAGACCCCGGTGATGCGACATGACACAGACTGCAGAGTACATTTTGTTCTCATGAAGCAAAAGCGCCGTGCCGGCATCTGTGTGGTTGATGGGCAGATGCGGCTGATTTCCGGCATGCAGGGCAGCTTGATTTTCTTCCTCAAGCTTGCCCAAATCGTGCAGCGATGCCGCATTGGTGATAGCGCTGATCAATGCCATGCCGTCTTCCTGTTTTGCCGCAAATGCAGCCGCTTCCTTCGCATATCGAACAGCATCCTTATGGACATTCTGAACATGATTCAGATATGTCTGCGCAGGAAAACCATTATGCGCGCTATGCGCGAGGTATTCTTTTTCCATTAGTTGTTGGCAAGATCCTGAACACTGGCAAGACGCTGCTTCAGCTCTTCGGGAAGGTCGGCAACATCCTGATAGTCCTTCCAGCTCGAGGAGGGTTCCTCGGCATTTCCGATCCGCTTTGGCGTCAATGCGTCGATCAGCAGATAGTCCGGGCAGCTTCCCAGCTTGTTCTTGTGCTCCATGTACCATGCATGGCGCAGGCGCACGTCGGGGCGGATATTGGATCGGGTCAGGTCAAGCATGTAGGGGATGGCGCGCTTGAGCAATTCAATGTCCGCCGCTGTACAGCCGCTCTTGGCGGCGTAATTGGGATTCACATAAAAGGGCATGCAGTAAACGCCATGCTCCACGACCCGATAGGCCAGGGGAGCCATGCCGCTTTTCTTGCCTTCCTCAACGCCCGCCTTGTTGGTATTGGTATGACGGACAATGCTGATCGGCGAGATGGACAGGCCCATGCCGAATTGAACCGCACCGGTCTTGATATACTCCTTGTTGCCGCCATCCTCCAAAAAGGTGTTGCCAAAAATGCGGGCATCCCAATACTTTCTGACAAATGTGCTGTCCATAAAATTGGGGCTGTCATTCATTTCTTTTGTAATTGCTGCCCTGTCGCGCCCACGGGATTCCAAGATGCAATAGAGATCCGCCTGACGGATGTACGCTTCGGGCAAGCTCTGGAAAAACACGCCGTCATGATCCTCGATCAAATCACGGATTTTCCGCTTGACAGATACGGGCGAAATCTCACCCAGTCCATTCGGGCGCTGGCGAGGATCGTTTTCACGGTCAGGATCCCCATTCGGATTGGAATTGACAACCTCGAGAATCAAAAGCCCGGTTGCATGATTGAAATCCACACTCATCTTGCTCTACTCTCCTTTGCTCTGATGATTCGCATTGCTTTCATCCTGCTTCTCCTGCTTGGGGAAGGAAGCGAGGTATCCGATAAACAGCTGTGCCTTCTGGGCATCACTCCAACGCATGGGAACAGAATACTCTGTCGCAAGCTTGTTGGCGATTTGCTCAAATACCTTCAGGTACCATCCTGCCAGACCGCTGGAATCTTCATTCTTCGTGCGGTACTGCTTTGCCCATGACAGGTAAGGCGCCATTCTCACGGAAAGCTGGGACAGCGTTCTACCCGGCGTTTCGCTCGCGGCAACAAACAGGGCAGAGCCCACAAGCTGCGGCGGAATCTGATTGTTACGCACCACCTTGCAGTACAGCGCGTGCAGCTCATCGGAGGCCTTGAGCAGTTGTCCCATCAGGTAGGGTGTAGCTTCCATATAATCATCCTTTCTATTTCCGCTGAAGAACAGAAGCATGGACAGAACGGGCAGGATCTGTTCCAGCTGAGCAACGCGGCTGCACTTTCTTCCACTGTGCAGCAAAGGACCTGCATGGATGAATAGCGGCATACCATGCTGAACGAGAATGTGCAGCTCGTGCAGAAGCAGCCGGTGCTGTGCCCGATGGAGGAACAGCCCGATCCCCTCATAAGGATGCATGGCGGATACCGTTGATGATTCTCCATCCTGTCGCCAAACCTGATTGACAACAGCTGCAACGTCAATGGGAAATGGCGTTGAAAGCCGTATGAATGCAATATCCGGAAGATCATTGCAGGCCATATCCCAGTTTTCAGCGGCATGTATCAACGCGTCTGCCAAAGCAGACTCAGAGTAAAGAATCTTTGTGCGTCCCTTATCAATTTTTCTGAGCACAAATACCTGAACGCTTTCAGGTCTGTCCTTTGGCGGAATCCCGTTGAATGCAGCCAAAAGGCTTACGGAGATTTCTTTGAAGGTTTCCGATCGATCAGGATGACCAAAAAACTGCACATAAGGAAGCGGAGCCTCCGGTAGTGAGCTGGGATATGCGAATACCGCTTCGCCTTTGCCTGTATTCAGCCAAGTGATGCCTTTGCTCTTGGCATCCCCGCCAAGCCAATTCAAGGCAGCCTGAAACTGGACACGGTGCTGTGCGGATAACGGGTAGGAATCGCGTTTGTCATCAAAGTTATGATATCTGTTCTGGCAGGGCTGCCCGTCGAACATCGTATACAATGCCGGCTCAAACCCCGCGGCAAGCTTAACCTTTGGCATTGGAGAATTGGTCGGCACATAGATTTGTCCGAATGAATCCATCAATCCATCCTCGGTTGTATTGCTCGTCACGATTCTCTCCGCCTGAAGAAATGCTGTATTCAGATATGCAGTAAACTCCCTGCTCGCTGCATACATGCCATAGGTATCATATGCGTCTGTGTCAAAGAATACGGAGATGTTCCGCTTGTCATCTTTGCACGGCTTACTGGCATCACCCAGCTGGAAAAGAATCAGCAAGGCCAGCCCAACGTCCTGCTTCTTTTCCAGCTTTGCAAATACCGCTTTTGTCAATGATTCGTGCAGTACCTGCGCATTGGCAAACGGCGCACATTCTGCCGCCAGAGTATTCAGCAGGTTTTCTTTTGGATTGCCGGCAGTTTCGAGCAGACCGGCCATTTCCCTTGGGGTTGCAGAAAAGCAATTCTTGATACGGCTGTTCTGATGCGGCTCCCACGCATTCTCTTTGCATAAGGCATGAAGCTGCAAGGCATCGATGCTTTCCGGTTTCTCGATGCATTGCGCAACCAACTTTTTCTCTGATTCATCCGTTACGCGGTACAGGCTGATGAGATTGAGCCCGGGAAACGAGGCCTGATTTGATCCGAATTTTCGCAGCTGCATTGCAAGTGCCCGATCGATAGCCTCAAAATCAACCACCTGCCCACCCTTTACCCAGATTCGGATACAGGGAGCCTTCGCGCTCACATTGGGCAGCGGAATGTAATTTCTATAGGATTGCAATGGAACGATTCCCGCCTGTTCCAGTGCTTTGGACAGGGATGACAATTCATTGATCAAAATGAACACCTCTCTTGGGCGGGAACACCAGCGTCCCGGCATGAATCGTCACGTCGTTGTCAAAGCGGTACGAAACCTTCGATTTGTGCCCATCGGGAAATACCTGCCGCAGCATGGAAGGAAAGTGAATATCCTCCATATCGGTACATACCTTTGTCCCGTCCCGGAAGGGGCCAAAGTAGCTGGCCGTAAACTCTCTCAAGCCCAACGAGGGAATAGCAAAGCACTGCCCCCGTTGCAAGCGCCGGTTGAAAATCTCCTGGTATGCATGACCGGGCGACGTTGTCCGCCTGTCCCATTGCAGAGTTTTTTCAGAAAGCGTATCCTTCCTGTGATTGGGCACAACCACCGCATAGAGCCGATAGCATACATCAATCAGAACGGTCGAATACATCTGATATGCATTTCCAAAGTCAATGCTCTTTTTCTGGCGCAACGGTCCCTTGTAGTTTGTTGCGTATGAATGAAACTGAACAGGAGCGCATATTTCAACCCTGGTTGGAATGATCTCCACATCCGGCCCGAAAAGGATGGATTCAAAGATGCCCTTGCAGGCCGAATACGTCGGTGCTGGATAGCTGACAGGACTGTCACCGCTGTCCGGTCTGGTCCACATCGCCGTTGATCCTGCGATTTCCATCTGTATGGGATACGAATGATGAACCATGCTTTCAACTCCATTCCTGTGAGCAAGATAGCAGATGAGCTGCGGCGTTGAGAGATACAATCCGATAACCCTATGAATATTATACCATAATTCCGGCTGTATTGTAAAGGTTTTTGGATTTGAATATCCTTCTATGATGTATTACGAAGAAAAACACCGGCATAATCGCCAGCGTTTCATGGATCACTTCTCATGTGCATTACGGAAAATGGTACGCATGTAGTCGCTCTTTCCATAGACCACTCTGCTGACCAGCATCCGATCGGTCTCCACCTTGTAGAATACCATATAGGACTTGAACGTCACGAATTTCGTTGCGGTTTCTTCACTGGCAGAAGCTTCAAAACCTCCGCCCAGACGCGTTCGAGGTCACGAACGGCAATCGGGGAGTATTCAATCCTTATTTGCGTTTGCTGTGGAAGTGTGCCCGGACATCATCCTCGGACACCCAGCCTTCTTCCTCTCCCGAGCGGATGCCCGTATTGAGCTCGCACATTAGGCGGAGCATCGCCTTTGCCTTCTCGAATTCTTCATCGTCCGCAATATCGCGGATCGTAAAGCGGCCACGTCCATTGACCGTCAGATACACCGGTGAACCAGCGGAAACCTGTTCAAGAACGGTGTTGTAATTGCGCAAATCGGACACAGGGCTAATGATTGCCATGAGCAGACCACTCCTTTCGATTCCATTATAGCATGAGCAGAAATCTCGTTCAATACTTTACGAATAATTTTACGAACATTAGAGCATATCAAAACAGAATGAGCAATCCTAACTGTATCGTGTTCGAGTCGGTGGTTAGGGTTAACTGGCTTTTCCCTACTCCTGGTCACATTCAAATGCAAGAGAAGCATATCTGATTCAATGGCAAAACCATGATAAACTTCAAATGCTTTGCTCCCCGAAGTGTCTTTTCTCTTGCATCAGCACCCGTTCTGCGCTATACTATACTTGTGGAATCTCTCAAACCGCTACAGCAAAGCAGTCTTCCCTGTTATCACCCTGATAACAGAATGATAACCGGAGGCTATACAGGCAATGGAATAGGAATGCCACAGAGAATCAGAGCCATCACTTGGAATCGGACACACATAAATTATACAGAATGTGTTAAGTCTGAGAGAGTGGGAATAATGAAAAAGTGGATGTGAAGGGCTGCAAAACCTTGAAAACACGCACTTTTTCAAAACAGGATTGCCTGTTTGGTAGCAAGATGATAGCAGCCGCAGCGTTCGTGCTATTCTGATGTGTCGGATGGCGCGAATGGCTTGCGGGTGCTGGAATATAACTTTATAGGATGAAAAAGGCTCTGCTGACTTCCGTGAAGGAAGAACGGCAGAGCCTTTTGTGCGTGCGCCCGGCGTCTCACGTTTCTAAAGGGTGAAAGACCCGAATCCGCCCGGTAGCGGGAAGGAGAAAGCCGAAGGCAAGGGTGTCCGTCGTGAGGCGGAATCTGAAGGAAGCCGGATGTGGGAACAGACTAACCACGGGCAAACCTCTGGCCTGACGAACAGAAACCGTATAGAAGGCTATATGCGAGGGTAAGGCTGCACAACAAGTCGAAGCCCAATAGCTACACGGAATCGCATGTGGTAAATGCGGCAGGCAGATGGAGGGAAAGAAACGTGTGGTACCCGGGGAGGTCTGCGCGGAATGCGCCGAAAGGCGTAACCGCAGCTGCAAGGCTGCGCTGAACGCGTAGAAGTCAGCCGAAGCCATAGTACCTTGGGGGAAAAATTCAAGGGAAGGGCGGAACCAATACAAGCCGGAGTAATCGAGGGAAGGAGGACGGCATGAAGAAGGCAGAAAACGTCAGAAGCTGCCCGCAAAGAGACAGCACGGAATGCGAAGGGTATGCGGGAGCGCAGAGTGCCGTTCAGCCGGGGAACGAAGAAACGGCAGGCAGAAGCCAGAAACTGCTTGAAGCAATTCTGTATAGAGATAACATGAACAGGGCTTACAAGCGGGTAAAGGCAAACAAGGGAGCGCCGGGAGTGGACGGGATGACCGTAGAAGAAGCGCTTCCATGGCTCAAGGAACACGGCAAAGAAATGACCGAAGCAATCCGAAGCGGAAAGTACAAGCCAACGGCGGTGAGACGGAAGGAGATTCCGAAGCCGGATGGAGGAGTGCGCAAGCTGGGGATTCCCACGGTCAAAGACCGGATTGTGCAACAGGCAATCGCTCAGCAGCTCATGCCACAGTATGAACCGAAGTTTTCGGAAGGGAGCTATGGCTATCGGCCAGGAAGAAGTGCGCAGGATGCCATCTTCAAGATTCGGGGATATGCGGATGAAGGGTATGAATGGGCAGTACAGCTCGATTTGAGCAAGTACTTTGATACGCTGAACCATGAAAAGCTGCTGAACCTTCTGCGGGAAACCATAAAAGATGAACGGGTCATGCAGCTGATTAAGAAATTCCTGAAAAGCGGAGTGATGGAAAACGGCGTAAAGATTGCCACGACGGAAGGAAGCCCGCAGGGTGGCCCACTGTCACCTTTATTGGCGAATGTGTACCTGAACGAATTTGACTGTGAATACGAAAGGCGCGGCGTGCCGGTGATTCGGTATGCGGACGACATCGTATTACTGTGCAAAAGTCAGAGAGCGGCGGAAAGGCTGCTGGAAAGCAGCATCCGCTATCTGGAAGGGAAGCTGAAACTGAGGGTGAACCGGGACAAAAGCCATATCGCCAGGGTGGATGCGACGAAGAACTTCAAGTTTCTGGGCTTCGCATACGGCAAAGGAAAGGATGGACTGTTCATTCGTGCCCATCCCAAAGCCCTGCTGAAAGCGAAGAACAGGCTGCGCGCAATCACGAAGCGAAACCGCGGAGTCAACGTCCGAAAGGTCATGCAGGAAATAAAGGTCTACATGACAGGATGGCTGAACTACTACGGGATAGCGTTCCTAAAGACGAAAATGCGGGAATGGGACGAATGGCTGCGGCACCGAATCCGTGCATACATCTGGAAGCAATGGAAGAAACCGAAGACCAAACTCAAGAACCTCATGAAGCTCGGTGTGCCGGAATACTACGCATATATGGCCGCCAACAGCCGCAGAGGATATTGGTTTACGGCGAACACAGGAGCCGTGACAAGAGGCATAACAAACGAAAGACTCACACGCGCGGGATTCTTTGAACTCTCTCCGGCGTATGAGTCGATTCAGACTGCTTGTATTGGACGCGCCGTGTACCGAACGGTACGCACGGTGCGGTGAGAGGACGGGGGTTAACCACCCCCTCCTACTCGATTGTATCTCGGCAGCACGCAAAAGGTGCGCTACCGGAGAACTATCGGACAACAGAACGGTATGATAGCTTCCGGGAGCGACTGCCGGAACGGCTTCGTGCCATGCCATATACGCCGCAAACGATTTCGCCATCGAAAATGCGAAAAGGCTATCAAGAAGTGTTGTCCGAAGCGGAATACAACACCATTTATGAACTGGCGAAAAAGAATGAAGCATTCCGGCAAAGTCTGCTTAACCTCGGCTACGGGCGATATGGTGTGGATACGACCGGGAAGTATCCGAAGGCGGGGACTTTCTTCCTGCGTCCACGATTGGAATTTACCAAAGGGATGCTGGGGCGAACCGAAGATGATTTGTATTACAATCAGCTGAAGCGAGCACTGGAAAGTAATGTCGTCAATTTCACAAAACTGAACACGACGGACAGGCAGAATTTGTCCGCGTCCCCCACGCCGATCAGGAACTGAACAAAATTCCGGACAAGGTTACGGATGAACAGGCGCTGTTTGTCGGCGACATTCTGGCAACCGGCTTCTGGGCGGCGCGCATTTCGGAGATTACGCAAGAGGACTCCGTCCTCATCATCGGCGCGGGACCGACCGGCGTCTGCACCCTGCTCTGCGTGATGCTCAAAGCACCGAAGCGGATCATCATCTGCGAAAAGGATTCGGCGCGCCGCGCCTTTATTCAGACGCACTATCCGGACGTGCTGGTTTGTGAGCCGGAGGACTGCAAAGCCTTTGTCCGGACGCACAGCGATCATGGCGGCGCGGACGTGGTGCTGGAGGTCGCAGGAGCGAAAAACACCTTCGAGCTGGCATGGCGGCTGCGCCCGCCCCAACGCCACCGTGATGGTCGTCGCCTTTTACGACGAGCCGCAAACGATTCCCCTGCCGGAAATGTATGGGAAAAACCTGATCTTCAAGACCGGCGGCGTGGACGGCTGCGACTGCGCCGAAATTCTGCAGCTGATTGCGCAGGGCAAAATTGATACCACGCCACTCATCGCTTCCCGCTGAGCCGGATCGAAGAAGCCTACACGCTCTTTGAGCAGCGTTCGGACGGCGTAATCAAGGTAGCGATCGAAGCGGACTAAAGAAGACGCTATTTCCTGCGGATGCGCTGCCTTCCCGGTCATCAAAACGCCGCCCCCTCCGATGAATTCGGAGG
>OGYC01002734.1_pt1 | contig 11540 bp, 9 predicted proteins | sample 1576461 | NCBI WGS metagenome assembly OGYC01 (sample SAMEA3541569, study PRJEB24748) | human gut metagenome | biome: human gut; feature: human-associated habitat; material: faeces | place: China | collected 2012 | reverse complement strand
CACATATGTGGCAGTCCATGCTTGAGAACCTGGATTGTCGTGGTGGATAATCCTTCCACGTCGGTGGGATATTACGGTAATGTGGTTTCGGGAAATGTGTTCCGGGAGATTGCCGACAAGGTATATTCAATGGCGTCATTGATGAGGCACGATGAGCAGGAGGAAGAAATAGACCAGACTCTGCCTATCAGTCAGAATGGGTTGAAGGATGATTTTTTGGCTATATATGACGAGTTGGGTATTGACGTGACGGACGAGGCGGGGAATGCTGATTGGGTGATGACGTCACGGGGTAAAGAGGGGAAGGAGTTTGAACTGAAAGCCCGGAGCGTGGATTTCTCCGTGGTGCCGAACGTGAAAGGGATGGGTTTACGGGATGCGTTATACTTGCTGGAGAATAGCGGGCTGAAAGTCGGGGTGAGCGGAGCGGGTACCGTAAGCAGTCAATCGTTGACACCGGGGCAGCGGGTGCAGAAGGGAAGTTATGTAGGGATAGTATTGAAGTAATTTTAGATTTAAAATTTTAGATTTTAGATTGAAAAGATAATAATTTAGAGCAATGAAATTAAGGGATTTGTTAGAAGGGATAGCTTGTGAGATTGTGCAAGGGGATTCGGGTGTAGAGATACATGCGATTCATTTCGATTCTCGGAAGGTTGGTAAAGGGGATGTATTTGTTGCCCAGCGGGGTGTTAGTGTTGACGGGCATGCATTTATCGGCAAGGCGGTTGCCTTGGGTGCGGTTGGCGTGATTTGTGAAGATGTGCCGGAAAGCCTGCCGGACGGGGTAACCGTGGTGAAGGTGGCGAATTCATCGGATGCGTTGGGATGGATGGCATCCGCTTATTACGGGCATCCGTCGCGGGAAATGAAACTTGTCGGGGTGACCGGAACGAACGGGAAGACGACAACGGCGACATTGCTGTACGAGGTGGCACGGTTGTCGGGTAAACAAGCCGGTTTGTTATCGACGGTTTGTAATTACGTGGGGGACGAGAAAGTACATGCTACACATACGACACCGGATGCGTTGGAGATTAATTCACTGATGCGGCGTATGGTGGACGAGGGGTGCGAATATTGTTTTATGGAGGTGAGTTCCCATGCGGCGGATCAGCGACGTGTTAGCGGTTTGGATTTTGACGGTGCTATATTTTCAAATATTACACACGATCATTTAGATTACCACAAAACGTTTCGGGCATATATCGAGGCGAAGAAGGGATTTTTCGATCGTTTGTCCGCGAAGGCTTTCGCGTTGACGAATGCGGACGACAAGAATGGTATGGTCATGTTGCAGAACACGAAAGCACGTAAATATACTTACTCCTGCAAGCGTATGGCGGATTTTCATTGTAAAATATTGGAACGCCATTTGGACAGCATGTTATTATTGCTGGACGGGAGTGAGGTTTGGACAAAGTTTACGGGAGATTTTAACGCGTATAATTTGCTTGCCGTGTATTCCGCGGCTCGCTTGTTAGGCTTCGAGAAAGAAGAGTTGTTCCCCTTCATGAGTATGTTGGTTCCGGTATCGGGACGATTTGAAACAATTCTGTCCCGGGATGGAATTATGGCGATCGTGGATTATGCCCACACGCCGGATGCTTTGGAGAATGTGTTATCGACAATCAGCGGGTTGAAAAAAGACGGTAAGGTGATTACCGTGGTCGGTGCCGGTGGTGACCGTGACCGGACGAAGCGTCCGGAGATGGCTGAAGTTGCTTGTCGGTTGAGTGACCGGGTTGTGTTGACTTCCGACAATCCTCGAAGCGAGGAACCCACGGCGATTATAGAGGATATGCGTGCGGGAGTACCGGAGGATGCTCGTGATCGGGTGTTGGCGATAACCGACCGGAAGGAGGCGATACGTACGGCACTGATGCTGGCAAAACCGGACGATATTGTGCTGGTTGCCGGTAAAGGACATGAGGATTATCAGGAAATAAAAGGAGTGAAACATCATTTTGATGATAAAGAGATTATAAAGGAAATATTTAAGTTGTAGTGTCATGTTTTACCACATTTTCGATTATTTAGAGCAGTTTGATTTTCCCGGGGCCGGAATGTTCCAGTATATCACATTCCGATCGGCTTGTGCCGTGATTTTGTCTTTGTTGATAGCCACGGTGGTTGGAAAGCGGATTATCCGTATTTTGCAGAAACAGCAGGTTGGAGAGGAGATTCGCGATCTCGGACTGGAAGGGCAGATGCAGAAGAAAGGAACCCCGACGATGGGAGGGATTATTATCCTGTTGGCGATATTAATACCTGTGATTTTGTTTGCGCGGTTGGATAACGTGTATATCCAATTGATGCTTGTGGCTACGGTGTGGCTCGGGTTGATCGGTTTTCTGGATGATTATATCAAAGTATTCAGAAAGCACAAGGAGGGATTGAAAGGACGTTTTAAGGTGATCGGGCAGGTCGGTTTGGGATTGATCGTGGGGGTGACCTTGTACGTGAGTGATGACGTGGTGATTCGCGAGAAAGCTATGTTGTCGGAAGTGGGTGTAGTGACAAGTACGGTAGATGAGGGATTCTCCGAGGAGAATAGTAAAACCTTGTTGACGAAAGACGTGAAATCGACCAGAACAACTATTCCATTCTTCAAGAATAACGAGTTCGATTACGCTTGGTTCGGGGCTCTTTTCGGGAAATATGCCGAACCGATCGGATGGATCGTGTTTATCTTGATCACGATATTTATCGTGACAGCCGTGTCGAACGGGGCAAACTTGACGGACGGGCTTGACGGTCTTGCGACAGGAACGTCCGCGATAGTCGGTGCCACGTTGGGGATACTGGCGTATGTTTCGGGTAACATGGTGTATGCCGATTACCTGAATATCATGTATATCCCACATTCCGGGGAACTGGTGGTATTTATTGCTGCCTTTATCGGTGCCACGATCGGATTCTTGTGGTACAATTCGTATCCGGCACAAGTCTTTATGGGCGACACGGGAAGTTTGTCATTGGGAGGTATTATTGCGGTATTCGCTATCATGATTCATAAAGAATTATTGATTCCGATCCTTTGTGGTATATTCCTCGTGGAGAATTTGTCGGTAGCCATGCAGGTAAGTTATTTCAAGTACACGAAGAGAAAGTTCGGAGAGGGACGGAGAATATTTCTGATGTCGCCTCTGCATCATCATTTTCAGAAGAAGGGTATTCCGGAGCCGAAGATCGTGACTCGTTTCTGGATTGTGGGAATAGCGTTGGCTGTGATAACAATAGTGACATTAAAGATTCGGTAAGTTTAATAATTTCGGATTTATGATTTTAGATTGAAGAATCGTAAATCATAAATCGTAAATCATAAATATATGAAACGCTTGGTTATTTTAGGGGGAGGAGAAAGCGGAGCGGGGGCTGCCCGATTAGGGAAAAAGTTGGGATACGAGGTTTTCTTATCAGATAAAGGGAAATTGGCTGACAAGTACAAGGAAGTATTGGAAGAGTTGGGTGTAGAGTACGAGGAGGGACAACATACCGAAACAAAGATATTTACAGCCGATATTGTGGTAAAGAGTCCGGGGATACCGGATAAATTACCGATGATTGTCGGTTTGCGGGAACGGGGGATCGAGGTGATCTCGGAAATCGAGTTTGCCGGACGGCACACGGATGCAAAAATGTATTGCATCACGGGAAGCAACGGAAAGACGACGACCACGTTGTTGTTGTATCATATATTGAAAGAAGCCGGGTATGACGTGGGGTTGGCAGGGAATGTCGGGAATAGTCTGGCGGCACGGGTGGCGGATAATCTGCATCGCGTGTACGTGGTGGAGTTGTCCAGTTTCCAGTTGGACGGGATGTTCCGCTTCCGGTGTGATACAGCGATATTGACGAATATTACTCCCGATCATTTAGACCGTTATGATTATAAGTTCGAGAACTATGCTCGTTCTAAATTCCGTATCTTGAATAACATGAGGGCGGAAGATTTGTTTATCTACGGGTATGACTGTGACGTGGTACGGGAACGTGTCGAACAGGAAAACATCGTACCGGAGGTAGCCGGGTTTACCTATTCGGCAGATAATCGTTTGAACGCGTATATGGACGGGAATACCGTGATTGCCCGATGGGGGGAACGGACTTTCCGCATTGACAAGAAAGAAATTACGATACAGGGACGGCATAACGTGTATAATGCGATGGCAGCTATATTGGCGGCCTTGAAGGCGGGTGTCAGTGATGCGAATTTGAGAAAGGGATTGACGACATTCCCGCAGGTGGAACACCGTTTGGAAACGGTTGAAGTCGAGGGGGTGACTTATATAAATGATTCGAAGGCAACGAACGTGGATTCGACGTGGTACGCGTTGGATAGTATGCATGCCCCCGTGGTATGGATTGCCGGGGGAACGGATAAAGGAAATGATTATAGCGTGTTGTTTGATCTTGTACGGGAAAAAGTAAAATTATTAATCTGCATGGGGGTAGACAACAAGAAATTGATAGATGCCTTTTCTCCGATTTGTGAGGTGGTGGATACGCGTAGCTTGGAGGATACCATGAAAGTGGCATCGACCCGTGCCGTGAGTGGCGATGTCGTGTTGCTTTCTCCTTGTTGTGCTAGTTTTGATTTATTCAAAAATTACGAGAACCGGGGGGAATTGTTTAAAGAAAAAGTGAGAGAACTCAAGGAGTTCTGTGATTGAAGAAGTTGTGAATCATAAATCGTAAATTGTAATGGGCAGGATAATTAACAAGCTGAGTTTGAAGGGCGACAGGATATTGGGAATCGTGGTTATAGCTTTAATGCTGATCTCGTTATTGGTCGTGTATTCTTCCACGGGAAGTCTGGCTTTCCGCGTGCGCGGAGGAGATACCAGCTTTTACCTGTTAAAACAGCTTTTCTTGTTGGTGGGCTGTTATGGGGTTATCTTGCTCACGCAATCTTGCCATTATAAATATTTATTGTCTTTTGCCACGTTTATTCTATTGGCTTCTTTTGGTTTTCTGGTATTGGCAAAAGTAATGGGAGCCACGTTGAACGACACGGAGCGGTGGATAAAGATATTCGGAATTTCATTCCAGCCGTCGGAGTTCGCGAAATTAGCGGTAATCATATTTTGTGCCCGTGCAATCGCGTTTGAACAGACCGAAAAAGGATGCGATGACAATGTGTTATTGCGGATGTTGTGGGTAGTCCCGATACTTTTCTTGATTTTTATGGAGAACTTTTCTACTTCGGCATTGTTGGGAGGAGTCTGTTTGTTTATGCTATTCGTGGGACGGTTGAGTTTGAAGACATTCAGTAAGATTATCGGGGGACTTGTATTGCTTGTCGTATTGCTTGTGGCGGCACTTTTTATTGTGCCGGAGAAACAATTGGGCGTCTGTTGACGGTGAAAAGCCGATTGGAGGCATTTTTTGTTCCCTCGAAAGCGAATAAAGATGATTCTTACCAATCGGATCAAGCGAAAATAGCCGTGGCACGAGGCGGATTGTTCAAGGTGGCTCCGGGAACCAGTGTACAGCGTAATTTTCTGCCGCATCCATATTCTGATTTTATTTTTGCGATAATTGTAGAAGAATACGGATTGGGGGGTGCCGGGGTGGTTATGCTATTATACTTGATCATACTCTATCGTGTGGGGGTGATCGTGCGACGATGCACGAGAATGTTCCCGGCAATGCTGGTGACCGGGTTGGGTTTGTGTATTGTATTGCAGGCCTTAATAAACATGGGGGTTTGCGTGGGATTGTTCCCCGTGACCGGACAGCCTTTGCCGCTGGTAAGTATGGGGGGAACTTCCCTGTTATTCACGAGTGCGGCATTCGGGATGATATTGAGTGTCAGTCATACCTTCTCTGAAGAGGGGGAGCGGGAAGCGAAAGAGAAGCTGAAAGTGGCAACGACGGAAGAAGAAATATAAAGAAATAGAATACTATGAAAAAGGTGATTATCAGCGGAGGAGGAACAGGAGGGCATATATTCCCGGCACTCTCGATAGCAAACGCTTTAAAGCGTTTGGATAAAGATATTGATATTCTGTTCGTGGGGGCAGAGGGTAAGATGGAGATGGAGAAAGTACCTGAGGCGGGATACCGAATCGTGGGTTTGCCTGTTCGCGGGTTGCAACGGAAATTGACGTTGAATAACTTGAAAGTGGCGTGGAACCTTTGGCGAAGTCTGCGGAAAGCCAAACGAATCGTGAAAGAGTTCAAGCCGGATGTCGTGGTAGGAGTCGGGGGATACGCCAGTGGTCCTATCGGTCGGGTGGCGGCGAACGCGGGAGTGCCTTTGGTATTGCAGGAGCAGAACTCTTATGCCGGGGTGACCAATAAACTATTGGCGAAGAAAGCCGAGAAGATTTGTGTGGCTTACGAGGGGATGGAACGTTTTTTCCCGAAAGAGAAAATTATATTCACGGGTAATCCCGTGCGGAAGGATTTGTTGAATGCCTTGGGAGAACGGGAAGAAGGTATTGTTTTTTACGGTTTGAACCCGAAGAAAAAGACTGTGCTTGTAACCGGGGGTAGTCTTGGTGCCGGATCGATTAATAAGGCTATGGTGCGATGGTTGGAACGTATTGCCGGATGGGAAGACGTGCAGGTAATCTGGCAGTGCGGTAGTTATTACCACAAGCAACTGGAAGCGGAGTTGAAAGAGCGTTTGCCGGAGAACGTGAAGTTTATGCCTTTCTTGAAACGTATGGATTTGGCGTATGCTTGCGCTGATCTTGTGGTGGCAAGGGCGGGAGCCGGAACGATTTCAGAATTGTGTTTGCTGGGAAAAGCTGTTGTTCTGGTGCCTTCGCCGAACGTGGCAGAAGATCACCAAACCAAGAATGCGATGGCTCTGGTACATAAACAAGCTGCCGTTATGGTAAAAGATAACGAGGTCGTCGAACGTCTGGGTGATGTGATGGAAGATTTATTAAAGAACGATACCGAACGCAAAGTTTTGTCCGATCATATCTTGGCGTTAGCAATGAAAGATTCGGATGAGATTATCGCGAACGAAATCTTGAAGATTATAAATAGTGGGCAAGCTAAAATCTAAAATTATGGATATTGATAATGTAAAAGCAATATATTTCGTGGGAATCGGGGGGATAGGTATGAGTGCTCTGGCGCGTTATTTCAAGATTATGGGATATCACGTGGCCGGGTACGATAAGACAGAATCACCTCTGACGAGAAAGATGACCGATGAGGAGGAATTTGATATCACGTATGAGGATGATGAGGCAAGAATCGGGGAGGTATTTCGGGATAAGACGCACACGCTTGTGGTGTACACGCCTGCCATGCCGAAAGAGAACCGAATATTGAGTTTCTTCCGGGATAATGGCTACGCTTTGCACAAACGTGCGGAGGTGTTGGGGTTTCTTTCCCGAAGCAAAAAAGCTCTTTGTATAGCGGGGACGCACGGGAAAACGACAACGACGACGATATTGGCGTTTTTGCTAAAAAATTCACATGTCGGGTGCAGTGCTTTTTTAGGGGGAATATCTTCTAATTATGGAACGAACTTATTGATTGACAAGGAATCGGATTACGTGGTGATCGAGGCGGACGAGTATGATCGGTCGTTTTTGCATCTGCATCCGGAAATAGCGGTGATTACAGCCATGGATGCCGATCATCTGGATATATACGGAACTCACGAGGAATTGTTGAAAGCCTTCGAGGAGTTTGCCTTGCAAATCAAAGGGCAGCTTTTCTTGAGAAAAGGTTTGGAATTGAAAAGGCGGGAAATTACCGGACACTACGCGGCAGGAGAGAAAACGGATTATTATGCCGACCGTTTACGGGTAGATAACGGTAGTTTTTTATTTGATTATATCGGGAAAGATATCGAAATTCGGGATTTGCGATTGTGTTTCCCGGGACGGGTGAACGTGGAAAACGCTATGGCGGCAATCACGGTGGCTTTGCACACGGGGGTGACTGCCGAGGAAATTCGGGAAGCTTTACCTTTGTTCAAAGGAGTGTCAAGACGATTTGATATACACGCGAAAACGGATCGAGTTCTGTACATGGATGATTATGCCCATCACCCGCGGGAGATTGAGGCATCGCTTTCGTCTGTACGGGAGATGTGGCCGGAGAAGAAGTTGATTGTTGCTTTTCAGCCTCACCTGTATTCGCGGACGAACGATTTCTATCCGGATTTCGCGAAGAGTTTGAGTCTGGCGGATTTAGTGATATTGTTGGATATATATCCGGCACGGGAACAACCTATACCGGGGGTAACTTCGGCTCTGATAGCCGATCGTTTGTCCGTGCCTTGTGTTCGGGTGACGAAAGAAGACTTTCCGGCATACGTGAGAGAACACGTGACGGACGGACTCTTCGTGACCATGGGAGCCGGGGATATAGACCGCTTTATTCCGGTATTTACTGATATGTTTAATACAGCAAATCATTGATTTGCTGTTGCAAGTTGAGTCTGTGGCTCTGCAAGTTGCAGGTTACAGGTTTGATTTGCGGAATGAGAATAATAACTTGTAACTTGCAACCTGTAACTTGTAACTGAAATTATTGAATGAAACGCATACTACCATACATATTATCTTGCATTTTGCTTGTTTACCTGATAATTGTGCTTACCTTTGTGGCGACAAAATTGGGGGAGGTAACATGTAGAGGGGTGCGGATTGCTGTCAAGAATACGGATGTTAATATGTTCGTGGACGAGGAGGATATCATGAAAGCGATAAAGAAGGGGTATGGGGACATAATGAACAAAAGTATTATGGCAGTAAATAAAGATAGTTTGGAAAGGATACTTGTCAAAAATCCGATGATAAAATCGGCTCAGGTTTACTACAGTTTAGACGGCTATATCCATGTGAGTATCAAGCAACGTGAACCTGTTTTGAGAGTAATGACGGGTGAGGGTTACTACGTTGATAGTGACGGGAAAGTAATGCCGTTGTCTTCTAAGTTTACTTCCAGGGTTGTTGTTGCAACCGGTGATATTAGTAAGAAATACGCGTGCGAGAAGTTAGCTCCGTTCGTGATGTCCTTGAGGGACGATTCGTTTTTGGATGCCTACATCGAGCAATTGATCGTGAGATCGAACGAGGATATTGTGATGATTCCCAAAGTAGGTGATTTCAGAATCATACTCGGTAAGGTCGAAAATAGCCGGGAGCGCTTGGATAAACTGATATTGTTCTTGAAGAACGGTATCGCTAAAAAAGGTTGGAATCATTACAAGGAAGTCAATTTAAAATTTGATAACCAAGTAGTTTGTGTTAGAAAATAAAAAATAGATATTATGGGATTTGTAGCTTCTTTAGATATGGGCTCTGAAAAAATGGTAATGGCTCTCGGGGAAACATCCGGGGGAGAATGCCGTTTGGTCGGAATAGAGAGTGTTGCTTCTCAAGGTATCCACCGGGGAATGGTGGTTGATAGGCTTCGGGTGAAGTCTTGTGTACAACGTTTACTTGATAAATTCAAGCAGGAACACGAGATGCATATCGATGCGTTGAATATCGCCTTGGCGGGGGAATGGGTGCAACAGGTAGAGGATCGGGAAGTGTCAAAATTCTCTCGGGTGAGAAGAATAGAAGAGAGTGATTTACTGGAGCTGGAAAAGAAATGCCGCGGTAATGTCAATTTGGATATGGAAGAGATCGTAGACGTGGTACCCTTCGGTTATTGGTTGGACGGGGAGGCGGAGAGCGACCCGATCGGTTGCGAAGCGCGGCGGTTGGAGATAGATTTTCATGTTTATGTGGCGAGAAAGCGTACGCTGGAAGGATTACGCCAAGCATTGAACGAGTCCGGGATAGAGAAGATTAATTTTTACTCGGCGGCTACTGCTGCCCAGAAAGCACTGGTAGCACGGGGGCGGAAAGGTGCGAGAGATTTCGCCTTGATCGATCTGGGTGCTGAAAGCGTGAAAATACACGTGTTCCGGGATGGAATGATCGCGTACGACGAAGTATTGCCATTGGGGTGCAATACCGTGGAGCGGGATATAAATACGGCTTTTTCAATCGAGAGCATGGCGAGTGCCAAGAAATTGAAACACGAATACGGAATGGCATTACAAGCCGAGTGTAAAAGTCGTAAGATAATGATACCGGATACAAAATATTGTATTGATTTGCAGGATATGGTACACGTGGAGCAATGCCGTTTGGAGGAGTTGTTGGAAGGGGCGATCTGGCAGATATTGAAAAGTGGTTATTATAAGGAATTGGAAGACGGTATATTGTTGACAGGAGGAGGTAGTCGGGTGCAAGGAATTGATACTCTGTTGAATCGTTTGTCAAAACATCCGATAAGTATGGCAAGCGTGATGACGGTAAAATCTGCCAAAGAAACACCTTTGAAAGCACCGGAGAATCTGACGGTTCTGGGGTTGTTGCGTTGCGAACGCAAGGAAACGAAGAAAAGAGGTTGGTTTGATAGTTTTTTTAAAGAATAATGATATAACACGTTTCAGCTATGTGGAATGAAGATGCGTTATTGGATTTGAGGATTCCGGAGCAGGATGAGTCGATTATCAAAGTAATCGGTGTCGGGGGAGGCGGAAGCAATGCCGTCAATCACATGTGCCGACAGGGTATCCGGGGGGTGGAGTTCGTCGTGTGCAACACGGATATACAAGCTCTGCGGATCAGTCCCGTGAAGAATAGAATACAGATCGGAAAAGAACTTACTGAGGGACGTGGAGCGGGCAGTTTGCCGGAACGCGGTAAACAGTCGGCGATAGAGAGTCTGGATTATATCAAGACCATACTCGAACGGAACACGAAAATGGTATTCATCACGGCAGGTATGGGGGGAGGAACCGGAACGGGGGCAGCCCCGGTGATAGCCAAACAGGCTAGAGAGTTGGGGATACTGACGATAGGTATCGTGACCATTCCTTTTAGTTTCGAGGGACGCAGGCGTGTGGAACAAGCCATGGAAGGAGTTGACGAACTGTCGGAATACGTGGATGCCTTGTTAATCATCTGTAACGAGAAATTACGGGATATGTACGGTAACTTGAAGCTGTCAAAGGCTTTCGAGATGGCGGATAACGTGTTGACCATAGCGGCAAAGAGTATCGCGGAGATCATTACCTTGAAAGGGTTCGTGAACGTCGACTTTGCAGACGTGGAAGTCGTGATGCGGAATAGCGGGGTGGCACTGATGGGAGCCGGGGAATCGGCAGGAGAGAATCGTGCCATGGAAGCTGTGCAGATGGCTTTGGAATCCCCTCTGCTGAATAGTAACGATATCCGGGGAGCTTCCAATATATTGCTGAATATGTTGTACGGCTCGAAAGAAATCACGATGGATGAGATCACGCTAATCACCGATTACGTGAAAGAATTGGTCGGACGGGATGTAGATGTCATCTGGGGAGCCGGGAAAGACGAGTCGTTGAACGAGGAGCTGCACGTGGCGGTTATCGCTACTGGGTTTAATAATTCTCCGGTGGACACTAAACGGAAGGCGCCTACATTCAAGGTGGAACGGGTAGATGATCTGGAGATGAAATTGGAGAGCGCGAAAGAGGTCGAGGAAGAACAACGTCGCCGGAAACAACAGGTGGGAGAAAA
>OGYC01002721.1_pt1 | contig 11566 bp, 10 predicted proteins | sample 1576461 | NCBI WGS metagenome assembly OGYC01 (sample SAMEA3541569, study PRJEB24748) | human gut metagenome | biome: human gut; feature: human-associated habitat; material: faeces | place: China | collected 2012 | reverse complement strand
TTGTCAACGCTTGCCGAAAGTGTTAGAATAAAGCGCCTAAATCGATTTTTAGCGGGAGGTTGCCCTATGAGCACGATCAAAGATCTGAACCTTGCGGAATCCGGAGAGCGGAAGATCCGCTGGGTAGAAGCACATATGCCTGTTCTGCGCGACATCGGCAGCGATTTTGCGCGCGAGAAGCCGTTTGCCGGTCTCAAGATCGCACTGTCTGTGCATCTGGAAGCCAAGACCGCGTATCTCTGCCGTGTGCTCGAAATGGGCGGTGCTGAGATGCACGTCACCGGATCGAATCCGCTGTCTACACAGGACGATGTTGCTGCGGCGCTGGCGACAAAGGGAATGGATGTGCACGCTGTCTACGGCTGCTCGGACGAGGAATATCAGGCGCATCTGCGCAGCGTGCTCTCCGTCGGCCCGAACATCATCATTGATGACGGCGGCGACCTGGTGCATCTGATGCACACGGAGTTCACGGACCTTATCCCGCAGGTCATCGGCGGCTGTGAGGAGACAACGACCGGTATCCACCGTCTGCGCATCATGGACCGCGCCGGGACGCTGCGCTTCCCGATGATCATGGTCAACGACGCCGACTGCAAGCACCTGTTTGATAACCGTTACGGCACGGGTCAGTCCGTGTGGGACGGCATCATGCGCACGACGAACCTCGTCATCGCGGGCAAGTATGTGGTCGTCAACGGCTACGGCTGGTGCGGCAAGGGCGTTGCGCTGCGCGCGAAGGGACTTGGCGCAAAGGTCGTCGTGACCGAGGTCGATCCCGTCCGCGCGCTTGAGGCTGTGATGGACGGTTATGAGGTCATGCCGATGATGGACGCTGCCGCGATCGGCGATATTTTCGTGTCGGTCACGGGCTGCAAGGACGTCATCACGCTCGAGCATTGCGAGCACATGAAAGACGGCGCGATCGTTTCCAATGCCGGTCACTTCAATGTTGAGATTGACATGGAGGCGCTCGATCGCTGCGCGGATGAAATCTATGAGGCGCGGCACAATATTGATGCCTACCGTCTGCCGAACGGCAAGACGATCTACGTCATCGCGCAGGGACGTCTGGTGAATCTGGCGGCCGGTGACGGACACCCTGCCGAGATCATGGATATGAGCTTTGCCGTGCAGGCTATGAGCGCGGAGTATCTGGTGCGCACGCGCGGCCAGCTGCGTCCGGGTGTCGTGTCTGTGCCTGCGGAGATCGATGACAACATCGCACGCCGCAAGCTCAAGGCCATGGGCGTCTCCATCGACAGCCTCAGCTGCAGCCAGAAGGAGTACCTCAACGGCTGATCTGTAACACCGGACGGAAAGGAGGGGCAGGGAGATGGACGATCAGAATACGGAATACGAGGAGTACGAGGACTACGAGGCGCTGCACGACGAACTCTTTGCGCTTCTGGATCAACATCGGATGAAGGCGTTGAGCCAAAAGCTCAACGAAATGAATGAGTTTGATATCTCTGAGTTTCTCGGTGAACTCTGGGAGGATAACCCCCAGCGGATGGCGATGGTGTTCCGCATCCTGTCCAAGGAGATTGCAGCATCAGTGTTTGCAAATCTCCAGGTCGAGGAGCAGGAGACGATCATCAACTCCATTACAGACACGGAGCTTGCCGGCATCATCGAGGAACTGTATGTCGACGATGCGGTCGACATGATGGAGGAGCTTCCTGCAAACGTCGTCAAGCGTGTTATGCGCACGGCGACGCCTGCTACGCGCGCGCTCATCAACCAGTATCTGAAATATCCCGAAAACTCTGCCGGCAGCATCATGACGGCCGAGTTTGTGGATCTGAAAAAATACATGAGTGTACGCGAGGCGTTTGCCCGCATCCGCAAGATCGGCGAGGACAAGGAGACGATCTATGTCTGCTATGTCACGTCGGCCAAACGCAAGCTTGAGGGTGTTGTTACGGTCAAGGATCTGCTGCTGTCGGATGATGACGTGATTCTTGAGGACATCATGGATACCAATGTCATCTACGCGACCACCGGTGATGACCAGGAAGAGGTCTCGGAGATGATCTCCAATTATGACCTGCTGGCCATACCGGTCGTAGATAAGGAAGGATGCCTCGTCGGTATTGTCACGGTCGACGATATCATCGACGTCATGGAGCAAGAGGCTACGGAAGACATCGAAAAGATGGCCGGTATCACGCCGTCCGATAAGCCGTACTCCCGCACAAGCGTCGTGGATATCTGGAAAAACCGTATCCCGTGGCTGATGTTTCTCATGCTCTCGGCGACCTTCACCGGCATGATCGTCACGCACTTTGAGGATGCTTTGGCGACGCAGGTTGCGCTTGCATCGTTCATGCCTATGCTCATGGGTACGGGCGGCAACTCCGGCAGCCAGTCGTCCACGGCGATCATCCGCAGCCTGTCGCTTGGTGATACGTCGACGTCGGACGCGCTGCGCGTGATCTGGAAAGAACTGCGTGTCGCGTTTTTGTGCGGTGTTTCACTCGCAGCGGCAAACTTCGTGAAAATGCTGCTGGTCGACCGGCTTCTGCTTGGCAACACCGCTGTTACGATGTCGGTCGCGGCGACGGTCTGCTGCACGATCGTGTTCGTGGTCATGTTTGCCAAAGCAGTCGGCAGCCTTCTGCCGATGATCGCCGAAAAGATCGGCGTTGACCCAGCTGTCATGGCAAGCCCGCTCATTTCGACGATTACGGACGCCGTGTCATTGCTGATTTATTTTTCCATCGCAAAAGTGTTCCTGCATATTTGATGTACGCTTCAAACGCCCTCCGGGATTTCCAGAGGGCGTTTTGCCATCGAAAAGCACTTGCATTAATCGCAAAAAATCATTATAATAAAGTGTCGTATTTTGCGTATGACCACTCTCACAAAACAGCGAGGTGCGCTATGAAATCGAGTATGAAAAAGGCAGCAACGGCGCTGCTTGCCGCCGCTCTGCTGGCGGCGACGCCCTGCACGTCGGTGTTCGGCGCGCAGACGTATTACGTCAATGACGGCAGCAGCACGCTGACGATGGCGGATGCGTATGCCATTGGCGCGTCCGGAGAAGCGGCAAAGCTGCCGGATCGCGGCGTCTATGCAGCCACGGCGAACGGCACACAGATGCTCGGCGGCACGGAATATGATGACGTGCAGCCGAACATTCCGAATGGCCTTATCCGCGCCGGACTGGCATTCGGTTCGACGGCACTCGATGCTGTACATCTGCAGATCAAGACGGGCTCCGGCTTTGCCTTCGGATATTATGATGAAGAGGCCGGACGCGTTTTCCGTGTGGTCGGTTCGACGGCTGAGAGCTCCGTGGCTGTTGTCGCAGACACAAACGTTACAGTCGGAAGCAGCACCTTTGGTGCCTATCACATCGAGCTTGATGATACATATACAGATTTTGAGGCAGCCTGCGCGGCGGCTGCTGCCCACGGCGGGTATCCGGTGTTCTATAACGGAACGTACCGCGTCCGCATCGGCAGCTTTGAGACCGCGGATGCAGCCTCTGCATCATCGGCTGCCGCGAGCGGCAGCGTCGTTTCCGGCGGCTCGCGCGGCGTGCTGGTCGTAAAGGCTGGTACGGATCAGATCCTCTTCGGCTTCGACTGCGGCTCGACCAAATCGCTTACACTTGCACCGCAAAACGGCGGCAGCGCCGCGATCACGCAGGTGGCCGAGTGCAAATACCGCAGCACGGATCGCTCGTGCACGTATTATGGCGACTTCCAGTTTACCCGCTTCAACACGCAGGAACCGCAGAAGCTCACGCTTGTGAACTTCGTGGATCTGGAGTCGTACGTCAAGGGCGTTGTGCCGTACGAGATGAGCAGCGGCTGGCCGCTCGAGGCACTCAAAGCGCAGGCGGTCTGCGCGCGCACGTATGCCGCCTCGCATATGAACGGCGTACCGGCGTATGGCTTTGACATCACGGCGACGACGACCAGTCAGGTTTATTTGGGCACGATCGAAGCCAGTGCCAACAGTGACCGCGCCGTGGACGAGACGGCGGGGAAGTTTGTGCGCTATCAGGGCAAACTGTGTGAGACGTTCTTCTTTGCAGCTGACGGCGGTGCGACCGAGAATTCCGAGAACGTCTGGGTTGCGGAGGTGCCATATCTGCGCGGCGTGATTGACCCATATGAAAAAGATATTGATTTTTACTGTAAGAGCTGGGGAACTTCCGTTTCCCGCGATGCAGTCGGTGACATCTCTGTCACTTATACGCCAATCGGAAATGTCATGACCGTGACGGTCGGCGGCAAAACTTACAGTAAGGACAATGTGCGCACGTTTTTGACCAAGATCTGCGGCCTGCGCTATAACAGCCGCCACTTCACCGTGGAGTATGATGCAGCTTCGAATGTCTACAATGTCGTCGGCGGCGGCTACGGCCACAACTGCGGCATGAGTCAGTGGGGCGCCAAGGCCATGGCGGAGGTGCACGGAAAGACCTACGAAGAGATCATCAGTTTCTATTATACCGGAGCCTATGTTTCATGAAAAAATCGGATTTCTATTTTGACCTGCCGGAGGAACTCATTGCGCAGACGCCGCTTGAGCGCCGCGATGCCTCCCGGCTGCTGACGCTGGATAAAGCGACCGGTGCGGTCGAGCACCACCACTTTTATGAGCTGCCGCAGTTTCTGCACCCGAACGACTGCCTGATCCTCAATGATTCGCGTGTTCTTCCGGCGCGCCTGCTCGGGCACCGCAGCACCGGCGGCGCGGTCGAGGTACTGCTGCTGCGCGACCTCGGCGACGGAAAATGGGAGTGCCTGACCCGGCCGGGGCGCAAGACTCAGCCCGGCACTGCGCTGTCGTTCGGTGACGGGGAACTGACTGCCACGGTCGTCGATGCGATCGCCGATGGCAACAAGATCGTGCAGTTTCACTATGAGGGCATTTTCCTCGAGGTGCTCGAGCGGCTGGGCAAAATGCCACTGCCGCCGTATATCAAGGCGGAGCTGCAGGATCAGGAGCGCTACCAGACGGTCTATTCCCGTGAGCTCGGCAGCGCAGCCGCACCGACGGCCGGTCTGCACTTTACGAAGGAGCTCCTGCAGCAGATCGCGGACATGGGCGTAAGGCTCGGCTATGTCACGCTGCACGTCGGTCTTGGCACGTTCCGTCCTGTCAAGGAGGATGAGATCGAAGATCATCCGATGCACTCGGAGTTTTGCATCATTCCGGAGGAAACGGCGCGTATCGTCAACGAGACGAAGGCGAGCGGCGGCCGCGTCATCTGCGTCGGTACGACTTCCTGCCGCACGGTCGAGAGCTTTGCCGAGCCCGACGGAACACTGCGCGCACAGTCCGGCTGGACGGATATTTTCATCTACCCCGGTTATAAGTTCAAATGCTTGGATGCACTCGTCACGAATTTTCACCTCCCGGAGAGCACGCTCATCATGCTCGTCTCGGCGCTGGCCGGACGGGAGCATATCCTCAACGCATATAAAATTGCCGTTGAAAACCGTTATCGGTTTTTCTCATTTGGAGATGCGATGCTTATCGCGGATCTCTGATAGACCACAACGAGACTGCATACAAGACCGCCCTGCAGGCTTTGCAGGGCGGTCAAGCTTTTAAAATCACATATTTTGTGAACAAACATTGCGTGTTTCGTGAACGTTAGCACTCAGCGCTTGACTGTGCTAAAAAGCGTGCTATGATGAACACGATCGATGAGGGAGGGAGCGTTGAGAGCCCTCCGGAGATCAGGCATTGTTGTACAAACGGTAACAGAGTTCGCCAACGCATGGAGTTTTTCCCCAGCGCCTACGAAAGGTATGAATGGAGGAATGACTTATGTTGCCGAGTGTTTTTGGTGAAAACCTGTTTGATGATTCGCTGTCCGATTTCTTCGGCTTCGGGCGTATGATGCCGCAAATCAGCAGTGAGCTGTACGGTAAGCATGCCAAGAACCTGATGAAGACCGATGTCCGCGAACTGGACGGCTCATATGAGCTGGACGTAGATCTGCCGGGCTTCAAGAAGGACGAAGTGACAGTCGATCTGCAGGATGGTTACCTGACGATCAGCGCTGCGAAGGCTCTGGACAAGGACGAGTCCGATCAGAAGGGCAAGTTCCTGCGTCAGGAGCGTTATGCCGGCTCGATGAGCCGCAGCTTCTATGTCGGTGACGACGTGGAATCCACGGACATCTGCGCCAAGTACGAGGATGGTATCCTGAAGATCAGCGTCCCGAAGGCTGCGCAGAAGGAGCTTCCGAAGCACACTACCATCGCGATCGAGTAACACAGCAATGCACCAGCGCTCCGGCTAATCGCCGGGGCGCAGCGTATTTTAAAGAGAGTCCGGATGAGCAAATCTGCCGGAAGCGCTTGACTTGATGCGGCAATCTGATAGAATAAGTGCGCAACTACAACAGAAAGGCAAGCAAGCTATGTATCAACTGATTTGCAAGGACGGTCATGCGCGCCGGGGCGAATTCACGACGCCGCACGGTACGGTTCAGACGCCGGTGTTTATGAATGTCGGCACGCAGGCGGCTATCAAGGGCGCGCTCTCGGCGGAGGATCTTGAGCGCATCGGCTGTCAGGTCGAGCTGTCCAACACGTACCATCTGCACGTGCGACCCGGAGATGAGCTGATCCGTGACCTCGGCGGTCTGCATAAATTCATGACGTGGGATAAACCGATCCTGACGGATAGCGGCGGATTTCAGATCTTTTCTCTGGCGCAGCTTCGTAAGATTACGGAGGAGGGTGTCGCCTTCAACTGCCATGTTGACGGGCGGCATATCTTCATGGGGCCTGAGGAGAGTATGCGCATTCAGGCGAACCTCGGCTCGGATATAGCGATGGCGTTTGACGAGTGCATCAAGATCCCTTCGCCCTATGACTATGTGAAAAATTCCTGCGACCGGACTTACCGCTGGCTGGAGCGGTGCAAGGCGGCGCTCGATGACTATACCGGCCGCGACGATGCGGTCAATCCCGGCCAGGTGCTCTTCGGCATCAATCAGGGTACGGTCTTTCATGATCTGCGTATTGAGCATATGAAAAAGATCGCAGAACTGGATCTGGCCGGCTATGCGATCGGCGGCCTTGCGGTGGGGGAGACGGCGCAGGAGATGTACGACACCATCGCCGCTGTCGAGCCCTATATGCCGGCAGACAAACCGCGCTACTTGATGGGTGTCGGTACGCCCGGCAACATCATTGAGGGGGTCGCGCGCGGCGTGGACTTCTTTGACTGTGTCATGCCGGCGCGCAACGGCCGCCATGGGCATCTGTTCACGTGGTCCGGTGTGATCAACATCAAAAATGAGAAGTATCAGCGCGACGAGCAGCCGATCGACCCGCAGTGCGACTGCCCGGTCTGCCGACGGTTCTCGCGCGCCTATCTGCGCCATCTGTTCAAGGCTGACGAGATGCTGGCCATGCGCTTCGCCGTGATGCATAATTTGTATTTTTATAACACGCTCATGGCACGTATCCGCGCAGCGATCGAGGCTGGGGAATATGAGGCGTTCCGAAAAACTTACACAACTATGCTCGATACGCGCATTTAACGCTTGCATTTGTATAGCAAAGCGGATATAATATTTTCATCATTACACGGAGGTAAAACCATGGGAAACGGCGGATATTCATCCATTATCATGATCATTCTGATGCTTGTCATCTTCTATCTGTTCCTGATTCTTCCGGAGAACAAGAAGAAGAAAAAGCTCAATGAAATGCGCTCCAGTCTGAAGGTCGGCGACGATATCGTCACGATCGGCGGTATGATGGGCAAGGTCGTCCACGTCACGGACGACAGCGTGACCTTTGAGACCAGCGAGGATCAGGTTCGCATTCAGGTTGCCAAGTGGGCCATTTCCACGAACGCCCGCGCCGAGGCGCAGGCTGCCAAGGAAGCTCAGGATCGCAAGGCTGCCAAGCAGAAAGCAAAAGAAGCGAAAAAGGAAGAGCCGAAGCACGAGGAGCCGAAGGGCCCCGAGGTGTAAAGCAGCTTTCGGAATGATTCACCCCCTGCAGGAATATGCTGTGATGCATACGTTCTGCAGGGGGTGTTTTTTTGAATACGGAACAAAAATGGCTGCCGCTGCTCTCACGCGCGGCAGCTTGCGGCTTGACAGGAGTCGTGCTGACATTGATGCTGAGCTGGCTGGCGGCGTTTGCGGTGAACCGCGAGCTGCTGCCTGAGGTTGATACGCGGCTTATCGCGCTCATATGCTGCGCGATTGCGTGTCTGGTCACCGGGGCCTTCTCTCCGCAGCCGGAGGAGGGGAGGGCACTTGGCGGCGCGATGACTTGGGCTGTGTGGATGATCGGTTATCTGATTCTGAAAGTATCTGTCGGTGCGCCGCTTTTTTGCGCCGAAACCGCCGTCACACTCACGGTCGCACTTGCGGCGTCGATTATCGGTTCGTGCATTTTTCATAAAAAGTTACGAAATAGAACAAAGAAGAAAAAACGGAAACAGAGTAGAAAATACAGAAAGTAATCACCCCGAAAGTTTACATAACGTATGTGTGATTACCTATATATAGCGTTTGTGTCCGTGCGATTACCGAAATATAGGCGTGAGCACTTGAAAAAACAGGCTGCTTCAGAACTCGGAGTTACAGAGTTTACATAACGCTGTTAACATAATTTCTTGTCATAATAAACAAAAATGAACAAAGTTTGACGAAATGCTTGATAACAGTTTCGATTTGTATTATATTATGTCTACACCGCATTATGTAAATTGTCATGTTATGAATGCGCGTTCATAGACTGTCCGTGGTGATGGGCAATGAATGTGCGACAGAGATATAAGAAACTGTGTGTGCGCCGGAAAGCGGCTCTGCCGCGCTTTCCGCTGCCGCCGCTGCTTGCTGCAGGCATGGCGGCGGGCTACGTGATCGGCTGCTGCTGCGGTGCGAACGCCGAGCTGCCGGATTCTTCAGAACCGGTGCTTTCGTTTTTGCAAAGCGGCACGGGTGGCGCATTGTATGGCGGCTTGCTGCCGGAATTATGCATCTCGTGCGCTTATGGCTTTGCATTTTTGCTGCTGTCGACGTCTTATCTTGGCTTTTTGCTGATCCCCGTCGTTTTCGGTGTTAAAGGTTTTCTGTCCGCCTGTACGGCGGCTGCTTTTTTGCGCTCCGGCTGCACACACGCGTTTGCGCTGTCGTGTGTTGCGGTTGGTTTGCCAGGCGTGTTTCTCGTGCCGGCGCTGTTTTTGCTCGGCGTGCTCTGCGCGCAGATGTCTGTGCGTCTGATGGAGCAGCGGCGTGGACTGCCGTCTCCTGCTGCGACAGAGCGTTGTTCCCGGGAACTGGCGTTGGTGTTCTGCCTGCTGCTTGCGGCTGCGGCCACGGCGAGCTATGCCGTGCCGTTTTTCACAAAGCTTATTCTGTGACCGATGGTCACTCTGGATGAAATCTGATTGGAAAGGGGGAAGTCGTCGTGCGTGATTCCGACGGAATGGAAATATTCGAATCCTACCTGCGTGATGTCAAGCGCTCATCGCAAAACACGATTTCCTCATACCTGCGGGATGTACGGCAGCTGAGTGAATACCTGCACGCCCATACGGATGCCGACCTCGGCTCTGCGGAAGAAGAGGAGCTGTGTGATTACATCGATTGGATGCGCAGCAACGGCAAGTCGGTTGCCACGGTTTCCCGGGCAATCGCGTCGCTGAAAAACTTCTACGGCTTCCTGCTCAATAATCATTATGTGCAGCACAATCCGACCGGAAAGCTCGTGCCGGACAAGGCCAAGCAGAAGCTGCCGCAGATCCTCACAAGCAAGGAAGTGGAGCTCCTGCTCGCGCAGCCGGAGTGTACGGACGCCAAGGGCTACCGTGACCGCGCAATGCTCGAGCTGCTTTACGCGACCGGTATCCGTGTGAGCGAGCTGATCTCCCTGAACATCACGGACGTCAATTTGTCCGCCGGTGTTATCCGTTGCCACGGACGCGACAAGACGCGCATGATCCCCATGTATCCGGCGGCTGTTCGCGCGCTCACAGAATACATTAATTTCATCCGTCCGCAGATGATCGCAGCTCCGGATGAACAGGCACTGTTCGTCAACGTCGGTGGTGAACGGATGTCACGTCAGGGCTTCTGGAAGCTCATCAAGAACTACCAGACGAAGGCCGGCATCGAAAAGGCGATCACGCCGCATACGCTGCGCCACTCGTTCGCGGCGCATCTGCTGGAAAACGGTGCGGATATCCACGCCATTCAGGAAATGCTCGGCCATGCGGACATCTCCTCGACGCAGATCTATTCGCACCTTGTCAGCAAGCAGCTCAAGGATGTCTACAACAAAGCGCACCCGCGTGCGTGACATACGTGTTTTCAAGCGCTCCGAAACGACTCGGGGCGCTTTTTCTTTTCTGAAAGCAAAAGTAGCATGTACACTACAGCCATACGTAGTATGGTTGCAGGTGCAATCATTTGCCACGTTGATGAAAAGGAAAGAATGCATGAATATTCTGATTGATTATGGAGCCGGGGATGGCTTTTTTGCCGAGGCCGCATTGTACCCGGACCGGCATCTGGCAAGAATCACTTCGCAGCATAAAGGCTTGTACAAGGTGATGACGAACCAGGGCGAAAAACTGGCTGAAATTTCCGGCAAATTTCGTCACAACGCAATTGCCCTGTCCCGCTATCCGGCCGTGGGGGACTTTGTCATGCTGAGCCTGCCGGAAGCTGATGCGGGCCATGCGGTCATTCACCATGTTTTACAACGCAAAAGTGCCTTTACCCGAAAAGCGGTTGGTCTGGAGGAACAAACGCAACTAGTTGCGGCAAATATTGATATTGTTTTCATCTGTATGTCGCTGAATAACGATTACAATCTAAGCCGCTTGGAACGCTATCTTTCAGTTGCATGGAACAGTCGCGCCTTGCCGGTGATTATCCTGACCAAAGCTGATTTATACGCTGACGTATCGCATATTCTGGATGAAATCTCGGCTCTGGCTCCCGGAGTGGATGTCGTGACCACTTCCATCAACGATCAAAGCTCGCATGACGGCCTGCGTTCCTATCTCAAGCCGGGCATTACAGCCTCTTTTATCGGTTCATCCGGAGTGGGAAAATCCACGCTCATCAATCTCCTGGCCGGGAAGGAAGTCTTGCGCACTTCACAGGTGGGGCAGGACGATAAGGGTATGCACACCACGACGCGCAGGGAACTCCTGCTTTTGCCCCAGGGTGGCATTGTCATTGATACCCCCGGTATGCGCGAGCTTGGCGTGGAGTTCGTCGATTTGTCCCGGTCGTTCGCGGATATTGAAAATCTTGCAATGCAATGCCGGTTTGATGACTGCACGCATGGCGCTGAGCCGGGCTGCGCGGTGAAGCGGGCGCTGGAAACAGGGGCATTGGATGAAAGACACTGGGCAAACTATCAGAAACTCAAACGAGAAACCCGCTATCGCGGACTTTCTTCCCGGCAGCTTGAAAGCGAAAAACTGAACGGGATGTTTGAGAATATCGGCGGGATGAAAAAGGCCAGGGCCTTTCTCAGGCAAACCGACAAGCGAAGGTAAAAGGCGTCATCAGCCTCGAATAGCTGCAACATTGTTTTCTGAGCGCGTT
>OGYC01002719.1_pt1 | contig 11582 bp, 8 predicted proteins | sample 1576461 | NCBI WGS metagenome assembly OGYC01 (sample SAMEA3541569, study PRJEB24748) | human gut metagenome | biome: human gut; feature: human-associated habitat; material: faeces | place: China | collected 2012 | reverse complement strand
ACCTGAAAGCGGCTGTTTTTGATGCCGACCTGCACGCCGCCGCAGTAGAGCCCGTAGCGCCGCAGGCGCATCGCCACGCTGTCAGAAAGCAGCGAGATGCCGCTTTGCACCTCGTCCCAGCGCGTCAGGTCGCGGCGAAACGTCGTCGAATTGCCAACGGATTTGATCGGCTCTCGGTCCGCCGCTCCGCGGACGGGGGAGTCGTCGAGGCCGTTGGCATAGCGGTAGAGCTGCGAGCCCATTTTGCCCATCAGGGTTTCGAGCATTTCCTCGCTGCATTTTGAGAGTTCGCCGATCGTGCGCACGCCGTAGCGGCCCAGCAACTCCTGTGCACTGCGGCCGACAAACAAAAGGTCGCCGACGGGCAGGGGAAAGACGATGTCGCGCCAGTTGTCGCGTGCGATGACAGTCGTGGCGTCAGGCTTTTTATAGTCGCTGCCGAGCTTGGCAAACACCTTGTTGAACGACACGCCGACCGAGATCGTCAGCCCAAATTCGCGCTTGATGCGCTCACGCAGCGTGTCGGCCAAAGCCTTGGCGTCCCCGCCGAAGAGGTGGAGGGAATTTGTCACATCCAGCCAGCTCTCGTCGATGCCGAACGGCTCGACTAAGTCAGTGTACTCGCCGTAGACGGCATTGATTTTTTTCGAGTATTCGGCGTAGAGCCGATGGTGCGGCGGCAGCAGGATGAGGCCGGGGCACTTCTGCTTGGCCTTCCAGATGGTCTCCGCCGTTTTGACGCCGCAGCGCTTTGCCGGTTCATTTTTTGCCAGGATGATGCCGTGGCGCTCCGTTGGATCGCCGCAGACCGCGACGGGAAGCTGGCGCAGGTCGGGATGGCTCAAAAGCTCGCAGGAGGCGTAAAAGCAGTTGCAGTCGCAGTGCAGAATGATGCGGTCCATCGCGTTCACCTCGTTTCATGAACAGTGTAGCATAAAATACGAAATGGAACAAGCGTTTGAAAATAAAAAGTGCCCGCCGAAGGCAGGCACTTTTTGAAAGGTTTGCGTCAATTTTCTCTCACGCTGTACAGCGCCGCGCCGATGGCGGTAGCAAACGTCGCGTTTTCGGGAATAATAAAATTGACATGGTAGAGCTGTTTGAACAGCTCGAACGTCTCCCTTGCCGGCGGCAGCATCGTCAGCGCGCCTGTGAGGACGACCGTGTCCGTGCCGCAGCACTTGCACGCGAGCACCGACATCGTGCCGATGGACTGGAGCACTAGGTTGACGATGCCGAGCATCTTGTCCGACGGCGTCGCGTCGTCGGCGACCTTGGCAAAGTTCGCCGCCGTGGCCTCGGGCGGCAGATTGCCCACCTGCTCGCGCGAGAGGTCGGCCATCGTCAGGTCGATGTGGCTGAGGTCGCCGTCCTGGCAGAGCTTGCGGATCAGCGCGTACTGGTGTACGCCTGTCGTCAGCGAGCTGAGACCCGCGAGCGTGCCGCCGCCCACGCCGCTGCCGATGAGATGGCGGATCTCTCCGCCCTTGTTGGCCCAGAGAAACGATGTGCCCGTGCCCATACTGACGACGACCGCGTGCTCCTTGCCCGAGAGGGCAAGGCCACCCACGCCGACAGAGGGGAATTCTTCGACCTTGATGGTCTTCACGCCGTAGATATCGCCCTCGACATACGAAGAGCCTACGCCCGTGAGCGCGATGTGGCGGATGTCGGAGAGCTGGAGATGATGTGTGGAAAGGAAATTGCCCATCGCGCCGTAGAGCGAGGTGAGCGGATCGTCAGCCTTGACGCGCAGCATGTCGATGACGGAAAGATCGGGGGCAAGACCGACGATCTTCGTGCTCGAACCGCCGATGTCAATGCCTAAAATAACACCCATTGTGATGCTCCGTTTCTTTAGAAAGTCCCTTTATCATAGGGGACGCAATGGATAAAGTCAAGTAAAAAGCGGAAAAAGGGCGGAAAGCCTTGCTTTATTTTGGTATGCAAGATATAATGCACCTATTACAAGGCGCGGCACAGTCCGCGCCGTGACACTATGAGGTGACTATGAAAACCGATCAGAAGCTCAATATGACCATGCTCTGCGACTTCTACGAGTTGACTATGGGCAATGGTTACTTGAAAGCAGGGTTCCAGGATCGCATTACCTATTTCGACGTTTATTTCCGCTCGGTGCCGGACGGAGGCGGGTACGCCATTGCCGCCGGTCTTGACCAGCTGATCGACTATATCGAGGATCTGCACTTCGACCAGCAGGACATCGACTACCTGCGCGGGAGAGGTATCTTCTGCGAGGAATTCCTCGACTATCTTGCAAACTTCCACTTCAGCGGCGACATTTACGCCGTGCCCGAGGGCACGCCCGTCTTCCCGAAAGAGCCGATGGTCGTCGTGCGCGCGCCCGCGATCGAGGCGCAGCTGCTTGAAACGTTTGCGCTTTTGACCGTGAACCATCAGAGCTTGATCGCCACCAAGGCCAACCGCATCGTCCGCGCCGCCAAGGGCCACGCCGTGATGGAGTTCGGTTCCCGCCGCGCGCAGGGCTCCGCCGCCGCCATCGACGGCGCTCGTGCTGCCTATATTGCGGGCTGCTGCGGCACTGCCTGCACCATCTCCGACCAGCTCTACGGCACGCCCGCGCTCGGCACGATGGCCCACGCCTGGGTGCAGATGTTCGACACCGAATATGATGCATTCGCGACCTACTGCAAATACTATCCGCAGAACGCCGTCCTGCTTGTCGACACCTATAATACCTTAAAGTCCGGCATTCCCAACGCCATCAAGGCGTTCAACGACGTGCTCAAGCCCATGGGCATCAAAAAGTGCGGCATCCGCCTGGACAGTGGCGACATCGCCTATCTTTCCCGCAAGGCACGCAAGATGCTCGACGAGGCGGGCTGGACGGAGTGCACCATCACCGTTTCGAACTCGCTCGACGAGTACCTCATCCAGGATCTCTGGATGCAGGATGCGAAGATCGACGCCTTCGGCGTCGGCGAGCGCCTCATCACCGCCAAGAGCGAGCCGGTCTTCGGCTGCGTCTATAAGCTCGTCGCAGTGGAGGACAAGGACGGCAATATCGTCCCCAAGATCAAGATCAGCGAGAACGTCGGCAAGATCACGACACCGCACTTCAAGAAGCTCTACCGCTTCTATGGCCGCGACACCGGCAAGGCCATCGCCGACTATCTGACGGTCTACGACGAGACCGTGGACGACAGCCAGAATCTTGAGATCTTCGACCCCGACGCCACGTGGAAGCGTAAGGAAGTCTATCACTTCGAAGCGCGCGAGCTGCTCGTGCCCATCTACCAGAAAGGCAAGCTCGTCTACAAGCGTCCCGGCATCGAGGAGATCAAAAAATACTGCGCCGAGCAGGTCGATACCCTCTGGGACGAGGTCAAGCGCTTCGATAACCCGCATAACTATTATGTGGACCTCTCGCAGAAGCTCTACGACATCAAGGCCGAGCTTCTGAACGAGAAGAACGAGCGCTACGAGAAGAACTGAGGAAAACAAAAAATCAAAAACAGGGAACAGCCAACAGGAGGGGACTGAGACTGCGATGAAGGGATTCCAGATTCAGCAAAAGGGCGAGCGGCGCATTTCTGCGGCGCTGCGGATCATGCTGGTTGTCGTCCTGCTTGCGGTGCAGATCGGCTTTGTTGTCGCCATCTCCTACTTTATGCAGGAGTATCTGGCGCTGGCCTACGGCGTCGTACAGGTCGGCGCGCTGTTCCTTGCGGTGCATATCTACAATGAACCAGGTGAGCTTTCCTATAAGCTCATCTGGTTCATCCTGCTTTTGCTGGCCCCGCCGGTGGGTATGATTCTCTGGTTCCTCTGGGGCGGCGCGGCGCAGAAGCGCCATCTGCCGCGGAACACCAAGCGCTTTCCTGACGAGCCGGAGAGCGTGCGCATGCGCAGTGAGATCGCCGTCGACAAGCTCACGCGCCAGCTGCCCGATTGGTCGCGCACGGCAAACTACCTCTGCCGCCGCGATTTCCAGCTCTATCAGAATACCTCTGTTACGTACCTGCCCGAGGGTGCGATTTTGCTGCGTAATCTCATCGACCGCGCAGCCAAGGCTGAGCGCTTTATTTTCCTTGAATACTTCATTCTGGCCGAGGGGAAGCTTTGGGATGAGCTTGAAAAGATCCTCTGCGCCAAGGCACGCGAGGGGGTTGAGGTCAAGATTATTTTCGACGACTTCGGCAACATCAAGCGCTTTTCCGGCGAGACGATCGACCGTCTGCGCGAGGTGGGCGTCGAGGTATTCATCTTCAACCCCGTGCACGAGTATGTGAACCGCCTGCACTTCAACTACCGCGACCACCGCAAGATCGCCTGCATCGACGGTGACGTCGCCTACACCGGCGGCGTGAACATCGCCGACGAGTACGCCAATATCATCGAGCGCTTCGGCTACTGGAAGGACAGCGGCGTATGTCTTGAAGGCGAGGGCGCCTGGGGCCTGACGGCAAGCTTTATCCGCATGTGTGTGAACCTCGGCGGCGTGATGCACAACGAGCACGACTATTACCGCCCCCATACGCCGGTCAAAAGCGAGGGCTTCTGCCAGCCGTTTACCGACGGACCGCAGAACAACCCCGACAATCCGGCCGAGGATGTGTTCCTCCAGATGATCTCCGGCGCGCGGCGCTTCCTCTATATCACGACGCCGTACTTCATCCCCGATGAGAGCCTGATGCGTGCATTGTGCATCGCGGGCGACGGGGGCATGGACGTGCGGCTGATGCTGCCGGGCAAGCCTGACCACTGGTACGCCGACTGCGTGGCGGAGTCGTACTTTGGCGAGCTCATCAAACACGGCGTAAAGGTATACCGCTATACCCCTGGCTTTCTGCATGGAAAAACCATCATGGTGGACCGCGTAGCGGCCTTTGTCGGCTCGGTGAATATGGACTACCGCAGCTTTGAGCTCGACTATGAGTGCGGCGTGATGGTCTACGGCGCGCCGATGATTGAATCGCTGCTCGAGGATATGGATATGATCGTCGACCACAGCCGTCTCGTCACAAAAGAGGAGTGGGCTAAGCGCAGCGTACTGCGCCGCGTGTTCGAGCCGCTGCTGCGCTTGTTTGCCATCTGGATGTGACAGGAAAGTGGGGAAGAGACAGGAATTTTCCAAATTTTGATTTTTTAGAAAATTTCCTGTTGACAAATGCAAAGTTCCTGCTATAATAACATTTGTTCGCTGAACGACACAGCGCGGCGAACAACGCAATATAGCGGGATTGTGTAATGGTAGCACAGCGGACTCTGACTCCGTATGTGAGGGTTCGAATCCTTCTCCCGCTGCCAAAGAACCGCAGTCGAAAGGTTGCGGTTCTTTCTTTTTAGTGCATGATTTAGGCACTTTTGACGCAGAAAAGTTGCATTTGCATTTTGACAGAATATGTTTTACCCCTAAGTTTACCCCAATTAAAAGTTTTACCCCTCAACGGGGACAAAAGCAGCTCCGCCAATGATGATATCGACGGAGCTTTTTTCATGCCTTTTTGAGATTTTCAAAATAGCCCTGCATCCGGGCGGCGCTGTCCTCCTTCATGCGCTCTGAGACGTGGCCGTAAACGTCCAACGTAAAAGCCGCGGTCGCATGACCGAGGTTTTCTTGCACGGTCTTCACGTCATCGCCGTTTTGCAGGGAGAGCACGGCGAAGGTGTGGCGCAGATCATGCACACGGGCGTCCGGCGCTCCTGCTTTGCCTGCAATCTTCTTATGATGTGCATAAAGGCGCTGCGGGTGCAGGTGGTCGCCGAGCGCATTTATGAAAACGAGCCGACAGGCGGCGTACTGCTTGGCGGGGTCTATCCAGTCCTGCCAAAGATCACCGGCCTGTAAACGCCTTTGCGCCTGCTTAGAGCGAACGGCGCGCAGCATATCCATGACGAAGGGGGCGGGGCGCAGGATGCGCGTCTTGTCTTTTTTGAGGGCGGCAAACTGGAAACCGCCGGCCTCGGCGGGGCGTTTCTGCAACTGCTTGCAAATCTTGAGCGTGCCTTTTTTGAAGTCGATACAATCCCATGTCAGGCCCAGCGCTTCGGCTTCACGCAGGCCGGTAAAGAGGATTACTTTCAGAATATCTCCATAATCGTTGTCGGCATCCGCTGTGGCGAGATAAGACTTGACCTGTTCGTCGGTAAGCGGCATGATCTGCGCTTTCTCGACGCGGGGAAGGTCTACCATGTCACACGGATTGCGTGCGATGTAGCCCACCTTGACGGCCTGAGAAAGGGCCTTTGTCAGAACGCCGTGAACATTGCGCACAGTCTTTGCGTTGAGCGGTGCGGTCTCCGTGACGGCGACGCCGTCCTTTTTGATAATCTTGCCCTGCTTGTCCCGTTTGGGAACAATGCGGCCATTGGCGAGCAGATCGTTGTAAAAGCCCTGGATGATATGCGGCGTGAGTTTGGTGAGTTTCACCGCGCCGAGGGCGGGCTTGATGTGCGTTGCGATTTGGGCCTTGTAGGTCTTGACCGTGCCGTATTTCTGCGAGAGCAGATAATCGCTCTGCCAGATATCGAGCCATTGCGCAAGCGTCAGGCGCGTCGGCTCTATGTAAAGTCCGTCGTCGATCGCTTTTTGCGCGTCGCGCATGGCGGTCAACACTTCTTTCTGTGTGTTGCCGTAGATGCTGCGGCGAATCGGTTTTCCTGTGCCCGGGTCATTGCCGACGGTCACGCGCGCTTCCCATCGACCGTCAGGACGCTGCCGGATGCTGCCTGCGCCCGACGCGGCGCGCGTATTTGCTTTTCTTGGCATTGCTTTTTCCTCCTGCATTTGTTATGATTGGAGGGCAGTAGGCTTGTCAGTTTGCTGCCCCCTATAACCGTCCTCGGTGCTGCAACACCGGGGGCGGTTTTTACTTTTTGCGGGCTGTGATCAATCTTTTCAGTGCGCTTAACGGCCTCTCGACTAATTCCATGTTCTTTTGCAATAGCCTGAGCCGTCCGATTCACCCGTTCTCCATCCGCTTTCGCAATGTGCTCATTTTGAGCACATCGATTTTTGTTGCCAACCGGAGCTCCGACCGTCTTTTTTTGCGCCTCGTACTGCCGACCAATCAAATATGTCTTTTGCGCATCGGTCAGGTTTTTCAGCAAATTGTTCCGTGCGTTGAAGACTTTTCCGCAGTTCGTGCAAATATTGATTGAATTGATTGATAACTGTATCAACAAAAAGACGATTAAGAACACGGGACAGCTTCCCAAGTGCCTGATCAGAGATCACCACGAAGCCATCATTCCGAGAGAGCAGTTTAACGCGGTGCAGTTTGAGATGGCACGGCGAAGAGCGCAAGAGAGCCGCATAAAGAAAAGTGCGCCCACAGGTCTTGGAAAATTCAGCGGAAAATATGCACTCAGCGGGCTCGTATTCTGCGCTGAATACGGGACAGCGTATCGCAGAGTGGTGTGGACGCAGCACGGCGAGAAACGCGCTGTATGAGCAGGCTGGACTACGGGAAGCGATACTGCCTGCACTCGCCGACGCTGGACGAAGAGCCTCTCCAGCAGGCGGTGCTGGCAGCAATCAACGCGGCGATGTCGGATCATGAAGCACTGGTGGCACAGATCACAGATGCCATGGAGCAGGAGCTTGCACCGATCCCAGGGGAGGGCATGAGCCTTGGCGATATCGAACGTGCCATAGAAGAACTCGGCAAGCAATTCGATGTTCTGCTGCTGGAAGCGAGCAACGCTGTGAACACAGAAGAGTATGCTGAACGATTCCGTGCGATCTCCAACATGATAGAAGAGCTGAAACGCCGGAAAGGCAACATTCTGCAGATCTGTCAGGAACAGGAGCAGATCGAGCGCCGCGTGCATGCAGCGACCGCAGTGATGAACACGATCCCTTCTGAACTGACAGAGTGGGATGACAGCATCGTTTATCAGATGCTCGAAAAGGTCAGTGTCCTGTCGAGAGAAAAGATCCGCGTGACATTTCGAGGTGGGACGGAGATTGAGCAGGTGGTCGATCAGCCGAAGAGAAGAAAGTTTGCATGACGCTTGCCCCTTGGGAGCAGATCGTGCAGATCTGCTAAGATCCAGCGGAAAAGGAAGTAAAGGAAAGAGCGGTGCAGCGCCGCTTTTTCCTTTGCGGCTTTGTTAATTTATAGATTGTCTTGAGCCCTACGTAAGAAAATAGTAAGATTCATATAGCTGAGAGCTCAGTTTATTATATGAAGATGACGACGGCCGATGCGGGTGAAGGTTGGACACGGCATTTTGACCTATATAAGGATTTTAGTCAGCTAAAAAAGGCGTCGTTGAAACGACGGATAGACTACTATCGTCAGCTTTGCTTCAGGGGTGTGATAAAGAAGTAGTTGAACTTCTGGGGAAACTACAGCGAAACGGCTTTTTGCAAGCACTCGAAGCTGCTGAAAATAATAAGTTTGACCCCGATTGCTACTATACAGATTTTGAAAATTGCTATTCAGATTTTTGCGCAATATTTGAGGGGTTGAAAAGCTATGTTAGCGAGTACAAGGTGCAATATATCAGACCATTAACGCTTGCGGAAATTGCCTTTTTCGAAGCGCGAATGAGCCTTGCAAAACAAGCAAAGGGTGGGATTCCGCATATCTATATGAAAGGGTGCAACTGATAACATCGTAGCTGTATTTTCGAATTAGAGCGATACAAGAGTGAATTTCTCTTTTAGCCGTTTTTTCTTTTTGGGGAACACTATATAATCTGAAAGAGGGTAATTTTATGAAAAGACGAAAACAAACGGCAACATTTATTTTATATGTGATTGTGATTTTTACCATTGCAGCTGGTTGCGGTAAGCAAAAAGAGCCGATTACAGATCAGCCTGCGCTGGAGACGGTGGAATACTCCAACCTGACCGATGATGATTCCCGCAAACAGCTTTCACAGCTTCTCTCGGATTCAGGAATCGAAGAATCCCGCATTGCTGCTCTGCTGAATCGGGTGGAACAGTTTAACGCCAGTGTCAAGAGTGAGTGGCTGACCGATGGCTTCGAGAGTGCCGCACCGACCGATACCAAGTATGATCCCTATGACATGCAGGATGAATGGGCGGCGGCAAACGGCAGCTTTCCAGGTTATAACTGCCGTATCACGGCCTTTGGCCTGTTCAGCGAATTTATTACAGCAGGGGCCGACCAGCCGGAAACGCAGGGCGAGGACTCGCTCTTTACCGATTTAGAGACAATCGACGCAAATCCTGACGCACTCTGCGGGGACAGCACCGCCAAATTCTGCGCGCTGTTCGCACCGGTGAATGCCGTGGACAGCACGGAGGTCGAAGCACAGGTCAAAGCGCTTCAGGAGGGTTGGGCAGCCCGTGGTATCACATTTACAGACAGCAAAGCAAGCATGATCTCGGTCATCTTCCACGATAAATTCTCGGACGAGGACAACACGCTGTTCGTTGGTCATGTCGGCGTGCTGCTGCCTGCGGAGGACGGTTCACTGTACTTCATCGAAAAGGTGGCGTTCCAGGAGCCATACCGTTTAGTGAAGCTCCAAAACCGCACGGAATTGAGCGACTACCTGATGGAGAAATACGATACTTCCTGGGGTCAGGATACGACACGCCCCTTCATCATGGAGAACGATACTCTGATGGACGGATACCGACCGAACCCTCTGGAGGAAACAAACCCTTAAAATTGAAACAGCAGCGGGATGGCATTGCCATTCCGCTGCTTCTATTTTACAGAAAAGGCGTACAGCGCTGGAAAGGAGAAAGCCCATGAACATCCGCAAACCCGCAGACTATAGCACCCTGTTTTCCAAGCTGGACAAGCTCATGGCAGCACAGCTGCCGCAGATGGAATTGTACCGCGAGATTGGCCGAGTGGTCAGCGGCAGAGTCGAGAAAGGCGCGGCTGTCGCGGCGTCGGAATACCTGCAAGACACCTATCCCGCAACCGAGGGCTTTTCTCCCCGCAATCTGCGCCGTATGCGGGCGTTTTACGCAGCCTACGAAGCATCCCCTGAGATCATGCGGCTGGCAATGAACCTCGGCTGGATGCAGAATGTGGCGATTTTAGAGAGATGCGGCAGCAGCGAAGAACGGGCGTGGTACATCAGAGCCGTGCTGCGCTTCGGCTGGAAGAAAGCAAAACTGCTGGTCTCCATAGAATCTCAGGCGTGGCTGCATTCTTCTCTCGACGAGCCGATGGTTTCCTGCTATACTGGTGAAAAAGAAGCAACGCAGGAGAGCAAATGCAATGAAAAAGATACTCTTTGTGTGCCACGGCAACATCTGCCGCAGTCCGATGGCCGAGTTTGTGATGAAGAACTTGGTCAAGAAGGCTGGGTTGGCGTCGCAATTCCATATCGAATCAGCGGCCACCAGCCGGGAGGAGATCGGCAATCCGGTCTATCCCCCGGCGCGGCGCAAGCTGGCGGAGCACGGGATCTCCTGCGACGGTCACGCAGCGAGGCAACTCACCAGTGCCGATTACGAGAAATACGATCTCCTGATTGGCATGGACAGCGCGAACCTGCGGAATATGCAGCGCATCTGCGGCGGCGATCCGGACGGCAAGCTGCACCTCCTGATGGACTATACCGACCATCCCTGCGATGTAGCCGACCCGTGGTACACAGGCGATTTCGAGGCAACGTGGCAGGATGTGCTGGCGGGCTGCCAAGGGCTGCTGAGAGAATTAACTATGAGGAGGTGCGGCGAAAATGGATAGGCTTGTCGTTCGTGGAACAGAAATCAATGTGCAGTGGGACCTCAAACGAGATGATTTCCTCAGTTTGACAGACATTGCAAAAATCAAGGATAGTGATAATCCACGCTACATTATTCAAAACTGGCTTCGCAACAGAAACACTATCGAGTTCCTCGGCGTGTGGGAAACGCTTTACAATCCGAATTTTAACCGTGTCGAATTCGATGCGTTTAGAAGTCAGGCAGGGCTGAACAGCTTTGTGATGACGCCGCAGAAATGGGTTGATGCGACCGGTGCCATCGGCATTGTTTCCAGGGCTGGTCGCTATGGTGGGACCTACGCACATAAGGAAATTGCGTTTGAGTTTGCCTCTTGGATCTCTGTGGAGTTTAAGCTCTATTTAGTTAAGGAGTTTGAGCGCCTCAAGACCGAGGAGATGAAGCAGCTCGGCTGGGACATCAAACGCAACCTTGCCAAGATCAATTATCGGATTCATACCGATGCCATCAAGGAAAATCTGATTCCGCCGGAGCTGTCTGCGCGGCAGATTTCGCTGGTCTATGCCAACGAAGCCGATGTCCTGAATATGGCGCTGTTCGGCATGACCGCTAAGGAGTGGCGTGATGCCCATCCGGATCTCAAGGGTAACATTCGGGACTACGCGAATGTATCACAACTTGTGTGCCTGTCCAATCTGGAAAATCTGAATGCAGTGTTCATCAACGAAGGAATCCCACAGGCGGAGCGTTTGGCGAAACTCAATGCCATTGCCATCAGTCAGATGAAGGTGCTGACGGAGGATCACAGAATGCTGCAGTTCGATGAGGCGAAAGAAACAGAATCATAAAAATAAAAAATCCCGTGCAATAAATCGTCCTTTCCGTGCATTACACGGATGACAGGAGAAAAAGCCCATGCTCAGTATGCTGA
>OGYC01002718.1_pt1 | contig 11584 bp, 10 predicted proteins | sample 1576461 | NCBI WGS metagenome assembly OGYC01 (sample SAMEA3541569, study PRJEB24748) | human gut metagenome | biome: human gut; feature: human-associated habitat; material: faeces | place: China | collected 2012 | reverse complement strand
TTCAACATGGGATTTTGCTAAAAAGCCTTACAATATCAAACTGAAAACTTCCTCAGATCTGCTTGGCATGGGAAAAGGAAAAGGCTGGTGCCTGCTTGCCAATTATACCGACCGTTCCCTGCTTCGAAACCGTATCGTTTATAATCTGGCAGAAGAAGTAGGTATTCCATTTACCATGGACAGCCGCAATATTGATCTCTATATCAACGGAGATTATATGGGATCTTATCTTATCACAGAAAAAATAGAGATCGGAAAAACCAGAGTCAATATCACAGATCTGGAAGCCGCTACAAGTGAAGCGAATGGTGGTGCAGATCTTGCGGATTACGAGCAGAAGAGTAAGAACGACAGCAACGAATATCAGGAAGGTCATAGAAAATGGGTAGATGTTCCGAATGATCCGGAAGATATCACAGGAGGATATCTGTTGGAAATGGAACTGCCGGAGCGTTACAAAGATGAGATCAGCGGTTTTGTGACCACGGGCGGCCAGGCGGTTACTATGAAATGCCCGGAATGTGTATCGAAAGCCCAGATTGACTATATTGCTGATTTTTATCAGAAAGTGGAAGATGCCCTGTATTCAAAGGATGGATATTACACAGATGGCGATGGAAAACATCCGCTTTCTGAGTATGTAGATATCGAGTCTTTGGCACGGATGTATCTGATCCAGGAATTTTCCATGAACCTGGATTCCGGCATCACCAGTTTTTATTTCTATAAAGATTCTGATATCACCGGAGATGGAAAACTTCATGCAGCACCGGTATGGGATTTTGACGTAGCACTTGGAAACTATCCATCACGTGATGGCACAAACCTGCAAGATCCGACACAGTGGTGGGCAAGATATTCTGCCATGTACGGTAACAGCAGCAAGTATAACGTGATGGCACAGGCAGCACAGAATACAGAAGTATGGACAAAAGTAAAAGAACTGTGGCAGAGCAAATTTATGCCGGCAATCAAAGTCCTGCTGGGAGAATCTACCGATTATGAAGCAACGAAGATCAAATCCCTGGATGCCTATAAGGCAGAAGTTTCTGCATCCGCAGCGATGAACTTTATCCAGTGGCGTGATCTGCTGGAGAATCCGTGGAATCACAGTGCAGAAAGCTTTGTAGATACCGGAACAACGTATGATGCAAACATTGAGTATCTGAGAAAATTTATGGCACAGAGACGCAATTTTATGAACAGCAATTTATCGGAAAATGGTGGAACCAATCCTGATCCGGCTCCTTCCGCAAAAACGGTGGAGATCGGAGACGATACTATTTTCCGTGCTGCAGAAAACATCAGCAGTTCCTATGGAGATGTAAAAGCGGAAGAAACAAGCGATGAAGGCGGCGGTGAAAGTCTTGGATACTGTAACCAGGGAAGTTATACGGTTTACAAAATAAAAGTAAACAAAACAGGCACTTATAAAGTAACAGCACGTGTGGCATCTTCTGATGGAAGCGGAGGATTTGCTGTTTATGTGGACAGTGATAAGGAAGCGGCACATTTCCGTGCAGTCAATACCGGAGCATGGCAGACATGGGCAACAACAGAAGAGCAGACCGTTTCGCTGGAAGAAGGCGAACATGAGATGCGTATCTACTTTACCGAGAGCGGCATGAATCTGAACTGGCTGCGTTTTGTGAGAGATACCAGTAAGGATCCGGTCGATCCGACACCGACTCCAACACCGAATCCATCCAAACCATCACAGGATCAGAATAACAACAGCAATACCAACCAGGGCAGCACTCAGAATAATACACAGAATAATACACAGGATAATACACTGCCTGCAAAGGGAACAATCCTTCAGGATGCAGCCGGTATTCTGAAATATCGTGTGACGAAAGCAGATGCAAAAAATGGTACAGTGGAAGTTGCCGGAGTTTTAAAGAAAAAAGCAGGCGTTACGATTCCATCAACAGTAACGATAGGCGGCATCACTTACAAAGTAACCGGAATTGCAGAAAAAGCATTTCAGAATAACAAAACGATCAAAAGTGTTGTAATCGGGGCAAATGTGAAGAAAATTGGAAAACAGGCTTTTGAAAAGTGTAAAAAACTGCAGAACATCACATTAAAAGGAAAGAAAGCACCAACGATTGGAAAAGCAGCTTTCAAAGGAATCAAAAAGAAAGCAAAAGTCCAGGTAGCAGATGGCATGAAAAAGAGTCAGATTAAAAAATTACAGAAACGCATGAAAGCGGCGGCACCATCTGTGAAGATTACTTATCAGAAAAAAGTACTGAAAAATATCTAAAAATGTATTGATGGCATTAAGACAGCAGAAAGGCAGAAATATTTCGCAAAAGAAATGTTCTGCCTTTTTGCTGCAAATACTGCTGCATGCGGCAGATTTCGGAAACATACAATTTGACGGGGATTCAAATATTTCATATAATAATACCAAAGTTAAGTTAAGGAGGCATTTTATGAGAAACATAAACTGGGCGGTACTTGGTACTGGCGTTATTGCAAATGAAATGGCAGTTGCTCTGAAAAAGAATGGAAAAAATATTTATGCAGTCGGCAACAGAACCCATGAAAAGGCAGTTGCTTTTGCTGAAAAATATGGTATCGGCAAAGTTTATTCGGATTATAATGAAATGTTTATCGATCCGGAAGTGGATGTGATCTATATTACAACACCACACAATACACATCTGGATTTTATGAAAAAAGCCATTGAAAACGGCAAACATATCCTGGTGGAAAAATCTATCACACTCAACAGTGACGAGCTGAATGAGGCTGTCGCTTTTGCAGAAGAAAAGGGAGTCATCATCGGGGAGGCAATGACAATTTATCATATGCCAATCTATAAAAAACTGAATGAAATCCTGGAAAGTGGAGTACTTGGAAAAGTCAATCTGATCACGATGAATTTCGGAAGTTTCAAAGAGTACAATATGAGTAACCGCTTTTTCAACCGGAATCTTGCCGGTGGTGCAATGCTGGATATCGGTGTCTATGCACTTTCCTTTATCCGGTGGTTTCTGGATTCGAAGCCGGATCAGTTATTGTCACAGGTCAAACCGGCACCGACCGGAGTGGATGAGCAGGCTGGACTGCTCCTGATGAATAAAGAAGGTCAGATGGCAAATGTTATGCTTTCCCTTCACTCGAAGCAGCCAAAACGCGGCATGGTTTCCTGTGAGAAAGGTTACATAGAAGTGATGGAATATCCAAGAGCCTGGGAAGCAAAAATTACCTATACCGATACCGGAAAAACAGAGATCATCAAAGTCGGTGAAAATGCAGATGCACTTGCATACGAACTGGCAGATATGGAAAAAGCAATAAATGGAGATACCTCCTGTATGCATCTGGATTATACAGAAGATGTTATGGATATGATGACAGAATTTCGAAAATCCTGGGGATTTACCTATCCGGAGGAAGAGGATTAAGGAGAAAAAGTGAAAGAACAGATCAAGTATTCAGGAAGCTTTACCGGATTTTCCGGAAATCAGTTGAAAATTTTTGCAATCATTGCAATGGAATAAGATCATCTGGCATGGATGATCTGGCCTGGTTATGCACATAAAGAATGGTGGCTTCTGTTGATTCATTTGTGTGGCAGGCTGGCGGCGCCTGTGATGTGGTTTATGATTTCAGAAGGCTACCAATATACCAGAAATTTCAAAAAATATTTGCAGAGATTATTTGTATTTGCTGTTCTTTCGCATTTTGCGTATAATTTTTGCTTTGGAATTTCCATGATACCGTTTCGGGATTCCATCCTGAATCAGACCAGTGTGATCTGGGCACTGTTTTGTGCGGCATTGGCATTGTATGTGGATGATGATGAAAAAAGGACGTTTCCACTTCAGAACTGGCAGAAAACCCTGCTGATCATTTTGCTTTGTATTCTTGCATTTCCATCAGACTGGTCCTGTTTTCCAGTTCTGTGTACGTTACATATTCACAAAAACCGTGGAAATCTCAAAAAACAGGTTCTTGGTATGATGGCGTACATTACGATGTATGTGGCGGTCTGGTGCTTTGCCATAGACATTGTTTATGGATTGCTTCAGTATGGAATTATGATTGTCTGGCCATTTATGCATTTTTATAATGGGACAAGAGGAAAATGGAAAGGTATGAAATGGTTTTTCTATTTCTTCTATGTCGGACACTTGGTTTTGATGGGAATGCTTCGGATTTTACTTCATGGAAATATAATGACGATCACAGGATAAGAAAAAGACAGAACACATGAATATCTGGTGTTCTGTCTTTTTTCTTATCAGGTAAAACCTGTCTGGGATTTCAGGTAATGTTTTACAGTACCACGTACTTCAGTATAAACAGCACAGCCAGAACATACATCAGAATACTGATCTTCTTTTCTTTTGCCTTTCCGGTCGCAACATTCAGTACAACGTAAGAGATAACACCCATGGCGATACCTTCGGAGATGCTGTACATGAATGGCATGGCAATGATCGCGATAAAGCAGGGAATTGCCTCTGTGTAGTCAGAAAAATCAATCTTCGTGATGGAGGTCAGCATTAAGAATCCAACCAGGATCAGGGCAGGAGCCGTTGCAAAAGACGGGATTGCCAGGAAGATCGGGGACAGGAACAGGGACAATCCGAACAGAACCGCTGCTGTCAGGGCAGTCAGACCGGTACGTCCGCCTTCAGCTACACCGGATGCACTTTCTACGAAAGTGGTGACGGTGGAAGTACCAAATACGGCACCTACGGAAGTACCAACGGCATCAGCGAGAAGGGCACCGCGGATGTTTGGCAGTTTTCCGTCTTTGTCCAGCATATCTGCCCTGGAAGCAACACCGATCAGGGTTCCAAGAGTATCAAACATATCTACAAACAAGAATGCAAACATGATAACTACAAAGTCAAGGGAGAATACAATGGAAAAGTCCATTTTCATCAGGGTTGGTGTCAGAGCCGGAATGGAAAAACCGCTTGAGAAGTCAGGCAACAGGCTGTAGAAACCAGCGTCTGTATTTGGAACATACAGTCCAGTGAACTGACATATGATCCCAAGTCCCCAGGTGATCAGGATACCCCAGAGAATACCGCCTTTTACGTTCTTGATCAGGAAAATAGCTGTGATTAGAACACCGATCAGAGCAAGCAGGACGGTGATACCTTCGTAATTGAAAGTTCCGCCCAAAACAGATCCCTTGAAAGAGAACAGACCAAGCAGTGTGGAGTCATTGTTTACAACGATTTTTGCATTTTGCAGACCGATAAATGCGATGAACAGACCGATACCTACGGATACCGCATGTTTCAGATTCATCGGGATTGCATTGAAGATCGCCTCACGCACGTTTGTAAGAGAGAGAATGATAAAGATCATACCTTCTACAAATACGGCTGCGAGTGCTGCCTGCCAGGTATATCCCATACCAAGGACAACTGTATAGGCAAAGTAAGCATTCAGTCCCATGCCAGGAGCCAGAACAAACGGATAGTTTGACAGCAGAGCCATCAGGCAGGTGGCGATGAAGGCTGATAATGCAGTTGCAGTAAATACTGCGCCGCGATCCATACCGGATGCAGACAGAATGTTAGGATTTACTGCGAGGATGTAGGCCATTGTCATGAATGTTGTGATTCCGGCCATGATTTCGGTACTGACATTTGTACCATTTTCCTTCAGTTTGAAGAATTTTTCCATGTGTTTTCTACCTTTCCTTTCCTCATGTTTGAGTTAACATACCTTTTTATCTTAATGGATAGGAAAGGATTTTGCAAGGCTCTATTCGTCCCAGCCATCGGTAAGCCGGATATTTACCGAAATGTTTCGCAGTGTTTCACTGTCATCCAGCACAAGGTCATCCGGATCAGTGATCGGCGGAAGCTCGGAATCGAACTCGGTCAGTTCAACATAGATCCAGTCATAGGCAGCCTGATTTGCATTTTCAATGCAGTCATCCAGGGTTTCACCGGTTGCCGTACAGCATTCCAGATCCGGGAAACGGGCTTCAAAGGTGCCTTTTGTTGTTTTGCGGAAAATAGCAGGATAAATAAATTTCATAATAAATACCTCCAGATAAAATACTAAATAAATTAAGATTGTTCTGTATGTTCGCGGTAATCTGCCCATTTTGGAAGCGGACTTCCATTTTCCAGACTTGTTTTGATATCTGTATAATAATGAAGCTTTCGCTGCAGATGTGTAAGAGAAGCCTGATACTGGCTGATCTCTTCCAGAATGTGTTTCTGCTGGTCATTTAACAGAGTTAAAATCTCGTCAATATGGCTGGCTTCATCTTCTTCGCAGGCAAAAAACTGTTGCAGTTTGGCGATTGACATGCCGGTTTTTTTAAAGCAGCAGATGGTTTTCAGACGGTTGATATGACCCTGCATATAGACACGCTGACCGGATTTGCTGCGTCCAACGTTTGTAAGGATGCCAAGATCTTCATAATAACGAAGGGTAGAAGATGGCAGATGAAACATTTCAGAAACTTCTTTTATTGTATAGGTATCCATAGTTCACCACCTTTATGCAAAAATATAGAAAAAAGTCCTTGACTTCAAGTGTACTTGAAGTGTTATCTTTTGTAAAGAGTAAAAATAAAGATTGCAAAGAACTGGCAGACATTGCCATGAGATAATAAGGAGGAAATCATTATGTATCAGGCAGACGAAAAACGTTATGACACCATGCAGTACAACCGATGCGGCAACAGCGGACTGCTGCTTCCGGAACTGTCCCTTGGACTGTGGCACAATTTTGGAACACACTGTGATTACCAGAATATGAAAGCACTGTGTTTTACAGCATTTGACCATGGAATCACACATTTTGACCTCGCAAATAATTACGGACCGGAACCGGGAAGTGCAGAGCGCAATTTCGGAAGAATCTTAAAAGAAGATCTCGGTGCTTACCGTGATGAGATCCTGGTCAGTACAAAAGCCGGTTATGTGATGTGGGATGGTCCTTACGGAAACTGGGGAAGTAAAAAATATCTGATCGCAAGCCTGGATCAGAGTCTTAAGAGAATGGGACTGGAATACGTTGACATCTTCTATCATCACCGCATGGATCCGGAGACACCGCTTGAGGAGACCATGGAGACACTGGCACAGATCGTCCGCAGCGGAAAAGCTCTTTATGCCGGTATTTCCAATTACGACGGAGAACATATGAAACAGGCTGAAGCAATCCTGAAAGACCTGCATTGCCCGTATATCATCAATCAGAACCGTTATTCTATTTTTGATCGTACGATTGAGAAGAACGGACTGAAACAGGCAGCAGCAGAGGCAAAGAAAGGTATCATCGCATTCAGCCCTCTGGCACAGGGAACCCTGACAGACCGTTATCTGAACGGTATTCCGGCTGACAGCCGTATTGCAACTGACGGAAGATTCTTAAAAGCAGCCCAGTTGACAGAAGAAAAGCTGGCAAGCATCCGCGGTCTGAATGAACTGGCAAAACAGAGAGGTGAGAGCCTGGCACAGATGGCACTGAAATGGGTATTAAAAGATCATGTAGTGACCAGCGTACTGATCGGAGCATCCAAAACAACGCAGATTCTTGATAATCTGAAAGTCCTGGAAAGTGCAGACTTTACAGAAGAAGAACTGAAGAAGATCGATGAACTGAGCCTGCCTCACGCATAAAAACACAGCGAAAAAGGAACTGTCGTCTGCAGTTCCTTTTTTCGTATCTATTTTGTATCTTTTTCTTTCAGCTTTTCAACTGCTTCGATATCCTCACGTGCAAACATCATAAAAAATCCGACCAGTTGCATCAGCATGGCAATCCAGATTGCTCTTACGCCAAACCAGGAAGAGCAGGATGCGCCAAATGCGGCACCGATCGCAAACACCAGAATGATAAATCCGCAGTGCATGCTTTTGTATTTCATTGCCGGATCTTTGCTGATATGATACAGGCAGAGATACTCCGTTGCGCTTCGCATATTTCCGATGCACATCGTTGTTGCACAGGGGATGTTGCGGAATTTGCGGAAAGTATCTACCTGCATGGCGCAGGCGAAAGAAAGCATGATATTTGCGATCACATTTATGGTAGTGGAATTTGGAAGGAATCCAGTGATTCCAAGAATCAGGATTTCTATGATCAGAACGATCTGCCTCCAATGAAGGCGGACGCTGTTTTTATAGAGATGTTTGATCCATTCCGAAAGGTAAACACCAAGAAAGAAGGCGGCGAGCGGCAGAAGATAACGCAGGGCATGCATCAGGTTTCCAGAAGCGAGATTCTGTCCGAGCAGGACGATATTTCCGGTTTGCGCATTTGCAAATACGTGGTCACGTACATTGTAAGAATATGCATCCTGGAAACCGCCTGCCAGAGTCAGAAAAACTCCCAGAGCCAGTGATTCTGATATTTGACCGTTCTTATTTAATAACTTATTAAACATAAGCTGCCGCCATCCTTTCGTGGTTCAGGGGGTGTGCAGATACGTTTGCATCTGCGCAGGATCATCAGGTTCCGGGACATTCGCTTCGAAGTCCGTTCATTAGTATAACGGGAAACGAGAAAATGTAAAATGTATATTTGAAATAACAGAAATATAATTTTAATATAATAAATCAAAGGTGAGAGCCATAAAACGGAAGCTTGCAACATTTGATATTTGCAGGTATACTGTCTTTGTTGCAGATATCAGATGTGTATAAAAGGTCATCTGATATAGCCTTCTGTGGATTACAGAGATGTGAAGAAGGATACAGGAGGTATTCTCAAAAGAAAAAGGAGAACAGATGATTTACACATTTTATGAACTTTGCTGGTTCTTTCTGATTTATTCATTTGCCGGGTGGTGTGCCGGGGTTGTGGCAAATGCTGTGCGTAACCGTAAGTTTGTGAACACCGGGTTTATGAATATGCCATTCTGCCTGTCTTATGGTGTGTGCGCGGTACTGTGCTGCATTTTCCTGCCGGAACTGCGCCATCGGATATTCTTCCTGTTTATCGGTGGAATGCTTCTTGCAGCATTTGTATCGATCATGACCGGATGGATCCTGGAACATATTTTTCACCGGAAATGGTGGGATTACAGTAAGAACCGCTTCCAGTATGAAGGATATTTTGGAATCTGGCATCTTCTGGTTTTTGGTGCGGCAGTCGTTGTAATGATGAAATTTGCCAATCCGCTGGTTTTGCAGATTTTAAAACAGATTCCGCATATGATCGGCAGGATCATCCTGATCGTGGCATATATCCTGATGGGAATTGATTTTCTTGGCTCCGTGGTTGCGATTTTACAGTTGAAGATCAAAATCCGCAGAATCATGCAGCTCAATGAAAATATGCAGAAGGTGTCGGAGAATTTTGGAAATGCGATAACAGTTCGTATTCAGAGACGTATGATGCGTGCATATCCGAACATCAAAACAGAAAACATCAAAGAGTCAGAAAAAGCAAAAAGAAAGAAAAAAGAGAAATCGGTATTTGCCGAATGATGTTGCTTTTTCAAGATTTTCTGGCTGTTTCTGATCGGTGCTTTTATCGGGGATCTTGTAGAGACACTTTTCTGTCGCTATTCTATGGGAAGATGGATGAGCAGAAGCAGTGTGGTTTATGGTCCGTTCAGCATTGTATGGGGACTTGGATGTGCAATGTTTACCGCTTTACTTTATAAATATAAAGATAAAAGTGACCGTTATATTTTCATGCTTGGAACAGTGCTTGGTGGAGCTTATGAGTATGCGTGCAGTATATTTACCGAACTGGTTTTTGGAACTGTTTTCTGGGATTACAGCAAGCTGCCATTTAACCTTGGCGGCAGGATCAATCTGCTGTACTGCTTTTTCTGGGGCATTGCAGCAGTTGTCTGGCTGAAGATTATTTATCCGAAGCTGTCGGCTCTGATTGAAAGAATTCCGATCAAAGCAGGAAATATTCTGACATGGGTTCTGCTGGTGTTTATGATCTTTAATGCCGGTATGTCAACGCTTGCCCTGAACCGTTATAACCAGAGGCAGCAGGGCAGCCTTCAGAAAGAGCCACAGATGACCGTGGTAACAGATGACAGTCGTACAGATCTTGAGAAGTTTTTAGATAAACATTTTCCGGACAGCCGTATGGAGAGGATTTATCCGAATGCCAAAACAGTGGTAGACGGCAAACCGGTATCACAGAAAGATATGAAAGAAAAGAGGAAAGCATCATGAAAGGTATTTTAGAGTGCTGTGTAGACAGCGTAGAATCTGCATTGGCAGCAAAAAAAGGAGGAGCAGACAGACTGGAACTCTGCCAGGGACTTGTGATCGGAGGTGTGACTCCAAGTACTGCCCTGTTCCGGGAAATTAAAAATCAGATGGATATCCGTATCCATGCACTGATGCGTCCGCGATTCGGAGATTTCTGTTACAGCAGATATGAAGTGGATGTTTTATGCGGAGATATCCGTACCTTCCGTGAACTGGGAGCAGATGCTGCCGTGATCGGAGCTTTAAACCCGGATGGAACATTAGATCGTGAGGCAATGAAGCGTATGATCGACGCTGCAGGCGATATGAGCATCACGCTGCACCGTGCATTTGATGTGTGCCGTGATCCGTTTGAAGCACTGGAAACAGCAAAAGAGCTGGGAGTAAACACAATCCTCACATCTGGACAGAAAAAAAGTGCCGTAGAAGGCATGGAAATTTTAAAACAGCTCAGAGAACAGGCAGAAGGCAGAATTGATATTATGGCAGGAGCAGGAATCGATGCAGAAGCAATCCGCAGTCTGGCACCTTGCACCGGTATCACGACCTTCCATATGTCAGGCAAAAAGAGTCTGGACAGCGGGATGAAATACCGCAAAGAAGGTATCAATATGGGTCTGCCATCCATGAGTGAATTTGAAATCTGGCGAAGCGATGAAGAAAAGATCAAAGAAGCAAGAGAAGTGCTGGATAGTTTCCTGAAATAAAAAGTGGCCGGGAAATTGACATACGGAAACAGGACGCCGTCCTGTTTCCGTACACCCGGCAGGAAATTACCGACAATTTTTTATAATACGGTATATCCTTTGTGTTCGATACATGCTTTTACTTCCATGATATCTTCGGAATGGAATACCATGATCGGCATGCCTGTCTCACGATTAAAGGAAAGATACAGGTAGTTGACATTGATATTACTCTCGGAAAGCGCCTGGAGTAACTGGTTCAGGTTTCCAACTTCATCCATCAGTTCGACACCGGCTACTTCTGTAAGATGGCACAAAAGTCCGGCTTTTGTCAGAGCTTCTACGGCTTTGGCCGGATTGGATACGACCATGCGGACGATACCGTACTCGGCACTGTCATTCGTTACAGATCCCAGAATATTGATGTCCTCGCTGCGGAGCACACCTGTGATCTTTTCCATCATACCTCTTTGGTTTTCTGCAAATACAGATACTTGCTGCATAATAAAATCCTCCTGATTAAGATTCGAGTCAATTCAAGAATGCCTCTGGCATTGTGTACATCATGCATCGCATGACATATTCCGGCAGAGGCGAAAGTTACCTCACATCTACTTATTGTAAGAGTTTCTGAATAATAAGTCAATAAGTTAATGCTTTGCAGTGAGAAAATATCAGAAACGGATCCTATTCAAAGAAATCCTGGATTTTTAC
>OGYC01002700.1_pt1 | contig 11647 bp, 7 predicted proteins | sample 1576461 | NCBI WGS metagenome assembly OGYC01 (sample SAMEA3541569, study PRJEB24748) | human gut metagenome | biome: human gut; feature: human-associated habitat; material: faeces | place: China | collected 2012 | reverse complement strand
CGATGCAGATGCAACCGCATTCGGCAATGAGATCCCCGCACAGGGTCCTCTCACCACCGGCGGCGATGCACCCGCAGGCCTGTACGATGCATTCGAGTACAAGATTCCCGTAAATGCAGACGGCAGCACCAACACCGGCAACATCGTTATCAACAACACCGTTACCATCGAGGTACCCGGCGGCGTCTACGACTGGTGCATTACCAACCCGACTCCCGGCGACCGTATCTGGATCGCTTCCAACCAGGGTAATGTAGGCGGTCGCGCAGACGATTACGAATTCGTTGCAGGCAACACCTACAACTTCACCGTATACCTCCTCGGCCAGAATGACGCAACCGATGTTGAAATCATCGAAGGCGCGCAGGCGCAGGGAAAAATATTGTTGGCGGTGTGGTTCTTTTTTTCGCCAAGTTTAATGGCGATAGGCACGGAAGAACCGACGCCGATTAAATCGGACAGCGAAAAATTAATGATTACAAACGGCAAAGCAAGGTTCAGCGCGGCAAACGCCGTTTCACCAAGATAGCGGCCTATAAAAATGCCGTCCACCATGTAAAACAGCACCGAAGCCAGCATGCCAACCGCTCCCGGCCCGGCCGTAATTAAAAACAGCCTGCCCGGCGGCATATGCGTAAATAAAAATCTGGTGTTCATAAAAACCTCGCTTAAAGTATGGTAACGGTTTAAAATTTATAAATTTACAATTTTATTATATTATTGCCAAAAGGGCGCGGTCAATCTCCGGCGCGATATTTTACAAAACTGCGTTTAACGCCGCATTGCTCTGTGCTATACTTATTACAGAAGGTTATAAAAGGAGCATCAGCATGAAACAGGTAATTTTATCATGCCCAACACTAAAAAAAGAAATACTGCATTTAATTGATGAACTGAATCTCGATACGCCGGTGTATTTTCTGCCGAAGCGCCTGCACAGCAATCCGCAGGAGCTGGCAGAGTATTTGCAGAACACTATCAACAGTTTTGCCAACGTAGACCGCATTTTAATCTGCGTAAGCGGCTGCGGCGGCGGAACGGCAAAGTTAAGGGCAACTACGGCAGAGCTTGTAATACCCAAAACGCGCGACTGCGTGGATATTTTGCTTTCCAAAACGGATATTAAAAGCATTAACCGCGCGCCCAAAGGCATTTTTATGACGGAAAGCTGGCTTGATTTTATGCGCTGCGGCAGCCTGAACCTTGAAACGCAGATTGCCGAAAAGGGCGAGGAAGAAGGCAAGGCTTATCTGCGCAAAATGTTTAAGGGCTTTGAGCATTTTTACGTTGTGGATACCGGCACTTACAATACGCAGGCTGTTGTTGACGAACTGAAGCCGCTTGTAGATGTGCTTGACGGCACGATTGAAGTTGTTGGCGGCGGTTACAGCATTTTGCGCAAGCTGCTTACAGGCGATATTGACGGTGATTTCCGCGTTATTGCCAAAGAAGGCTAAATAGCCTGTAAACCCTTGCAAAAGCGGGCATTTTGTTTGCTTTTTTACACTTAATATTGTAAAATTAAAAGATAAAGAAAAACGTAAAAAACTTTACAGGAGGATGAAGCCGTTATGAAAACCGACAACCAGGAAATGATTTTAGTAATTGACTTCGGCGGCCAGTACAATCAGCTTATCGCCCGCCGCGTAAGGGAAAGCGGCGTTTACTGCGAAATTGTGTCTTACAGGCAGAGCCTTGAAAAAATTAAAGCCAAAAACCCCAAAGGCATTATTTTTACCGGCGGCCCCAACAGTGCTTATTTAGAGGATTCGCCCACGATTGATGCGGAAATTTACAGCTGGGGCGTGCCTGTTTTAGGCATCTGCTACGGCAGCCAGCTGATGATGCACATGCTGGGCGGGCATGTTTGCAAAGCTCCGGAACGCGAATACGGCAAAACACTGGTTGACTTTGATACGGAAAGCCTTCTTTTTAAAGATATACCGGCCAAAAACGTGTGCTGGATGAGCCACAACGACTATATTGAAACGGCAGCGCCCGGTTTTAAAATTACCGCGCATACCCCCAACTGCCCGGTAGCGGCGGCAGAGGACGTAAGCCGCGGGCTGTACTGCGTGCAGTTCCACCCCGAAGTGCTGCACACCGACAACGGCACTAAAATGCTGAGCAACTTTGTATATAATGTATGCGGCTGTGCCGGAACCTGGAAAATGGACAGCTTTGTTGAAGAAACCGTTAAAGAACTGAAAGAACGCATCGGCAGCGGCAAAGTGCTGTGCGCATTAAGCGGCGGCGTAGACAGCAGCGTCTGCGCGGCAATGCTTGCCAAAGCCATCGGCAAACAGCTTACCTGCGTATTCGTAGACCACGGCCTGCTGCGCAAAAACGAACGTGAAGAAGTATGCTCCGTATTCGGCGAAGGCGGCCTGTTTGACATTAACTTTGTATGCGTAGACGCACGCGAACGTTTTTACAGCAAACTGGCAGGCGTAACCGCGCCGGAAGCCAAACGCAAAATTATCGGCGAAGAATTTATCCGAGTGTTTGAAGAAGAAGCCAAAAAAATCGGCGCAGTCGATTATCTGGCACAGGGCACCATTTACCCGGACGTTGTTGAAAGCGGCCTCGGCGGCGAATCGGCAACCATTAAGAGCCACCACAATGTAGGCGGCCTGCCCGACTTTGTAGACTTTAAAGAAATTGTTGAGCCTCTGCGCGATTTGTTTAAGGACGAAGTACGCCAGTCCGGCAGAGAACTTGGCCTTCCGGAATATCTGGTAACCCGCCAGCCGTTCCCGGGACCGGGACTTGCCATCCGCATTATCGGCGAAGTAACGGCAGAAAAAGTTGCCATTGTGCAGGATGCCGATTACATTTACCGCGAAGAAGTAGACAAACTGCCGCTGGCAGAGCGCCCCAGCCAGTATTTTGCGGCGCTGACCAACATGCGCAGCGTAGGCGTTATGGGCGACGAACGTACTTACGATTACGCCATTGCCCTGCGTGCCGTAACCACCACCGACTTTATGACGGCGGAAGTTACCATGCTGCCCCCTGCAACAATTACCACCGCAGCCAACAGAATAGTAAACGAAGTAAAACATATCAACCGCGTGCTGTTTGACTACACAACCAAACCGCCCGCAACGATAGAGTTTGAGTAATTGTTGAAAATGTGGAGAACGGCTTGTACAGCCGTTCTTTTCTTTTGGGTCAAAAATTTTTGCCATCAAATTGCCAATTTTAGTAAAACAAGATAATCCTTTAGCGTGCGAAAGCAAAAATAAAGTGCGAATTAAATTAAAAATAAAATGGCGAAGCCATTAAATGTTGTAACTGCGTTCCGGTGTCTGAGACGTTTTTGTATGAGGTTTGGAGAGTAATTTTTATTAATTAGCATACTTGCATGGCTGTATCGCAGGTCATGCACTCGTATGCGCTTCAAATTTGCCTTATGAGCGCATCTTGTAAGATATTTAATAGTAAAACTTCATTATCGTATAGTTTTATTGATGAATAAAACTATTTATAGTATAATAATGGCGAATTATAAAGTTTGATTTTGTGTGGAAGGTGGCAATATGGCAGTAAGCTACAAGAAGCTATGGAAATTATTGATTGATTTGGATATGAAGAAAAAAGATTTACAGCAAGCTGCCGGGATTAGTCCAGCCTTAATTGCGAAGCTTGGACGAAATGAAAATGTGTCTACGGAGTCTTTGGTGAAAATCTGCATAGCGTTGAATTGTGATATCGGAGATATTGTGGAGATTGTTCTGCCTGAGGGAGGCGAGTCATGCGATTCACAATGAAAATTCCAGAGTGAAGATTCCTGCGTTAGTTCATTTAACCCGTTTGGGATACAAGTACATTAAGCAAAAGGATTGCATCGGCGCATACTGTCCTAAAACAAATATCTTCAAAGAAATTTTGCGTGACAGCATCAATCGTCTGAATGGTACTGTACTGACTGAAGCTGATGTCGATTCGTTGGTTGAAGAGCTGGCAATCAAACTTAACACAGATGATTTGGGACGTTCGTTTTATAAAATACTTCTCAATGGATTTAATGGTTTACGACTGATTGACCTAGATGATGAATTCAGAAATTCATATCATGTAGTAACGGAGCTGACATATCAAAATGGTGAAGATGAGTTTCGGCCGGACATTACATTGTTGGTCAATGGTCTGCCTTTAGCATTCATTGAAGTAAAGAAGCCAAACAATCAGGATGGTATCATTGCAGAGCATACTCGCATGAATAAGCGGTTTGCCAAAAAGGTGTTTCGTCGGTTTACCAATATCACACAGATTATGGTGTTCTCCAACAATATGGAGTACGATGACAACAATGTGGAGCCTATTGAGGGTGCATTCTATGCTTCCAGCAGCTATGAAAAGCTGTTCTTTAACCGCTTCCGCGAAGAAGACCCTACAATATATAGTTCTGTTCGCCCTGTTGACCCCAACGTTGAAGAAATTATTTTGATAGACAACAACTTGGTTACGATTAAAGGAACAGAGGAGTATGCTCTTAACATTGGCGAGCACACGCCTACCAATAGAATGCTGACTTCTTTATTCACTCACTCTCGTTTTAATATGTTTTTGAAATATGGATTTGCCTATGTTGAGCGAACAGACAAGCATGGTATCAAGACTATGCAAAAACATATTATGCGGTATCCTCAGTTTTTTGCAACTTTGGCTATCGAGAAAAAACTGAATACGGGAGCGAAGCATGGTATCATTTGGCATACCCAAGGCAGCGGAAAGACCGCTCTTGCCTTTTATAATGTCCGGTATCTCCGTGATTATTTTCAGCGGCAGGGCAAGGTGGCAAAATTTTATTTTGTTGTAGACCGGCTTGATTTGCTCGCACAAGCCAGTGAGGAATTTGCTGCTCGTGGTCTGCATGTTGAAAAAGTCAATTCAAAGGAAGATTTCATTAAAAATATTAAAACGATTGGGGCATCCAATAATTCTGGTGAGGACAGTATTACCGTTGTAAATATTCAGAAATTTACAGAAGAATCTGTTGCCAGAAAATCTGATTATGATGTAGATGTGCAGCGCATTTATTTTTTGGATGAAGCTCACCGAAGCTATAAACCTAATGGTTCCTTTTTGGCAAACTTAATGGCTTCCGATCGTGATGCTGTGATGATTGCATTAACAGGTACTCCATTGATTGGTGATGGATATAATACAAAGGATGTTTTTGGAGAGTACATTCACAAATATTATTATAATCGCTCCATTGCCGATGGCTACACATTGAAATTGATTCGAGAAGGCATTAAGACGGAGTATCGGACCAAGATGCAGACTATTTTGGAATCTTTGGAAACGGAGAAAGGTTCATTATCCAAAAAGGATGTGTATGCACACCCGAAGTATGTATCAGCTCTGGTGGAGTATATAGTGGAAGATTTCAAGCACAGCAGAATCATATTGGGGGATAGTACGATTGGCGGTATGATTGTTTGTGATTCTTCTCCGCAAGCAGTTAAAATAGAGGAAGAACTGAATAAATATCCTGATTTGACTCACGAGTTAATTCTCTGCGATGTGGAAGATAAAGAAACCCGCCGTGGTTATCAGGAGGATTTCAAAAAAGGCAAGATTGACCTGCTGGTGGTTTACAATATGTTGCTTACCGGCTTTGATGCACCTCGTCTGAAAAAGCTGTATCTAGGTCGTGTAATCAGAGAGCATAACCTTCTGCAAACTCTCACTCGTGTCAATCGTCCTTATAAAACATTCCGTTATGGCTATGTAGTGGATTTTGCTGACATTCGCAGTGAATTTGATAAAACAAATAAAGCATACTTTGAAGAATTGCAATCTGAACTTGGCGATGAATTTGAAAAATACCGCAATATTTTCAAGTCACAAGAGGAGATTGAGCAGGACTTAAAGAGCATACAGGACAAGTTGTTCCTATATGCAACAGACAATGCGGAACTATTCTCTCAGCAGATTACCGCTTTAGACGATAAGGGCGAGCTACTTTCTTTGCGTCAGGCATTGGATACCTATAAGGAACTGCTCAATATTATGAAACTCTTTGGTTACGATGAGCTTGCAAAGAAATTTTCGATGGAACGCCTTCATGCTATGCTTACCGAGGTCAATAATCGTATCAGCATTATCAACCTCAAGCAGAATATGCAGAAAAGTGAAGATATGACTGAGCTGCTCAATATCGCATTGGATCAGGTTGAGTTTCATTTTCGCAAGGTATCAGAGAGCGAAATGGTGATTGCTGACCAGTTCCAGGACATTTTGGAGAAAACCCGTCGAGAGTTTGAACGATCCCTTGATCCCAAAGACCCAGAGTTTATTTCGATGTTTGATGAACTCAAGCGAATTTTCAAAAAGAAAAATATAGAGGAACTGACTGCTGATGAAATGAAAGAGCATATTCAGGATTTGGAGCGGATTAGGAAAGCCGTTGCACAGCAGAATCTTCGTGATCAGATGCTGTGCTCCAAGTATGGCAATGATGCCAAATATATGCGCACTCATAAACGATTGAAAGCTTGTCCGCCACCTATCGGAGCAGATTCTGTAATTTTTGATGTTCTTATAGGGGTGAAAGCTGCAGTTGACCAAAAACTTTTGAAGAATCAACGGATGATGGATAACAATGCGTTTTTCTCGCAGGAGATCATGCCATCTATTATCCAATCCTGTCGCAAAAGTGGTGTAAAACCTACTCTCGATCAGGTAAAGTTTATAGACCGTTGTATTTCGACTGAATATTTTGCCGAAAGGAATTATACCGCATGATGCAGATTGAATCGATTACCATAAAGACAAAACAGCTGATTGATGACCTGAAAACTATCTGCGCCAACTTTGGCTTGGGTGGCTCTCCGGGCGAATATAAAATCATCACTCAGGTGTTTCTGTATAAATACCTGAGTGATAAATTCAGTTATGAAGCCAGCAAGGTGGAGCCATCCATTGCTGAGGCAGAAAATGTGGAAGCAGCACTGACTGATATGCCTGCCGAAGATTACGAGATGATGCTTATGATGATGGGCGGCAATGTGGCGAAGCTGAAAAAGAACCACTATATTTCCTATCTGTTTAATCACCAAAATGATAGCAGCATGAAAAAAGCAGATGGAAGTCCGTATCCGTTCCATGAACTGTTTGATGATACACTGGTGGATATTGCAAACTACAATTTGGACATCTTTTCCGTCCAGACCGGTGGTGAGGAGAAAATCAAGCTCTTTGAGCCTATTTCCCAGTATGTGATTGAAACGGCAAAGAAATCTCTGTTTTGCCGTGCTATTATTAATAAGCTGGTAGAGTTTAGCTTTGCAGAAGTTTTTGAGCAGAAATACGATTTTTTCTCCCAGATTTTTGAGTATCTGATTAAGGATTACAACAAGGATTTCGGCAAGTATGCAGAATACTATACTCCGCACACCATCGCAGATATCATTGCCCGTATTATGGTGCGTGGAGAAGTGACCAATGCCACCATTTATGATCCTGCGGCTGGTTCTGGTACGCTGGTATTGGCTCTGGCTCACCAGATTGGCGAGGATAATTGTACTATCTACACCCAGGATATTTCCTCCAAGTCCAACGAATTCCTTCGTTTGAATCTGATTCTCAACAATCTGGTTCACTCTCTCAGCAATGTGGTGCATGACGATACGCTGATTGCTCCCCGACACCTGAATCCTCAAAAAATGGACTTGCCAAGTTTCAATATATCGTCAGCAATCCGCCATTTAACATGGACTTCAGCGACAATAGGGAAACCTTAGCCAGTGAAAAATACAGCAGTCGTTTCTTTGCTGGTGTCCCTAAAATTCCAAATAAAGATAAAAACAGTATGGATATTTATCTCATGTTCTTGCAACACATTATCTGTTCTATGGATGACAACGGAAAAGCTGCAATTGTTGTACCAACGGGTTTTTTAACTGCGAGCAAACGATCCAAATCTATAGCATACACCATTAGGGAGTATATTATAAAAAATCGTATGCTGCGGGGCGTTGTGTCTATGCCATCCAATATTTTCGCTACCACTGGCACCAATGTCTCGATCATCTTTCTGGACAAAGAAAACCTGGATGGACAGGTGATACTGATGGATGCCTCCAAGTTAGGCACCAAAGAAAAGGTCGACGGTAAAAATCAGCGCACAGTGCTGAGCCAGGAGGATATCAACAAGATTATCGATACCTTCAATGCTGGTGAAGCGGTTGATGATTTCTGCGTGGCAGTCAGCTACAAAGACATCGAGGCAAAGAAATTGTCCTTTTCTGCTGGTCAGTATTTTGAGGTCAAAATCGAGTATGTAGAACTTACTCCTGATGAATTTGCCGAGAAGATGAACGAATTCACCACCCGGCTGTACGAGCTGTTCGCAGAGAGTCATCGGCTGGAGGATGAAATTAAGCAACGGTTGGGACGAGTGAAGTATGAATAAACATATGAAATTTGAAAAGATAGGTCCATATGTTTTTGTAACCAAACTTGCAGGTTTTGAACATACTAAATATATTCAAGGAGTCGCAACACATTCGCGAGTGTCAATAGATGATGTTCCCATGGTTCAAGGTAAAAATATTCGTAACGGTAGTTTTGTAAATGAACATGAGTGGTATATCAAGAAAGAAGTTTCAGATTTATTGCCTCGAAGCATATTAAATAAACCTTGTATTTTAATACCCTATGTAGGAAGCAATTTGGGAGAAATTGGTATTTTCCCTTGTGAGTATATCTGCCATTTAGCAAGTAATGTAGCAAAAGTAGAACTTGTCAGTGAGAAATATCTTTTGGATTATATTAAATACTACTTACAGTCTAATATCGGACAAAGATATTTATTTCAAAATAAGCAAGGGTCTGCGCAACCCAATATAACAATGGACAGTATCCGTAATACATTTATCATTGAACGAACTATTCAAGAACAACATCAAATTTGCTCTGTGTTTTCTGCTATTGATAAAAAAATCGAAAATAACAAGAAAATATGTTCTGCACTGGAAGCTATGGCAAAAACCATCTATGATTACTGGTTTATGCAGTTTAACTTTCCCGATGAGAATGGCAAGCCTTATCGCACCTCCGGCGGTGCAATGAAGTGGAATGAACAACTCAAACGAGAAATTCCAAAGGAGTGGGAGGTCTCCACTTTAGGAAATCTAATAGATAAAATTCCTAATACAGTACGCATTCCATCAAGTGAATATTTGAGCGATGGTATAATTCCGGTTATTGACCAAAGTTCAGACTTTATTGCGGGATATACTGACAACCCGGATTCTGTTCTTGAATCAAAATCAGGGTATATAGTTTTTGGTGATCATACTAGAATAGTTAAATATATTCGCTTTCCATTTGCAAGAGGTGCAGATGGAACACAGGTATTAAAATCCAATAATCCTTGCGTTTCGGAAGAACTATTTTATCAAATGATAAAATCAATAGACTTGTCTAACTATGGATATGCACGTCATTTTAAATTTTTAAAAGATTCAATGATTGTTATTCCAAAGAAAAATATTTCTGATAATTTTGCAGAAATAACAAAGCCGATATATGAAAAACAAGCTAAACTTGTATTTGAGAATATTGAACTATCAAAACTCCGTGACTGGCTTCTGCCTATGCTGATGAACGGACAAGTGCGGGTGGAATAATAAGGTAGAACTATGGAAAAAGTACATTAGAGAAACAAATTAAACAGCAAATGAAGCAGGCAAAACAGCTTGCAGTCAAACAAAGATGAAAAGAAGAAAAACGGCTAAGCGTGCAAAGGAAAATGGAGTATAAAACCGCTGTTTGAGATTGATCTACATCTATTGTTAACGGACAACCTTTGATAGATGGTTTTCGCATTATGGATAAAACTGCTGAAAAAGTACTGAAGTGTTTACGGGAGTGCAGTATTGAAAAGACACTTATGTTAATTTCTAAGCAATCTTCCCTTCGTATGTGTAGCTGTATGTCGAATTAGAAAGGGGGATAGAGAGTATGAAAAAAGTTGATTTACACATTCACACAATTGCTACTGTAAGTGACTATTACTTTGAATTCTCTATGGATACGTTACAAAGTTATGTTGATTGCAAAGAATTAGATGCAATAGCTATAACAAATCATAATTTATTTGATAGAAAGCAGTATGAGGAAATTTGTAAAAAAATATCAATTCCAGTATTTCCTGGTATTGAAATTGATGTAGAGCAAGGTCATTTATTGTTGATTACTTCAATGGAAGATCTGGATGATTTTGAATCTCGGTGCAATGATATACAGAAAATAAATTCTACTAATACTTCATGGATGTCAGAAGATGATCTGTTGGGATATTTTCCGAATATCGAAAAGTATGTGTTGATACCTCACTATGACAAAAATCCAAAGTTAGAATTGCATCGAATTTCCAAAATTAAAGACCATATTACTTGTGGTGAAGTAACAAGTATAAAAAAATTTATAGCAATGAAGAAAAAAAGCGATGAACTTGTACCAGTTCTTTTTAGCGATGAACGCATGAAGAAAGGTGGTTCGCAGTTCTCAGATAGACAAACTTTTATTGATATTGAAGAGTTGTCTGTAAATGCGTTAAAACACGCATTGAGAGATCGTGCAAAAGTTTCGCTTTCTCCAGATGAAGGAAATATCTTATTTAAAATTTTAGATAATGGATTGCAGATCTCCACAGGTTTAACAGTTGTTTTAGGCGGAAGGTCGTCTGGAAAGTCATATACATTAGATGCTATTAACGATCAGTATGAACATGCTGCTTATATCCGTCAATTTGAATTACTAGCGCGAGACGAGGAAGCAGATAAAAAAAGATTTGATGAAATTTTACGAAGAAAAGGTGACTCTATTACTCAAGAATTTTTGCAACCATTTAAAAATGTGATTGATGATGTACAGGAAATTGACTTAAGGGCAGATGAAAAGGAGATAGAAACATATCTTGAAATGTTAAAAAAATCCGCTGCAGAGGTCGAAAGGCAAGATGCTTTTGCAAAAGCAAAACTATTTAGCGAAACATTATTTGATATTAAAGAGTTATCATCACTTAAAAATCTTATTGAAGCTGTTGATATTTTAATTTCTAATTTAGAGTATCGAGAGGTAATAAATTCTCATATTGAGAGAAAAGCATTATTGAATTTAGCAATTTCACTTAGGGAAAAATATATTGCCGAAAGCCAATTGGCGAGCAAGATGGAATATATAAATGATATTGTAAGCAGTATAAAGACTGAATTGAGCAGTAGAACAACAAATACGGTTGTTCCAGAAATCGACTTTTATAGGATTTTGTTGAATAAGAGAAAAGTTAAAAAATTTTCTGCTATTGCTAAAGGAATTCAGCAAAAACGTGTTATTGAACAAAAAAGTGTTTATTCATTTACAATTGTTGCAAAAGCAAGACCTTTTAATGGAGCACAAGAGCTTCATTCGGTATTTAAAACAAATGATGCTTTAAAACCGATTTATGAAAAATATAATGATCCATATGAGTATTTGTGTTTGCTACGCAAAAATCAGAATATTCCAAGTTCGGAGTATCACAAATTTTTTGTTTATATTGAATATGAGGTTTTGAATAAATATGGAACTAAAGCATCCGGGGGCGAACGCTCAGAATATAATCTGCTTCAACGATTAAAAGATG
>OGYC01002689.1_pt1 | contig 11688 bp, 10 predicted proteins | sample 1576461 | NCBI WGS metagenome assembly OGYC01 (sample SAMEA3541569, study PRJEB24748) | human gut metagenome | biome: human gut; feature: human-associated habitat; material: faeces | place: China | collected 2012 | reverse complement strand
AGAGCGGCTCCTACATCAGAAGCATCACCAATGGAATTTCTATGCCCTCTCTCCGGGAGCTGTTCAACATCATGGAATACTTTGATTTGACGCCAACTCTTTTCTTTGCCCCCATGGACGATCCGGATTCCCTGCGTGGGATCATAGGCAGGAAACTGCTTGCCCTGCCGGATGAGGACTTGGAGAAAGTAGTTGTTTTTCTGGACTGGATCAAAAAATAGACGCTCCTGCTGGCGTTTGACATGAAAAATATGCCGCTCAGTCAGTTTCTGATAGTTTCTGACATGGGCGGTTTCTTTTTTGCGCTCTTGGGGGAAAGAACTTCCGGCTATTGAAATTTCAAGCTCTTTCCACTAAAATGGATTTCATCGTCTGTTATCAACCGTTCCGATTACAAAGCGAGGTAGGAAAAAATGAACCAAAAAGAAATCAATGAGCTGCGGCGCCGTTTTCGCCCGGAAAAAAGCGCCATCAGCCGTGTTTATGGATGCTATGTCAACAGCAGTAAAGAGATCGTTTCCGATCTGGACGAATCCCTGGGCATGATGCCGCAGGAGGAGTCCGAGAAGTATTTGAGCCTTTTGAAGAAGGGACTGTCCGGTTCCCTGGGGAAAAACCTCATTGATATCGTATTCTCCACTCAGCAGGTAGTGGACAGTGAGGAACACCGCCTGCTCACCACACTGCGGGATTCCCAGCTTAAGGACAACGAGGCCCGCCAGACCTTTTACCACAAGGTAATTGACAGTCTGGACATGGGGGACAGCAGTTACCTGCTGCTCCTGACCTGTGACAGCTACGATGTTCCCCATCGGGGCAAGGATGATTCCCTGCAAGCGGATGCCTCGGATGAGGTGTTCACCTACATCGTCTGTGTTGTGTGCCCCATCAAGGAGGGCAAGGTAGAGTTGGGATATTTTCCAGGTGACAATGAATTCCACTGTGCTGCCGGGCAAACCGTCGCTCCTCCTGAGCTGGGTTTTCTGTTCCCGGCATTCGATGACCGGGCAGCAAATATCTATAACGCTCTCTTTTACAGCAGGAAGGCCAATGAAATTCACCAGGAGTTCATTGACGCGATCTTCCATGTGGAAGCGCCGATGTCTGCCGTTGAGCAGAAGGAAGCATTCCAGTCAGCTCTGAGCGATGCGTTTGACTGCAGTCTGGAAGTGATGCAGACTGTTCATGAACAGCTGCGTGAGAAAATCAAGGAGCACAGGGAGAGCAGGAGTTTGGAACCTCTGGAGATGAGTGCCTCAGAAATAGGGCAAATCCTTCAAAGCTGCGGGATTGCGGATGAACAGGTGGCAGCATTCCAGGAAAACTGCGGCGAGCAGTTTGGTTCGGGGGTTGTCCTGAATCCGGCAAACCTGATCGACAGCAGCCGCTTTGAGATCAAGACACCTGAGATCACCATTTCTGCTGATCCAGAGTATAGTTACCTGGTGGAAACTCAAATTATCAACGGGCGCAAGTACCTCCTGATTCCCGCAGAAGATGGCGTGGAGGTCAACGGTTTTGCTGTCGGCATTACAGTTGCACAGAAAGACGATTAAATTTCAAAAGCCGGACACAACGCAAGGCGGTATAACCTATAAGGCCAGATGTTGTTTGTTATTTTCTGTCTTAAATAAAATCCTTAGAGTGGGCGCTTCTGGTTGGTTCATCACGAACCGGGACTCGGTTCACATGATATGTAGACCCTCCCCTTGGCGGGAGGGTTTGCTTTTTACAGGCTATCTCACCAGACGGTTCCTTGCTTCCAGTGCTGATGCGCAGTCATGGCCTGTCAAATACTGTGCCGCATCCAGCCATTCCCATTCGCTGCATGCACCTAAAGGGATCGCGGCAGTGAGCCTGTGCAGCTGTTCACTTTGCTGGGACAGCCGAAGATCAGAAAGAACTCCGCATCCCATTTGATAAGCCAAATAATCCAGTAGATCGATCTCAACCAGCATTGGACACCTCCGTCATACCACATGATACAGATTGGAAGTAAGACTCCCATTTTCCCGCCAGCGTGGGTCCTTTTGCAGCAGACCGGCCCTGCAGAGATCATCCAGTGCCCGCTTGACCGTAGAGCGGGAAAGCCCCAACTCCAGAGCAATGGTTCTGATGGCCGGCCAGCAGCGTCCCTCGCTGTCTGCACGATCCTTGAGGTACATATAGACGCTCCTGGCTCTGTGGCTTAGATTGGAATTGTAGATATTTCTAAAGCTGTTCATTCTGCTTCCCTCCGTCAAGGCCGAAATACCGTTTTGCGGAAATCCGGTGCGGCCTGAATTCCCTGAGCCATACCGCCAGCGGATGTGCCGCCTCCCTGCGGCTGCTCACTATCCATTACAATCGTCCCATAGTGGCGGCGGATGATGGACTCCTCCAACTCCTGCTTGTCAGCATAGGCAACGAACCGCTGGGCCTTCTCCGGCACTTCATAGGGCTTGCCGAACCGGATGCCCCAGTCGAGGAACAGCCGCAGCTTGACCTTCATGGGGTGGACGCCGGTCTTGGCCACAATAAAGCTGCCCTTGGGCATGGACTTGAGTTCATCCGGGGTCATGAGGGGACGCTCCATCATCTGGAGGGACTGGCTGGGATCGTTTTTCCCGCGGGAGATACTGCCGCTCATCACCGTCCGGCTGCCCAAAGATTTGGACAGTTCCACCGCAGTCTGACTGGCCGGAGCGAAGCCGCCGTAAAGGTTGACCTGACAGTTGTCCACGATGATCTCAGAGCCCTCTTTTCCATAGTTTTTCTGCAGCTGTCCCGTAATACTCTGGACGATAGGCACCAACATGAGTCCTCTGGACCGGGAGGCGGAAAACATCAGCTCCAGCGACTGGATGGGCGGGCATGTCCCAAGCTCATCTGCAAAGAAGACCACCCGGTTCTTGAGCCGCCCGCCGTTCTCGTCGACCACGGTGAGGATCTCCCGGTACAGATTTTGGAGGATCAGGCTGACCATGAAATACTTGGTCTGATCCTCCTCGGGCAGTACGATAAAGATGGCGGATTTCTCATTGCAAAACTTCTCCGCGTCAATGGCGGTGTCAAAGCAGAGGATCTGCTCCATCTCCGAGTCGAGGAAGGCGTTTAGGCGGGACAGTACCGTTGAGATCACGGAGGCCATGGCCTGCTCCGCCGTGTTGAGGGCGGACCCGGCAAACCAGCGGGCCTTATGATTAGGCGGGAGCTTTTCCAGCAGGAGCTGGAACTGATTCTTTCCCTTCACCCGGCTGGGGGCCAGCAGTTCCTGTACCAACTTGAACACCGACACGATGTGGCGCTTTTCAATGGGATTGCCGTCCGCGTCCTCGGTGGGCAGGTACTCGGCCACCAGCAGGAACATGGCAGTCAGAAGGCCCTCGGCGGAATCGTAGAAAAAAGCATTCTGCCCATACTGGGCGCTGTCGCCGCCGCTGGTGTTGATGAGGGTCTTGGCGAGGATCTTGGAGTATTTCTCTGCCTTGGCCTTTGCCGCCAGGTTTTTGGGGTCGGCTTTATAGATATCCATGTACTTGTTGATCAGATGAAGCAGGTTGTTGCCGTCCGAGCGGGTGGGATTACGCAGATCCAACACGGCGATTTGGTATCCGTAGCAGTCCTTGGCAATACCGGCATAATTGCGGAACAGGTCGCCCTTGGTATCCGTGCAGAGGAAGGACATCCCGCTGGCGAGGGCATATTCGATGTTGGGGTACAAAAAGAACGCGGTCTTTCCGGCGCCGCTGGCGGCGGTGACCATGGCGTGGATGTCATCGGTGTCCACCAGAGCTGTAACATGGTCTTTGGGCCCTTCGCAGCCAAGGACAAGGCCCTGCTTTTCCGGCAGATGCTCTCCCTTGCGCCACAGCTCTGGTTCAAAAGGGACATGGGCATAGGTCTGCCGAATCTCCTGTTTGGTAGCCCAGCGAGCAGTACCGTGCTGGCCGTCGCCCACAGTCTTGGATTTGATCCCGTCAAGGGTATAGTAATGAGAGAGAAACGCGAGGCCGCCGATCACGAGAAACATGATGGCGCCTACCACGATAAGTGTTATAACTTGCGTTGGCACATGATCCTCCTTTTGATATCTACGCCTTAATATCAGAAGGGGATGTTCAGTTTCCGCTTTGTCTGCTATAATAAATTGGTATGAGGTGATTGCTTTGATTTGCGCATGTGACCATTGCTACTATCTGTTTGAGGCGCCGGAATTGCCGGAGCAATGCCCGGACTGTGGAAAGCAGGCAACCCGGCCAGCCAATAAGCAGGAGCGGGCAGAATATCTCAGCAGACAAACAAGCAGCCAGGAAGAAGCGGAGGAGTGGGACTGAGCCATTCCTCCGCTTTGCTGCTTCAGGCTTAGGCCATCACTGGCTCAGCTTCCCTCTGGGTCTTTTCCTCTTTCTGCCGCCGTTTGATCTCGTCGGCCTCGTACTTGACCGGCACCTTGGCACAGGAGATGGCCAGCTCCAGCCATGCGCTGGCCACCTCTTTTTTCTCTGCCTGGGTACGGATACCCCGGCAATTGTTCTTGGCCAATACGCTTTGGAATTGCATGGCGATCTCATCCGCCCGGTTCTTGAGGATACCCCGGTTCTGATGAGGCAGGATGTGGCTTTCTAAAAACCGGACGCCCTGCTCAGTGGTCAGCGCGGTACCCATCTGTTTGCACTCCCGCAGCACCACCGAGAGGGCCAGCGCCGCCATGGTTTCCATGCGCTCCATCGCCTGGTCAAAGCGTCCCCAATGGAGGTCGTTCCGGTACCGCAGGAGCAATCCGGGAAACTGGTAAACCGCCCGGTCCGGCTGAACTTCCTTGCACCTGGCTCCGATTCGCCGGCAGACGAGCCCCGCCACCGCAAACTGCGGATGCTCCTCGGCGGGCTGGGCCTCCAGTCCATGCCGCGCTTTCAGATCCTCATCCCAGTCTTTGTATTCGGATTGCAGCGGGGCAATTTGAGAATAGCCATGCTCTCGGAGAACTTCTGAGAGCCGGCCGACGGCCTCGATTCCGGCGGCATCATGATCCAGGCAAAGGATGGCTTTCCGCAGATTTGGATTTTTCTCCAGCATCCACAGCATAGCATGTCCCGCCGTACCGCAGAGAGCCACATAGCTGTGCTGCTGCCAGCCGTCCGGGTACAGGGTGAGAAAGGCAAGCAGATCGATGGGGGCCTCGAATACATAGAGGCGGTCGCTGGTACCGACCCAGTGGAAACTGCACCGCGTATCACTGCCCTCTATGTTGCCCCGGTAGCTTTTGCCTTGGGTATAGAGCCCCCTCTTGTGGGCATGACGGGCAACGCCGCGTTCATCGAATCCGACGAACACGGCGTTGTGATACACCTTTGTCTGATCTATGGACAATTCCCGGCTCTCATAGATCAGTCCCTTCTGTGCGAAAGCGCTTAGTACCTCCCGGCTGATGTGCCTCTGCTGGAGCAGATAAGCATATACCCGCCGCATGGTCTGGTTTGAGGGAGGCAGGGCAAATTCCTTTGGCGGCTCTTTTTCTTTTTTCTCCGCCGGTACATACACCTCCCCCTGTTCACCGTTGAGCAGACGGGTCACTGCTTCAGGGTAAGTCAGGCCGTAGAAATTTTGGACAAAGGAGATTGCATGGCCACCCCTCTCTGCAGCATGATCGTACCACTCATTCCCATGCACAGTAATACTGTGATCCGAGGTGAGGCGTTTGTCCTGGCCGGAGGAGATGAGTTTCTCTCCCTGCCGGCGCAGGAACTCCACCAGGTCAACGGAGTTGGCACGGAGTTTTTGGTCCTCTGTGAAGTGGATATATGGCATGCTACATCCCTCCTCATCAAAAAGAGGCCGCAGTATGCGGCCTCTCAAATCTGTGTTAATTCATTCAGTTGGTTGGCATCTTTCGGAGCTCTTGGACTTGATCCCGACGCCCATAGACCACAGCGGTAGTGTGACTGGAAAGGTGCCTGAAAGGGTAACTGAAAAAGAGAAAAAGATTTCAGAACTTCTTGTTGAAGCTCCAGAGGCTATTAATGGGAGTCCGCAGGTTCATACCTCATATGCCTCTCACTGATTCCTTCCCTTGAGTTTCCGGTGGAACAGAACAGGTCTGCACGGGATTGGCTTTTGCCTTTTCAGCCCTTGAATGTCTTTTGGCTGCGCCAATAAAATCTGCTGTTTAAACTGCACTTTCTGTTTCAAAAGATTACCTCCCTTATAGCTGCATTTCCGGCTCATGGTCATCCGCCTTGTGGCCCTGAGCGATCTTCTTCGCCTTGATTTTTCGTAGGAGCTTCCGATCCACCGCGACCCGGACGCCACCGGAGGGCGGTGGTTGGTTTTGCTCCTGGAAAATGTTGGCCAGATGGTGGAACAGCGAAATGACGGCCGCCACAGGAGGCTGGCCCAAGCGGTCATCCATGTGTTCCAGGAAATATTGAGCATATTCATTGCCCCGATCCGCTGCCAGCTGGAACCACTTGATCGCACTGGATCTATCTTTTGGGACCTCCTTCCCAAGCAGATAGAGCTTGCCGAGGGCATACTGGGCGTATTGATTGCCCTGTTCCGCTGCGGCGGTGAGCCAGCGGATGGCGGCTTTCACATCCTTTGGCGCATCTTCCCCCTGGAGCAGCAGCTTGCCCAGGCGGTACTGGGCAAACTGGTTCCCAAGTTCCGCAGCGTATGTGAGCCATTTCAGTGCGGCCGCCGGGTCTCTGGGCAGGGCTGCGTCACCGGCAAGATACAGCTTGCCAAGAGCAAAGGCGGCGAAGCTGTTTTCCTTCGTTGCCGCAAGTGTGAACAGAGCCACCGCCTTTTGAATGTCTTTTTCCGCGCCCTGACCATCCAGATAGATTTTGCCGAGCGCGTATTGAGCACAGTCCTGGCCGGCTTCCGCCGCCTTTGTCAGCCGCTCCAATGCCTGGGCTGTCTGCTCCGGTGTAGAGGATGGATCATTGAAAATCATCCGGGCCAGTTGGTACTGCGCGTGGGGATTGTCCAGTTTGGACGCCTGTTCAAACCACTCCCTGGCTGCCGTCTCATCTTTACCAGTCCCTACACCATGGAGGAGCATCCATCCGATGCGGTACTGCAATTTATCGTCATGGCTCTGCTGCTCCAATTCGAGAAATCCGGCGAAGGCTTGCCGGTACCACTGTTCCGACGCTTCGGCGTCCTTCTCACAGCCAATGCCGTCCCGATACATCTTTCCTAACTCGTAGGCGGCATAGGGGAAGTCCTGCTGTGCAGAGGCTGTGTATAACTCCAGCGCCCGCGCATCGTCCTGTTCCACACCCTGTCCACGGCGAAACAGGCCGGCAAGGGAATATTGCGCATACTTGTACCCTTTGTCTGCGGAAAGTTGGAACCACCGGGCGGCATCACCATAGTCCTGCTTACAGCCGAGGCCCGTGGCATACAGTTTGCCGATCCGGTACTCCGCATAGCGTTTTTTCTTCTGCCTCTCAACAGCGTGGAAAGCGGCCAGCGCCTTGCTGTACCACACATGGGCGGTCTGCATATCAATCTCCCGGCCCAGCCCGTCCGCAAGCATCCGGCCCAGATCGTGCATGGCCAGCGCATTGCCTTTTTGCGCCTCCTGTTGGAACAGGGTAAACGCCTGCTCAAGATCCTGGGGCTGATCCTTGCCGCCAAACAAACAGCGGCGGGCCAGGCGGTACTCATCGCTCCAGTTCATCTACGCTTTGGCTGGCGCAGACACCGTTTTGTCTGGGACATCGTCCGGTGGGAACTCCGAGAAATCATTCCAGTCGTTATCAGGCTGGGGCGCCTCCGGCAGCGGCGCTTCTTCCTGGTCCTCCACAGGGACACGGTCTTGCTGGTCATCTGGATGGAAAACCTGCTGGCGCGCCCCCAGTGTTACCGCTTCCTCAATGACGATGTTTTTGATCCGCTTGAATTCCTTCTGCTGGGAAAGGGGAAGGCGTGGAGGCAGGTCGTCCTTGTAGGTGCGCAGCACATCTTCCCGCAGTTCATACCACAGGGCATAGGCTGCGGCGACACATGGCTCTTTGGTCAGCTCGTCCACAATCTCATCCACCACAGCCTTCAGCGGAGCCTTGAGGTAGCCGTACTGCTTCCGGCCTCCGGTGTGCCGCAGGCGTTCCGCCAGATGCTCCATGAGCTTCTCCATGCGGTGGTTGACCACGGCGCCGCTCCACATCTGTTCAATCAACTGCTCCAGCACAGAGCGGGCGTCCTCATTCAGCGTGTTCCTACTCTGGGTCTGCTTCTGGTAAAGCTCCGTCAGCTCCTGCCGGAAGATCTCTTTTGCCAGTCCCGACTTGATTTGGGCGATGCCCTGCGTGGTGAGGAAGCCTTTCGACGGATCGGCGCTGTAGCAGACCATGTGGATATGGGGATGGTGTGCTTCATCATGGAATGCAGCGTACCACCGGAAATCCTCCCAGGGGATCTTCATCGCCTCCGCCATTTCCATGGCATACTTGGAGAGCAGTGCTTTCCATTCTTCCGCCTTGTCATAGCCGAGACGGGCAGCGTCTTCCCGCCGCAGAGAGATGATGGGCAGCCACACATTACCGGGGTGGGCCGCGACCGCTTCCGCTACCTGCGCCAGTACGAGCTGATCTTCCTCGCCGGTAAACAATCCATGGGAACCGACGCGCTGGGCGCGGGGGCGGGTGGCGATGTACTTCAGATAGTTATCCTTCTTGGCGATCTGGTCATAGTTGTCCTCCAGAGCGCGAGTGATGAACTCCGATGCGTTGGCGCGTGTTGGCTCGGCCGCATAGTCCTCGTATTCAAACATCCCACGGCTGAGCGGGAAGTCCCGCAGAATCTGTTCCACCATCTTTTTCTGCTTTGAGGTGGCCGGCCACTCACTGCGTCCCGGATCGATGCGCTCCACACCATTCCGTGTGGCCATATATTTCACATAGTTTTCAAGATGAGCGGTGGCGGAGGAGGTACCGCCCTTGATGTAGGGGCACTTGAAAATCAGGCGCGGCACAGACTGTCACCACCTTTGTGCATCACTCCACGCCCCGCTGGTAGTCGATGGCGTCCTTGAAGCTGATGCGCCCATTGGTCTGCTTCACTTCACGGACGGACCGGGCGCGGAGTGTCTTGAGATCCTCGTCACTGATTTCCATGCCCGCCGCCAGTACATTCATCATCATGTTGACCTCCACCGCCAGTTTGAAGAGCAGGCGGGCGATGCGGTTCTCACTGTCCTGGACGGTCCCGCGCATGGCTGCCACCAGTGCGGGCGGCAGATATGCTGTGGCTTCCTTGCCGGAAACATAGCCGGCATAGAAGCGGATTGCCTTTTCAATAAACTCGTTCTGACTTTGACAGTTGTCCCTTGCACAAAGATTTTTGACCAACTGCTGGTTTTCAGGCGCAATGCGCAGAGCGAACTTGATTTTTTCTCTCGCCATACTTTCCTCCAATCAAAAATCCCTGACCTTTGCATGGCCAGGGATTCGTCTTTTTGAGTGACTTCTTTACTTCAAAGCTGAATGCCGTCCATACTTTGATTTTGTGCATCTTCTTCTGTCCAGATCCCTGTTTTAATGCCGGATAAACGCTGGAGTGATGGGCCATTCCAGCCGTGGTGACCCCCGGTGTGATCCCATCCCCTGAAAAGTGACCCCCGCAAAACCGTTCCCCGGCCCGCATTGCGGGGCGGTGTGAGCCGAGCGGGGGACGCTTTGCGACCCCCGCTCTTTATCCCGCACTATTTTCGACCCCTCGGTCCACTTCGTTCCAAGGAGCGTTCGGCGGCACAGCGGGAACCGTCCATTTGTCTGCTTCTTTGAAATAGCCGCACAAAGCCCTCAAAAATCCTCCAACAGTGCGGCAGGGGTACGGATGCTCATCTCCCCAGGAAAGGGCACACAGGGCCACACAAGGGGCAACTGTGGGATTAAAACGGCAAGCACCGGGCAGCATCCATGCCGCCCGGTGCTTTTGTTTTCAACAGGACACCATTCCCATTGTGGATTTTTCATCTTCCGTTCTTTTAATCCATTCTGTCATACTTTGACACTCCATCAGTACCATCGCCAGGTTGAACATTTCCATGCGTTCATTCAGCGTGTTCAGGTGAATCGAGGTTTCGAAGAGGCCCTCCAGTACCTCGATACATTCCATGCCTGTCCAGTTGAGTGCCAGGTCTTTGTTTGGAGCGGATGAGGGTTCCGAGTCTCCCACTTCAACTCTCTGTACATATTCCCGGTCTTGCTGGATGAGGTCAAATTGCTCATTTGCGTCCGAATCGTTCAGCCCCCAAACCTTTCCAATCAGGGTGATTGCCCTCGCATATCCTTCTGTGGGAGCGTTGCTGCCTCCCATTTCGAGAGCTGCGCGGGCCTCTTGCGCTAATTTCTCTTGCAGGAATTTTGCTTTTGCTCGATTCATTTTACTGCCTCCTTTGTTTGTTTTGGTTCGTTGCCAGCCACTACAATGCCACGGTTTCGGCAGGAAATCCATTCAGAGAAACCATCAAAAAACAGGCTTGATACCTGGCTATGACGAACAAACCAGCTCCTCAGCGGCTAAATTTTGGCGAGTTACATCTTCAGCCCCAGTGTTTCAGTGCTCTCCATCTCCATCAGGCTGTCGCAGAAATCATCCAGCGAGAGGCCAGTTTCTTTTGTGCAGTAGGCATCCATTTTCTCCCGCAGCACCGCTTTTTCGTTATCATCCAACCGGTAGGTCAGTTCCTCATCTCTGCTATCCTCCCGGTGGAGAATGAGGTCGAGGGTGTCACACACCTGTCGATCTGCCAAAGAGTAGTTGGCATAAACATTGAGCCAATCACTGTTTTCATCCGTTACCACATGGGTTCCAAAAACCTCATCCACATCAAACCAGCAGGAGAGATAAAAATTCAGCGCCCCATTTACTTCGGAAATTTCCCCATCGAACTGGAGATCATCAGACCTTAGACGGCGGCTTCCCTGGAGCCCATCCGGAGCAACCTCCAGTCTGCTGACCTGTTTGTCATCCAGATATTCAAAGAACCGGCGCCACCGTTCATCCTGGCTGAGATCCGATTTTCGGTAGGCTTGGTAGGCGGCTGTGGACACATCTTTGATGTGGAAGGTCTGCCAGCCATCTGAAATATGGAGACAGGAGAGCAGCCCTTTGTCCAAATCAATTTCAAATATCCCGGAGACCTTGCCTGTGTTTTCAAGGCGGAGTTCTGCCAATTCACGGAACCGCTGCGCCGGGATCTCCTCTGCATGGTCAAATACCTGGGCGAACTCTCTGGGGGGGGTGGTAAATTCGTTTCTCAGATAACGCCGCAGGAACACGGCTACTTGGAGAAACTCCCGGCCATTTTTCTCCATGAGGATGTACTCCTGCCCGTGTTCCCGGATGTGCATCGCACAGAAAACCTTGCGGGCTTCGGCTTCCTGTACCGCTGCCAGCCGCTCCTTTTTGATGCGCCGGTCAACCTCTTTCTGGCGTTCAATAGGGACTCGGTCGCTGTAAACTTCAATCAGATAGTTTTGCAAGACCTCCTCAATGTCGGTCCCATCCTGTTCAAGGATTTCCTGAAGAGCTTCCCAGCGATAGGGATCCAGCCAAATCTCAGCCGGCATATCTGTTCTCATCAGGTGTCCTCCTTCTCCAAATCCGAAGCAGGGTGGGTGGAGCGGCTGAGCCTGGAGCGGGGCTGTTCCTCCGGTTCCGCCATGCTTTCAATGTACTCTCTGGTCTGGGATG
>OGYC01002688.1_pt1 | contig 11688 bp, 8 predicted proteins | sample 1576461 | NCBI WGS metagenome assembly OGYC01 (sample SAMEA3541569, study PRJEB24748) | human gut metagenome | biome: human gut; feature: human-associated habitat; material: faeces | place: China | collected 2012 | reverse complement strand
GCTGCCGATCAAGACGTTCTTGTCGTCGGTCTGCACGGTGTTGGGGATGTCGGTGTGGATCTCGTAAGTTGCACCGGCCACATGCAGGAAGCCACCGTTCTCCTGGCCATCCGGGCCAACGAAGCGGGCTGCAAATTCCAGTGCGTCCTGGATCTGCTTGCCGGTGACTGACATCAGGCAGGCCACATTGCCGAAGGGGCTGACCTGCTTGCAGGTCTTGAAGCTCCAGTCGCCTGCATCCACATCTGCACGGATGCCGCCGCCGTTCATGATGGCAAGATCGCAGTGCAGCTGTTCGACCTCGTTGAAGTAGGAGTAGATGCCGTCGGCCACAAAGTCGCCGAGGTTCGTTTCACCCAGACGGATGCGGCGCTTGCCGGTGGCGGGGTCAGAGATATAGAAGTTGGTCTCTGCCACAGCGATCTTCTCGCCCAGCATATCGTCCACAGCGCTCACCCACTCGGTCTGGATGCCTGCCACAGCGCTGTCCAGGCCGTCGTAAGTAGGAACCAGCTGGGTGGCGATGGAGCCGTCTGCCTTGATGGTCATCTCACCCACATTGGCAAAGTAAGAACCGGTCTGGGTCAGGGCCACTGCCTTACCGGAGAGGTCCTTCACCCACTCGCACTCCATCACGGTGTGGGAGTGGCCGTCGATGAATGCGTCCAGGCCGGAGGTGTGCTCGATGACTTCCTTGCTGGTCCAGGGCGACGAGGACGGGTCTACGCCCAGATGGCCCAGGCCGATGACATAATCTGCGATCACGCGTGCCTTATTGATGGACTTCTGCACGGCGCTGTACAGCTTCTGGCCGTCCTCGCCGCCGAGGATATCGTAGACATACCGTTTCTGGTTTTTATCCATGAAGTAGGCCGGGGTGGATTTGGTGATGGTCTCCGGCGTGGTGATGCCCACGAAGGCAATGGTACGGCCGCCGATGCGGAAGTATTTGACATCCAACAGAACGCGGTTGTTCAGCGGCAGATTGACCCAGTTGCAGGACAGATAGGGATAGTCCGCATCTGCCATCAGCTCTTTTGCGCGGTCCATGCCGTAGTCGAACTCGTGGTTGCCCGGGGTGGCAGCGTCGTAACCGGCAGCGTTCATCAGCTGGATGATGGTCGCACCCTCATCCATGGAGCCGTAGGCAGTGCCCTGCACATGGTCGCCGGCGTCTACCAGCAGGACGTTCTTGCCGTCGTCCTGATAGCTCTTTTTCAAAGCAGCAATGGCGGCGTAGGTCAGCTTCGGGCTCTGCTTGTCAATGTAGGTGTGGACATCGTTGGTGTACAGAATGGTAATGTCCTGCACATCGCCGGTCCAGCAGGCAGACGCAGCGGGTGCGCCCAGTGCCATGGTGGCAGCGGCGGCGGACACACCGGCAGCCTTCATAAAGCTGCGGCGGGAGATAAGATTTTTCACAGGGAAACGACCTCCTTTTATTCTGGCTGTTACCAGCAGGCCTCCTCAGGCCCTGCTCTCATTGCTTTTAGCATAACACAGAACCCCGCCGCAGGCAAGCAAAAAAGTTCTTTTCCAACAAATAAATTTAACTTTTTACCTATATTTTATCCAAAGTATTACTTTCCGCGAGAAAAAGGACCTCTCCGTGGCCTGTCGCAGGCGTTCGGAGAGGTCCTTTTGTTGGGGCCCTTTTCAGAGGCGGAGGACTATGATGTTATCAGATGGCATTGTATTCCTTGAGGATCTTCTCAAGGTCGGTGCCCTCGATCTTCTTCAGGGCTTCCTTCATGGCCAGGCGCGGGATGAGCGGCAGGTCCATGTCGGTGATCTTTTTGCCGTCGCGCAGCTTCACGGTGGCATCCAGCAGTGCGCGCACGTCGTAGGTGCTGCCCCAGACCTCGGGCACGCCGCGGTCAATGTTCAGCAGGGTGTACACAGCCTCCATGCCGGTACGCATGGAATACTCGGTGGTGAAGATGGTGTCACGGCCGGTCTCGGCGAATTGACCCAGGAAGGCAAAGTTGACAGCGCCTTCCGGCACGATGTCGGGGCGATCGCCCATGGCACGCGGCATGAAGAAAGCGTCGATATAGGGCATCATGACCGGGATGGTGTTGGCGCTGTGCTCGGCCAGTTCTTCGATCTGGTCCTCAGGCACACCGATGTGGTACAGCCACTCCATGCACAGCTCTTTGCCGGTGCAGTCGCGCATGGCCTTCTTGACGTAGTTGCCGGGCTTATCGCTGAACAGGCCGTAGACCCAGACACACAGCTGGTCCTTGGGCTGGTCGCGGAACTGCTGCTGACGGTTCAGTGTCCAGCTGAGCAGCCAGTTGGAGTCCTTGACCGTGACGATGCCGCCGGTGACGGTGTGGCCGCTGAACGGATCACGCTTGCAGATCTTCTGGATATACTGCGGGATCTTGTCGTCCAGCGTAGTGATGGTGGCACTCTCCCAGTTGGAGTGTTCGGGGTCGGAGCAGAACTTCTCCGGGTGACCGAAGGCGGGGTCCTGCGCAGCGATCTTCTTCCACAGATCCCAGCCGTTGCCCGGCTTGATGGTGGGGTCAAAGCCGGCAGCCTTGTCCTGTGCACCCATGGTGCAGCTCTCCACGCAGCCGCCGTTGGTGATGAACAGCAGGTCGTTCTCGGTCAGGTCGATGGCGTTGGTCTCGCCTGCGTGCTCTACCACCACGCTGCTGGCCTGCTTGCGCTTGCCGTCGATGTCAAACTTCACGTCCACCACCTTGGTCTCGTAGTGGAACTGCACGCCGTGGTCCTTCAGATAGGTGACCATGGGCAGGATGATGGACTCGTACTGGTTGTAGCGGGTGAAACGCAGGGCCGTGAAGTCCGGCAGACCGCCGATGTGGTGGATATAGCGCTTGAGATAGAGCTTCATCTCCAGAGCGCTGTGCCAGTTCTCGAAAGCGAACATGGTGCGCCAGTACAGCCAGAAGTTGGAGTTCAGCACTTCGTCATCAAAGAAATCCGTGATCTTCTTATCCTGCAGCTGCTCGTTGGGGGTGAAGAACAGTTTCATGATCTCCATGGCACCCTTGTCCGACAGGCCGAACTTGCCGTCGGTGTGGGCATCCTCGCCGCGGTTGACGGTGGCACGGCAGAGCGAGTAGTTGGGGTCCTCTTTGTTCAGCCAGTAGTACTCGTCCAGCACGCTGGCACCTTCGGTCTCCAGCGACGGGATGGAGCGCAGCAGGTCCCACATGACCTCAAAGTGGTTGTCCATCTCGCGGCCGCCGCGCATCACATAGCCGATGTCGTACTTGTAGCCGTCGCAGGCACCGCCGGGGATGGGGTCCTTTTCAAACACATGGACATGCTCACCCTTCATCTGGCCGTCACGCACCAGATAGCAGGCGGCAGTCAGGGCTGCCAGACCGGAGCCGATGATATAGGCAGATTTATGATCGACACCCTCGGGCTTTTTGGGGTGTGCAAACGCTTCGTAGTTGCCACTGGAATAATACATAGAGAAGAACCTCCTTGACGCTGTCACGTTTTTCCGGCACCGCTGTGCCGTTCCTTATGGCAACAGTATACCCCGGTGGAGGGGCGCAGACAACAAACAAACTCCGGCTCCTGTATAAAATTTATACAACTTTCCCCTTTTGTAGGAAATGCGTCTAAATTGTGACAAAAACGGTACCCCTGCTTCACATAAAAACGGCGGAAAGGCCGCAGCCCTTCCGCCGTTGGAAACTCTGATTTTATTTTGCGTTTGCCGGGGCGACCTCAAAGTCGATCTTGCCCAGGTTGACGTCGGCACGCACGATGGTGATCATCATGGTGTCGCCCAGGCTCCAGTTTTTGCCGGAGACCGGGTCCGAAAGGCGCACGCCCTCGGTGAGCATGGTGCCGGAGGGCGTCAGGCTGGATGCAGGCACAAAGCCTTCCACGCCGTTTTCCAGTTCAATGAACAGGCCGCGCTGGGTCACGCCGGAGATGCGGCCCTCGTAGCACTCGCCCAGATGGCGGCGGGCATACTCGGCCTTGTAGCAGTCCTCGGCCTTGCGTTCGATCTGCATGGCGATCACCTCGCGCTCGCTGGCCTGCTTGCTGACATCCTCGGCAAACTCGCTGTAACGCAGGATCATGGTGTCCTTATCGGTACCCTTGAGCTGAGCGGTCATGATACGGTGGATGGCCAAGTCCGGGTAGCGGCGGATGGGGCTGGTGAAGTGCGCATAGTCCTGCAGCACCAGACCGTAGTGTCCCTTGGGCTTTTCCTCGTACACAGCCTTGGACATGCAGCGCAGCATACCGGTGTTGATGATCTGCTCGTAGGCAGTGCCGCGCACGCCCTCCAGAATAGCGCTCAGCTCCTTGGGAGTGGGCACGTCCTTGGCAAAGTGGTCGTTGACACCGCAGGCCTGCAGCAGACCGTGCAGACGCTCCAGCTTTTCGGCGTTGGGCTCCTCATGCACGCGGTACACAAAGGGGATCTGCTTCACCCGGGCAAAGTGGGCGGCGCACTGGTTTGCCAGCAGCATGAACTCCTCGATCATGGCTTCGCTCTCGCCGGAGGTGCGCTTTTTCACATCGATGCAGTGGCCGTCCTCATCGAGGATCAGCTTTACCTCGCCGCTCTCGATATCCATGCAGCCGCGCTCCTTGCGCAGGCGGGCACGGTGGCCGTACAGCTCCTTCATGGCGGGCAACTGCGCCAGTACCTCGTGGTACTTGCCGGTCAGCTCGTCATCGGCGTTACCGGCCAGCAGGGCGTTGATTTCGGAATACACGCCCTTGACCCGGCTGCGGATGACGGACTTGACAAAGCGGTAATCGGTCAGGTTGCCGTCCTTATCCAGCCGCATCAGGCAGGAGAAAGCCAGACGCAGTACACCCTCGTTCAGGCTGCAAATGCCGTTGGACAGCTGCTTGGGCAGCATGGGCACCACCTGATCGGCGTAGTAGACACTGGTAGCACGGTTAAAGGCCTCGTTGTCCAACTCGGTGCCGGGCTTGACGTAGTTGGAAACATCCGCGATATGCACGCCCAGCTCAAAGCCGCCGTCCGGGGTCTTGGTCAGGCTGATAGCATCATCGATATCCTTGGTCTCGGCACTGTCGATGGTAAAGATGGGCAGAGCGCGCAGATCCATGCGGCCCTCGCAGTCCGCAGCGGATACCTCGGCGTTGTCCAGCTTTTTGGCCTCGTCCCGCACCTTGTCCGGGAAGCGGCTGCGGATATCCTGCGCGTAGAGCAGTGCCTTTGCGCAGCGCTTGGCTTCGTCACAGCTGCCAAAGCGCATGGCCACGCCCACGCGGTGATCCTCCTGACGGTTACCGCGCAGCAGGATCTCCACTGCCACCTTGTCGCCGTCCTTGGCGCTGCCTTCGCAGTCCCGCATGACCTGCATGGAGATGGCGGGACAATCGTCCGGCACAAACTTCAGGCGGCCCTCCATGCGGTGCATGGTGCCCACCAGAGCGTTCTTCTCTTCCAGAACCGCAAGGATCTCACCCTCATCGCTGCCCTCTACCCGGGGGTGTGCAAACTTTTCCACCAGCACCTTGTCGCCGGGCATTGCGCCGCGGGTGAACCGGCCGGGGATGAAGATATCGCTGGTACCGTCCTCCAGCATGACAAAGGCAAAGTTTTTGCCCAGCTTTACTACCTTGCACAGCAGTGCCTTGTCGGCACGGCCGCTGCGCACGGTGAAGAACACGCCCTGCCGCTGGCAGATGATAGCCTCGTGCACCAGCTGGTCCACAGCCTCCATCACCTTGCGGTCTGCGCCGCGATCCCCGCCGAACTTATTTTTCAGATCTTTTACGGTGCACGGCTGATTCTGGATCGCGTGCTCAATTTTATCGCGCATTGCCATAAAATATTATCTCCTTCACTTCCGTGGCCGTGCATCTCCTGCGGAGCACAGCCCTGCCTTGGGACGGGCGCTTTCCCCTGTCCCCTCTTTGCGGCAGCCCGCAGAACCGGCTGCCCGCACTTTTTTGCACAGAAAAACAGCCCCGTCCGTTCACGGGGCTGCAACGCTTTCTCAGCCTGCCAGACGGCCTGCAAACAGGCAGGCCAGAATAGCAACCACAAAGAACACCACGCCTGCAATGCGGGTGACCTTAGCCAGCATCTGGTCTGCCGGGGTCAGACGCGCATTGTTGGCACCGCCCACGCTGCCGTTGATGGCACCGGACAGGCCCTGACCGTGGGTGTGCTGCATGAGGGTGAGGAAAACGATGACCAGCGAAGCCACCAGCAGAATGGCACCGCCAACAATTTCGATAACAGACATGAATCGTAACGCTCCTTTTATTTGTAAATACGGAAATCCACGCAAAAATACAACTATATAGTAGCATAACAAAGCCAGAATTGCAAGTAGAATCCGCGCATTTATCCCGCTGCTTCCAGCGCAGCGCAGACCTGCGCAAAGATAGCCGCGCCGGAGTACGCGGTGTGCACTGCACCGTCCTGCAATACCACAATGGTATAGCGGGGCTTTTCTGCCGGCCAGAACCCCGCAAACCACAGGTTGCAGCGCTCGGTGCCCTCCGGGGTGAACTGCCCGGTCTGGGCAGTTCCGGTCTTGCCGCCCGCCCCGCCGGGAAGCCCGGCGGCATCCTGCGCGGTGCCCTGCTGCACCACCTGTACCAGCATGGCGCGCAAAAGCGCTGCGCTCTGCGCCGGGAGCACCCGCCGTCCCCGAGGGTGGCTAAGGGGCTCCACCGGCTGCCCGGTAGTCTCGTCCAGTGTAGCTTGCAGCACATAGGGCGCGCGGTATACGCCGTCCGCTGCAATGGTGTTGAACAGCGCCGCAACCTGCATGGGTGTCGCCAGCAGACTGCCCTGCCCAAAGCTGAAATTGGCCAGCTGTCCGCTTTGCACCAGCTCCTGCGGGGCAGGCAACTGCCCGGCCTCGGCGGCAAGCCCTTCTGCCAGCGGCAGGCTCTGTCCAAAGCCGAACGTCTGGGCGGCGTCCAACAGTTTTTCCGCGCCCAGCTGCTGCCCCAGGCAGATAAAATAGCCGTTGCAGCTTTTTTCCAGCGCAGCGGCAAGGTCTACCTGTCCATGCGGCACCCCGCCCGCGCAGCGGAAGATCTGCCCATCCACTACCACCGCGCCGGTGCACTCGAAAACCGGCTGCAAGCCCGCTTCCAGTGCAGCCGCCGCCAGCACCGGCTTGAACACCGACCCCACCGCATAGCTTTGCAGCGCCCGGTTCAGGAAGGGGCTGTTCGCCGCCTGCAAACTGTCGGCAAGGTGCTCCGGGTCGTAGCCCGGCACACTGACGCTGGCGCGCACCGCCGCTGTGGCAGTATCCAGCACCAGAATGCAGCCGCTTTGCATAGTGGTGGACGCCACCGCTTCCACTGCCCGCTGCACCGGGCGGGAGATGGTTAGCTGCACCCCAAGCGCCCCGCTGTCGGCACGCAAAAGCTGGGGCGTCTCTCCGGTGCGCAGCGTCCCTTGCGCCGTGACAGCGCAGACAAGGCTGCTGTGCTCCCCTGTGCCGGAAAGCACAGCGTCCAGCGCCTTTTCCAGACCGGCAGCGCCGTGGCCTGTACCATCCAGATAGCCCAGCAGATGCTGGCACAGCGGCACTGCCGCATATCGCCGGGTGATGGGATAACCGGTCAGCCCAAGGCGGGCGGGGTCGCAGTTCAGCTCCAGCAAAAACGGCGCAGCGCGGCTGCGGCTGCGGTACAAAAGTGCCTGCCCGGCGGCATCAGTGCAGGCATACAGGCGGTCGTAATTGCCCTGCCCGGGAAAGCACAACACCTGCCAGCGTTCCTCTAAGCCGGTGAGCAGCCGCCCCTGCGCATCATAAAAGTTGCCCCGCCGGGCGGGCAGTTGCAGGGTAACCGTGCTTTGCGCCGCCGCGCGCGCAGCATAGGCGGGGTGCTGCGCCAGCAGATACAACCGGCACAGCACCACCATAAACCCCAGCAGCAAGGCGGCATACACCGCCAGTACTCGTTTGCCGGACATCCACGCGCCCCCTTTCCCTATGGTTAGGGTGGGCAGCGGAGGTGCGGGGTATACATAAAAAGAGGCGGAACCTCTCCGAAGAGATGTTCTGCCTCTCTGGCGTATCTTATTAGGAAAGGTACGGCTTAGTACATGCCGCCCTTCCAAACCACACTTTTGGAGCCGAATCACGAATATCGGGAAACGTAGACTTTTGTAGAATTATCAAGGCCACAAGCCGATTTTTCCAGATTCTCCGTTTTTGCACGATCCACGCTTTTCTACGCAAATCTACGCCACTTACCGGGTGATTGGCGTAAGTTTTGGCGTAAGTTTTGGCGTAAGCTATTCCGCTTCACACATTGAAAAATCACAGGTTGCCGGCGATCTGTTCAAAGGCTCTTTCAACCGATTCAAAGCTGCTGTGCGTGTAGACATCCAACGTCACACTGGCATTGGAGTGTCCCATCAGGTATTGCAGGCTCTTCACATCCAGCCCGGCCTGCTGAACATTGGTGCAGAAGGTGTGTCGCAGCACATGAGGTGTAATGCGCGGAACAGGTTTGCCGTACGCCTTCTCAAACTTTCCCTGCACGCCACGCATATAGTTTTCCAAGTGCATTGCCACCTTCGGCATTCCGGACTTGTCCAGAAAGAGGAATCCGCTGCAACCATCCACCAGCGCTTCCACTTTCGTGGACGCTCTGGCTTTTACTACACGCCGCAACGCTGCACAAACGGTATCTGTCATGGGAACATTGCGGATACCGCTTTTTGTTTTCGGCGGTGTGACAAAGTAGGGCTTTTCAGCCGTCCGGCAAAGCTGCCGCCGGACATGGATACAGTGCCGTTCAAAGTCGATATCTGCTCGTGTCAGGCCATACAACTCACTCACACGCAAGCCGGTTCCCATAAGAATGACGATATCATCATAATAGTTGCCGCCATAGTCCTGAACGAATTGCAGATATTTCTCCTGCTGCTCTCTGGTCAGTGCATCACGCACATAAGCGTCCTTCGGCACAACATCCGACAGCTTGAACTTGAATGGATTCTTGCGGATGATGTCATCCTCCACCGCCATCTCAAACGCCGGTCTGACAACGCTTTGCAGGATTCCTATGGTGTTTTGCTTGAAACCGCTGTCATGCAGAAACACGAACCAGCCTTTCGCATCGGACAATTTTACCGTTTTGATGGCTTTTTGCCCGAAAGGGTCAGCATGAATCCGCTTGACCGCTGTGTTGTACGACCGAAGTGAATTGGGCTTCAACCCACGTTTCAGGTTCATATAGCGGTCAACCAGATCAGCCACCGTCATCTCTCCGGCGGCGTAGTCGATGCCGTCTGCCAGATCGCGCCACAGTTCTTCCTCTTTTTTCCGCAGCTCTGTCAGGGATTTAGCGTAAATACAACGCCGTTTCTTGTGGATATCGGTATAACGATAGTCGTAGGTGCCGTTTGCTCTCTGGCTTTCGCCATCCTTCAAAACACGGCCCTTGCTATCCTTGCGCTTTTCAGGCATTTAGAAGCTCCTTTCTGTGAAAAGCGCATCTATAAGGTCAGTGTCAGTATAACACATCAACCATGCGATTTCCACCCGCAGCGAATGAGAAAAGGACGGTTTCACATTTGCAGCCTTTGGCAACCTCTCAAATAGAATATGCTTGCTCGACAAAGCAATCGAACAGGCGACGTTTGATCAGACGCTTGTTTCCCACCCAAAGGACGAATTTGCATTTATCTTCATTCGTAATTTCACGCAGTTTGTTGATGCCAATGCCAGAGTAAGCCGCAGCTTCTTCCAGCGTCAGATTGCTCTTTTCCCAAATCGGGACGTCTTTCATAGGCATTTTCCTTTCCTTGTAGCTGTGCTGTGTGCCAGCAAGTTTTTCAAGCTTTCTTTTCGATTCATCCAATCAATGCTTTCAGCCGTTCCAGCTTCTCCTGTGCGGTTTCCCTGCGCAAGCTGACCCCAATGCAGGAAATCGGAACGCACATTTCTAACAGGCGGTCATAGATTCGGGCGTGAGCAGTATCCTGTGGGTGCCGGATCTCATCCAGTGTCAGATTGGTGGTGACGATGAGGGGCTTTCGGCTGCGGTAGCGGCTGTCCACAATATTGTAGATCTGTTCCAGCGCATACTCCGTGCCGCGCTCCATTCCAAAGTCGTCGATAATGAGCAAAGGGTATCGGCACAGCCTTTCCACCACCTCGTTCCGCCCGGAGAAGCTGTTGTTCAGTTCATTCAGGATGTGCGCAAAGTTCGTCATACTCACAGGTACCTCCTGCTCCATCAGAGCGTTTGCAATGCACCCGGCAAGGAAACTCTTGCCGGTGCCCACACCGCCCCAGAGGAACAGTCCTAGGTTCTCTGCACGCATGGTCTGCCATTGCTCTACATAACGGTGTGCATGACACATCTGCGGGCTGCGGCCATTGTCGTTTTCAAACTTCCAGTCCAGCATTGCCGGGTCAGAAAATCCCTCGGCTTTCAGCCGCCGCACAAGGTCGTTGTGCTTTTGCTGGCTGATAAGGGCTTCCTGTTTTTCTCTTTCCGTGCGCTGGCAGCTGCATTCGATTGGGTGCTTGTTTTTCCCCCATCAGAACAAGACCTTTAGCAAAAAAGGCTTCCTTTGGGGTGTGACATCTTCCGCAGTAAAGCAGACCGTCCTCGTCATAATAATCCGCAGTGTTTTCGGGAATACTGGATGGGAGCTGTTCCAAAATTTTTTCTATCGTCTTTATAGGCTTTCTCCTTCCACAAAGGTGTAATCTGGAATACCCGGTGCTGTCTTTTTCTCTGATTGCTGCCGCTTTGCCCAGATACGAAGTGTAGCAGCATGGTCGGCGTACTTCTTTCCGGTGGACTGGATATAAGCGGATAGCTGCTCGATCAGACCATCCAGCCCTGCAAAGTCAGCCTTGAGCCGCTTATACTCCTTTTCCGTCAGAAAGACATTCTGGTATTCTCCCAACGATAGACGAGCATTGTTTGATCTTATCAGGTGGTTATCATTCAGGTTGTTCTTATTACGTTGGTTAGGTGTGCATTTTTGCGCAATCGCACTGTGCGTTTCTGCACAGTCAGCTTGTGCGCTGGTGCATACTGTGACTGCGCAATTCTGCACAGTATGCGGAACTTTGAGCAGAATGTGGCTGGGTTTAGAAAAGCCGTAGCGCACTCGTTCGGCAAGGTCGGTTTTTTCCAATTCTGTAAAGGCGCGTGTCACGCTGGAGATACAGCAGTCCAAATCTTTTGCCAGATTGGAAAGCGGATAGATCACATAGATACGCCCCTGATTGTCCACCCAGTTGTTTTTCTGTGAGAGTGTGGCACGGTCGAGCAGAAGCGTGTAGAGCAGCTTTGCCGTGTGGCTCAAATCAGTATCTAACAAAAACCGGGCATAGGGCAGATACTGCGGCAGCGGCATATTGGGTTTCAAATAATCTGAAATGGCATTCACCTCCTTATCTTTCATACGACCATCTGTCGGGTTAGGATCGTTGTTCTTTGTCATCATTCAGTCTGTCTTTTACAGCCTGAAGATACCGGCTGGCACGGTCAATAAAAATCAGCAGCTTCTCATTGTTCTTCGGTTCGGTAAGAATATCGGGGTATTCACGAAAACACATTTCCCACCGCCGGACAAAGTCCTCCTGCGCTCCCTGAATCTCGCACATCATGGCTTCGCCATCTGCCAAACGGCGAGGTGAATAGATGCTCTTGACGGCATCCTTGAGATTCTGTTTTTCTTCCTTGTTGAGTCCTTTC
>OGYC01002681.1_pt1 | contig 11731 bp, 9 predicted proteins | sample 1576461 | NCBI WGS metagenome assembly OGYC01 (sample SAMEA3541569, study PRJEB24748) | human gut metagenome | biome: human gut; feature: human-associated habitat; material: faeces | place: China | collected 2012 | reverse complement strand
GATGACCCTGTACGTTGTGCCCCTGATGTACGACATCCTCTTCAAGAAGCCGCCGCTGAACGTGGATATCGGCGATGAGAACCTTGACGACATCCCCGATGATGCCGCCGAGTATATCGCCCAGAACACCGCTCAGCCGGAGTAAGAAAACTTCCCCAAAGCACCCTTCACAGCCATGTGAGGGGTGCTTTTTTGATACTTGCAGTATAGATAAAATGATGATAAAATATAAACGTAGAAAAGTACTCTTTTTCTGAAACGAAAGGATGGCGGAAATGCGGTTCGTACAGTTGGATGAGAAGAATGAAGAACGCATGAATGCTATCCGTAAATTCACCCTGATGGATGACACCTTTATGACACAGGTGTTTTCAGGAGATAAAGAGAGCACACAGGAGCTGCTTCGCATCATCCTGAAACGAAAGGACCTGACCGTCGCAAGGTCTGCAACACAGCTTACGATCGGCAATCTGTTTGGCCGTTCTGTACGGCTGGACATTTATGCAACGGATGATGCAGGCAGACAGTATGATATCGAAGTACAGCAGGAAGATAAGGGAGCCGCTCCGGAACGGGCGCGGCTGAACAGTGCGATGTTTGATTCCCGCCTGACGACTTCTGGTGAAAAATATTCTGACCTGCCTGAGACATATATCATATTTATTACGGCAAATGATGTTTTGGGAGATGGTCTGCCGGTTTACAATATTGAACGGACGATTCAGGAAACCGGGAAGCTGTTCCACGACCGTGCACATATCGTATATGTGAACGGCGCATATCGGGGAACGGATGAGGTCGGCGCGCTGATGCAGGATTTCCGCTGTGATGACTATCGGGATATCCGGAACCCCAAAATAAGGGCAAGAGTAAAATACTTTAAAGAAGAAACGGAAGGAGTGGCAGCTATGTGCAAGACAATGCAGGTGATCGTTGATCGGGAACGAGAAGATGCCGAGGTGGCAAAGGGAAAGCGCATTGCGCTCAATCTCTGGAAGAACGGAGAGCATGATCTGGATAAGATCGCCCAGACCACCGAACTTTCGTTAGAACAGGTGCGGGAGGCAATTACCGAACCGTGTTCTGCATAAGAAAACTTTCCCCAAAGCACCCTTCACAGCCATGTGAGGGGTGCTTTTTGTCAACTTGCTAAAAAAATCGCCGCAGCTTTGGCACAGTCTCCAAAAATTGAGGAATTCAATAAAAAATATTGACAGGGGGGGGGGTAGATGTAAAATGAGGTCACAATACAGAAGGTGTAGGGGTATGCTTTCTGTGTGGTAAAATATCATTTTACATTGGAGGTTCTACAAATGAAAATGCTCAAGAAAATGGCCGCCCTTCTGCTGGCCGGCGTAATGGCTCTGGCACTGTTCACCGCTTGCGGCGATGACAGCGCACCTTCTTTTGCACAGAAGGCTGAAGAAAAGGTTTTTGCTGCAATGTCTGAGGCAACCGGTGTTAAGGAAAATGATGCGGAATTGAAGGCAATGGCCAGCAAGTCTTTGGATTTAGTGAAAGACGGTAAGGTCAACGTCAAAGCAATGTTAAGTCTTAATGTGCTGGAAGATGGCGATGAGGAAAATTCCTATCGCGTAAAAGCTGTTTCTGTTATTCCTGATATGAAGGCTAACGATTATTATACCGCAGAAAACTATACTGTTGCAGTTGTTACGCCGGAAACCCTGAATAATCTCGATATGAGCGCATTTGCTACTCTGGTAAAGGAAATGAGCGATAGTGGCGTTACGTTCGAGAAAATGGGTGTCGCAGCAAAAACTGTTGATGGAAAGACCTATATGTCCATTGCAGTGCAGTATACTGGTAAGGTTCTTGCTCAGCCTGCTCTGTAAATCTTAAAACTGAATTTATCCTAAGCCCCGGAGCGCCTACCCCTGGCCCTCCGGGGCTTTTTTCTGCCTATGGGGCAGAACTTACAAAAAATCTCTCGAAATATTGGATAGATTCCCTTAAAAAATGCCAACACAGAAGGGGAAAATTGTGATATAATCAAAACAATAAAGGATAAAACAGAGAGTGTGCTGTCCTGAAAAAATACAAAAGGAGGCGAGCCCTATGGCACAGTTTCTCTCCAAGCCCTTTGGCATGACCCCAAACGGCGAAAAGATCAATGAATACATCATCTCGAACCCCGGCGGGCTGGCGGTCAGTGTGCTGAACTACGGCTGTATCATCAAGAATATCTGGGTGCCCACCAAGCGCGGGCCGGTGGATGTGGTGCTGGGCCACGACACCTACGCCGATTACGTCAAGGACTTTGAATCGTCCGGCAGTACCTGCTGCGGCGCGTTCGTGGGCCGGTACGCCAACCGCATCGAGAACGCCGTGTTCAACGTGGGCGGCAAGACCTACCAGCTGGAACCAAACAACGGCAAAAACCACCTGCACGGTACCTTCCCGCGCAAGCTGTATGAGGTAAAGACCTTTGGCGATACCCTGCTTCTGGAGGCGGAAAGCCCCGATGGAGAGGATGGTTTCCCGGGAAATCTGAAGATCTCGGTGCGGTATATCCTGACCGAGGACAACGCCCTGCGGATGGATTATCGTGTCTCCTCTGATGCCGACACCATCATCAACCTGACCAATCACACCTACTTCAATCTGGATGGCGGCGGCGATGTGCTGGGCCAGAAGCTGCGCATTTATGCGTCCCGCTATCTGGAGGGCAACAACGAGACCTGCCCCACCGGCAATATCCTGCCCGTGGCGGGCACGCCGATGGATTTCCGGGCGGGCAAGCCCATTGGCCGGGACATCGACACCGGCTTTTCCCAGACCACCATGGTGGGCGGCGGCTATGACCACTGCTTTGTCATCGACAGGGGCCGCGGGGCCAGCCAGAGCCTGTGCGCCTGGGCTTCCAGCGATAAGACCGGCATCAGCATGAAGGTCTATACCACCCAGCCCGGCGTGCAGCTCTACACCGGCAATTTCCTGCAGGACTGCCCTGCCCCCGGCAAGGGCGGCGTGCCGATGCAGAAATACGGCGGCTTTGCGCTGGAGACCCAGCATTTCCCCTGCAGCCCCTCCCACCCGGAGTTCCCCTCCACCGCCCTGCGGGCCGGGAAAGTGTTCCGCGCCAACACCACCCTGCGGTTCTTCACCGGCAAACAGTGCGGGAAACTGTAAAATGCAGCCCTCTCATTCAAAGCCTGACGGCTTTGCCCGGGAGGGCCTTTTTCTCTGATTTGCACAAAGCGTTCCATCACTCCATGTGCAAAACACAAAAAACGCTTGTAAATCAATGCGCGGAAAAATAAATGGAAACAAAAATCCATCCTTATAAAATTCCCGTTACTTGATTCTGCGGCCAAAACGTTGTATCCTTGTGGCAGAAGGCGGGCCTGCCCCGCGCAAGCAACTTTGGTGACGAGAAGAGAGGTACTTTTATGGCAATTTTGGTTTCCGGCGGTGCCGGTTATATCGGCAGCCACACCTGTATCGAACTGCTGAACGCTGGCTTTGACATCGTGGTGGCAGATAACTATTACAACGCTTCCCCTGTGGTGCTGGATCGGGTCAAGCAGATCACCGGCAAGGACTTCCGGTTCTATCAGGCCGATATGACAAAGCACGAGGACGTGGAGAAGATCTTCACCGAGTGCCCTGATATCGATGCTGTCATCCAGTTTGCCGCCTATAAGGCTGTGGGCGAGAGCGTTTCCAAGCCCATCGAGTACTACTACAACAACCTCAACTGCACCCTGGTCATTCTGGACGTGATGCGCCGCCACAACTGCCGCAACTTCGTGTTCAGCTCCTCCGCCACCGTCTACGGCGATCCCGCCAGCGTGCCCATCACCGAGGACTTCCCCGTGGGTGCCACCACCAACCCCTACGGCACCACCAAGGCCTTTACTGAGCGCATCCTGACCGATGTCTGCAAGGCCGATCCCACTCTGAATGTGGCCCTGCTCCGTTACTTCAACCCCATCGGTGCCCACAAGTCCGGCCTGATCGGCGAGGACCCCAACGGCATCCCCAACAACCTGATGCCCTACATCGCTAAGGTGGCCGTGGGCAAGCTGGAAAAGGTGCACGTCTTTGGCAACGACTACCCCACCCCCGACGGCACCGGCGTGCGCGATTACATCCATGTGGTTGACCTGGCCCGGGGCCATGTCTGCGCCATCAAGAAGCTGCAGACCAACTGCGGCCTGTTCATCTGTAATCTGGGCACCGGCCACGGCTACAGCGTGCTGGATGTCCTCCACGCCTTTGAGAAGGCCTGCGGCAAGCAGATCCCCTATGTGATCGATCCCCGCCGCCCCGGCGATATCGCCGAGTGCTATGCCGACCCCACCAAGGCCAAGAACGAGCTAGGCTGGGTGGCTGAGTACGGCATTGAGGAGATGTGTGCCGACAGCTGGAACTGGCAGAAGAACAACCCCGACGGCTATCACACCGTGAAGTAAACAGAACTGTTCTCAAAACGCACCTTTGAACGTAAAAATTCAGGGGTGCGTTTCCTTTTGTCCGGAAACCTGCCGGAACAGGAGAAAGAGTTCTACAAAAAAACAGCGGGGACAGGCGAGAATTTTTGCCGCTTCCTGCCTTGACAATGCCTTTGAGTTAGCATATATTAAGACTGTTCACATACACTAACATTTTGTCGAAGGAAAGGCATCTGCCATGACATTAAAGGAACTGAAGATCGGCGAAAGTGCCGTGATCGATACAGTGGGCGGAACGGGAGAACTCCGCCAGCATTTTCTGGATATGGGGCTGATTCCCGGCGAGAAGGTCACGCTGGTGAAATTTGCGCCCATGGGGGACCCCATGGAGCTGCAGATCCACGGCTATGAGCTGACCCTGCGGCTGGACGATGCGGCACGGATCGAGATCACCCCGGCGGAAGCACCCGCAGCAGCTCCGGCACGGAAGGCTGGCCGGATGGTGGAGCACCCGGGCCTGGGCGAGGGCGGCCGCTACCACACCAAAAAGGGTGAACACCCGCTGCCGGAGGGAACGGTGCTGACATTTGCGCTGGCCGGAAATCAAAACTGCGGCAAAACGACCCTGTTCAACCAGCTCACCGGCTCCAACCAGCATGTGGGCAACTTTCCGGGCGTGACGGTGGACCGCAAGAGCGGTGCCATCCGGGAATATCCCGATACCGAAGTCACCGACCTGCCCGGTATCTACTCCATGTCGCCCTATTCCAGCGAGGAGATCGTGACCCGCCAGTTCATCATCGGCGAAAAGCCCACGGGCATCATCAACATCGTGGATGCCACCAACATCGAGCGCAACTTGTACTTAACGATGCAGCTGATGGAGCTGGACACCCCCATGGTGCTGGCACTGAATATGATGGATGAGGTGCGCGGCAACGGCGGCACCATCAACATCAACGAGATGGAAGCGATGCTGGGCATCCCGGTGGTCCCCATTTCCGCCGCCAAGAACGAGGGCGTGGATGAGCTGGTGGATCACGCCATCCATGTGGCTAAGTATCAGGAGCGTCCGGGCCGGATGGACTTCTGCGGCGAGGATGACCACGGCGGTGCGGTTCACCGCTGCATCCACGGCATCATCCACCTCATCGAGGATCACGCCCGGGCGGCGGGGATCCCGGTGCGCTTTGCTGCCACAAAGCTGGTGGAGGGCGACCCCCGCATTGAGGAGGCCCTGAAGCTGGATCAGAACGAAAAAGAGATGATCGAGCATATCATCCTGCAGATGGAGCAGGAGCGCGGCCTGGACCGGGCCGCTGCCATTGCAGACATGCGGTTCCACTTTATCCATCAGCTGGTGAATCAGACCGTGGTAAAGCCCCACCAGAGCAAGGAGCAGCTGCGCAGCGCAAGGATCGACCGCTTCCTCACCGGAAAGTACACGGCGATCCCGGCATTCGTGGGCATTATGGCGCTGGTGTTCTATCTGACCTTCGGCGTGATCGGCGCGGGGCTGCAAGGCCTGCTGGAACTGGGCATTGAGAACCTGACGATCCTTGTGGACAATGCCCTGACGGCATGGAACGTCAACGATGCAGTGCATTCGCTGGTGATCGACGGCATCTTTACCGGTGTGGGCAGTGTGCTGAGCTTCCTGCCCATCATCGTGACCCTGTTCTTCTTCCTTTCCCTGCTGGAGGATACCGGCTATATGGCCCGCGTGGCCTTTGTGATGGACAAGCTGCTGCGGCGCATCGGTCTTTCGGGCCGCAGCATCGTGCCAATGCTCATCGGCTTTGGCTGCACGGTTCCCGGCGTGATGGCAAGCCGCACGCTGCCCTCGGAGCGGGACCGGAAAATGACCATTCTGCTTACGCCCTTTATGAGCTGCTCGGCCAAGCTCCCGATCTACAGCCTGTTTGCGGTGACCTTCTTCCCGGAATACGCCGCACTGGTCATGGTGGGCCTGTATTTCCTGGGCATCCTTGTGGGCATTGGTATGGCCTTTCTGCTCAAGGGAACGCTGTTCAAAGGCGAGGCCGTGCCCTTTGTTATGGAGCTGCCCAACTACCGCCTGCCCGGCCTGAAAAATGTGGCCCAGCTCCTCTGGGAAAAGGCCCGGGATTTCCTCGAGCGTGCCTTTACGGTCATCTTCCTGGCAACCATCATCATCTGGTTCCTGCAGAACTTTGACTTCCAGCTCAGCCTGACCGCAGACCCGCAGGAGAGCATCCTGGCCTGGATCGCCAGCGGCATCGCACCGCTGTTTGCACCGCTGGGCTTTGGCGACTGGCGGGTGTCCACGGCGCTGATCACCGGCTTTATGGCAAAGGAGAGCGTTGTTTCTACCCTTACCATCCTGTATGGCTCCGCTGCCGCACTGGGCGCAGCGCTCAGCCCGGCGGCAGCGGCTCCCCTGCTGGTGTTCTGCCTGCTCTACACCCCTTGTATCGCCGCTGTGGCATCGGTCAAGCGGGAGATGGGCGGCCGCTGGGCCACCGTTATGGTCGTGAACCAGTGCGTTGTGGCATGGCTTGCCGCGCTCGTTGTGCGGTTCCTTGCCGTGGCAGTGCTGTGACCCTGTCCTGAAGCATATCAAAAGCCCGTACCGTGAAAATCTTCATGGTGCGGGCTTTTTGCGTTGGACAAAATATATGGATCAGTTGATTTCACGCCGCCTGCCCTTGACAACAGAGATTTTCTATGCTAAAATACTTCAAAAATGAACAATTCAAAAAGAGAGAAAGAAGGGCGCGGAATGCGTGAGCTGAACCCCAGTGTGGAATTTGCCAACAAGACGGGCCTTGCGTACAGCGCCGTCTGCAAGCCGCTGTGCCAGAAGCTGCACTTGCCGCAGACAGCGTTTGATATCCTGATGTTCCTTGCCAACAACCCCAACTACACGACCGCCCGCGATATCGTGGAGGTACGCCACATCAAGGCGAACCTTGTCTCGGTGAATGTGGACAAGCTGGTGCAGGAGGGCTTTCTGGAGCGCCGGCCGGTGTTGGGCGACCGCCGCAAAACGGAGCTTGCCTGCACCGAAAAGGCGCAGTCCATCATCGAACAGGGCCGCAGGATGCAGGATGATTTCATCCGCCGCCTGATGGCAGGGCTGGAGGAAGAAAAACTCGAGATATTTTTTGAAGTCATCGATACGATGAGCGAAAATCTGGATGCGATCCTAGAAGGAGAAGAATAAGATGAACCTGCTGTTTACCATCGTCGTTACCTTTTTTGCCGGAATGGGCGCGGGCCTGGGCACCGGCTTTGCGGGCATGAGCGCTGCCGCGGTCATCAGCCCGATGCTCATCACTTTCCTGGGGATGGACCCCTATATGGCAGTCGGTATTGCCCTTTCCTCGGATGTGCTGGCCAGTGCGGTGTCTGCCTACACCTACCACAAAAACAAGAACCTTGATATTAAGAACGGCCTGATCATGATGGCCAGCGTGCTGCTGTTCACCGTGGTGGGCAGCTGGGTGGCAAGCCTGGTGCCTTCCACCACCATGGGCAGCTTTTCGGTGTTTATGACGTTCCTGCTGGGCATTAAATTCATCGTCAAGCCCGTTATGACCACAAAAGAAGCCATGCAGGGGGTCTCTGCTAAGAAGCGTGCCCTCCAGTCCATCGTCTGCGGCGTGGTCATCGGGATGATCTGCGGCTTTATCGGTGCCGGCGGTGGCATGATGATGCTGCTCATCCTGACCAGTGTGCTGGGTTACGAGCTCAAAACTGCCGTGGGCACCAGCGTGTTCATTATGACTTTCACCGCCCTGACCGGTGCGGCCTCCCACTTTGCCATCGGCGGCGCACCGGACTGGACCGTGTTTATCCTCTGCGTCCTGTTCACCCTGCTGTGGGCCCGCATCGCTGCTGTCTTTGCCAATAAGGCCGATGCCAAGACCCTGAACCGTGCAACCGGCATCGTTCTGGTCGTGCTGGGCATCGTGGTCATGGGCTTCAATCTCCTGACAAAATAAACTGCAAAAGAAAAGGGCCTGTCTCCCGAAATTCCCTGGAGACAGGCCCTTTTTGTTGTACTTTTGAAACTTACTTTTCTTCGATGGTGGAGTGCTCGATCACCCAGTCGGCGGCGCGGCGGATGGCCTCGCTGCGCTGCATGGCGGGGATGTTGGCGTTGGCCTTGACCTCTTCCAGCGTTTTCTTGGTGCGGTCGGCGCGCTCCTGCAGGTTCTTGGTGATCTCCTCATCGGTGGGCACCAGACCCTCGTTCTGGGCGACCTGTAGCAGAGCCATCCGGGCGCGGGTGTTCTTCTCGGCGGCGGCGTGAACGTTGGCCGTGAAGTTCTCGCGGGTCTGGTGGATCTGGCTCAGGTAGCGGTCTAGGCTCATGCGCTGCATCTGGAGCTGCTGCTGGATGTTCTGCATCTCCTGCTGGTAGGTGCTCTCCACCAGAACGCTGGGGAGCTCGCCCTCAGCGGCAGAGGCCAGCTGGGTCAACACCTGATCCTTGGCGCGGTTCAAGGCGCTGGCGTGCTTGCCGTCGTGCAGCTGCTTGCGCACCTGCTCCCGGAACGCTTCCATGGTGTCCACCTTGCCCACCTTCTTGGCAAAATCGCTGTTCAAGGCGGGCAGCTGGCGGACGCAGACATCGATCAGCTTGATCTTAAAGACAACGGGCTTTCCGGCCAGATCCTTGACATGATAGCGTACCGGGAAGGTGACGTTGATCTCGAATTCCTCGCCGCCCTTGTGGCCCAGAATGCCATCCTCAAAGCCGGGGATCATCCGGCCGCTGCCCAGCTGCAGGGTCTGGTTCTGTGCGGAACCGCCCTGGAAGGGCTTGCCGTCCAGCAGGCCCTCGTAATCGATGTGAACGATGTTGCCCTTGACGGCCGGGCCCTTGTGGGGCACCAGCTCGGCGGCAGCATTGCGGCGGCGCTCCAGCACGGCATCGATCTCTTTGTCGGTGACGGCGGGGGTCACGCACTCCACATGGAAGCCGGTGGTCTGGGTCAGGTTCAGCTCCGGCTGCAGCGGGGTGGTGGCGGTGGCTACAAAGCCCTCGTCCTTTTTAACGCTGACCAGGTCATAGCTGGGCTCATCCACCGCCTTGAAGCCGTGCTCGGCCATGGCGGCCTCGTACAGGGCAGGAACATCGCGATCCATCAGGTCGTTGATGGCATCATACCAGAATGTGTGCTCGCCGCGGTCGGCCTCGATCTGAGCACGGTCGGCCTCGCCCTTGGCAAAGCCCTTGATGGTGTAGCTGGCGCGGGTGCGCTCATACACCGCATTGGATGCGGCCTCCAGCTCCTCAGCTGTTGCGCTGAAGGTCATCTTGCAGACACTCTTTTCGGGAGTTTCCACGCTTACCAGTTTCATAGGAATCCAACCTCCGTGTTGCCCCCAAAGGAGCGATTTCAAACATTAGTAAAGTTATTATAGCACAAGTGGGGCAAAAGCGGTATAATAAAAGAGAGAAAAAAGTGCGAAGCGGGCGATTTTTGCCCAGCGGAGCACGAAAGGATGTGCATCGGATGCGCTTGTTTGACGTTCTCGGGCCGGTTATGATCGGCCCCTCTTCCAGCCATACAGCGGGTGCCGCCCGGATCGGCTACACGGCCCAGAAGCTTCTGGGCGAGATCCCGGCGCAGGCGGATATCGGCCTGTACGGCAGTTTTGCCACCACCGGAAAGGGACATGGCACGGATAAAGCCCTGGTCGCCGGTCTGCTGGGCCTGCGGCCCGATGATCCCCGCCTGCCCGACAGCTTTGCCCTGGCCGCAGAGCAGGGCATGGCATTCCGGATCCATCCTGTGGAATTGCGCTCTGCGCACCCCAATACCGCTGTTCTCACCCTGACGGGCCGGGAGGGGCGGGTGCTTTCCATGAAAGCCGCTTCGGTGGGCGGCGGGCGCATCCGCGTGACCGAGATCGACGGCGTGCCCGCCGATTTCGGCGGCGACAGCAACACCCTGATCATTCACAATGAGGACACCCCCGGCTGCATCGCCGAGGTGACCACCTGCCTTGCCGTGCGCAGGATCAACGTTGCATCGATGCAGGTGTTCCGCGCAGGAACCGGCGGCTATGCCGTTATGGTGCTGGAGTGCGATTCCCACATCCCCCACCCGCTGGAACGGAAGCTGGCGACCCTGCCCGGTATCCTGAAGGTGACCTGCCTGAACATCGACGAGCCCGAAGAAGACGCGGAGGAATGACCATGTCCTTTTTATCCTGTGAAGAAATGTTGGCCGCTGCCCGCAGCCAGAACCTCTCCCTTGCCGAGGCCATCCTGCGCAGTGATCTGGCCGAGAGTCGTCTGACCGAAGAGGCCAGCCGCCATGCCATGCATCACCTGTGGCATGTGATGGAGGCCACCAGCCGGGAGTATGACCCTGCCCAGCGCAGCCGCAGCGGCCTGTCCGGCGGCGATGCCGCCAAGGTGGAACAGGCCCATCAGGCGGGCAGAAGCTATGGCGGGGATTACCTTGCTGAGGTGACCGCCGAAGCCCTCAAGACCGCCGAGTGCAACGCCTGTATGAAACGGATCGTTGCTGCCCCCACGGCGGGCAGCTGCGGTGTGCTCCCGGCGGTGCTGCTTCCCCTTGCCCGTGCAGGCGAGGCCGATGAAGAAGCCATCTGTGATGCCCTCTATGTGGCCGCAGGCTTCGGGCAGGTCATCGCCGCCCGGGCCACTCTGGCCGGTGCCGAGGGAGGCTGTCAGGCTGAGGTGGGAGCCGCCAGTGCCATGGCCGCTGCCGCCCTCTGCCACCTGAAGGGCGGTACCCCGGAGCAGTGCGCCGCCGCTGCCGCTATGGCACTGGGCAACCTGCTGGGCCTGGTCTGCGACCCTGTGGCCGGTCTGGTGGAGGTGCCCTGCATCAAGCGCAATGTTGTGGGTGCCGTGAACGCCGTTTCCTGCGCCAATATGGCGCTTGCGGGGGTGGATTACGCCATCCCCTGCGATGAAGTCATCGATGCCATGGGCCGCGTGGGCAGTCTGCTCTCCCCTGATCTGCGGGAGACCGGCCAGGGCGGCCTTGCCGCAACGCCGACCGGTGTCCGCATCGCCGAGCGTCTGGCAAAGGAAGCCTGAGGTTTGCGCGAAGAATTACGAAGAATACTGAAAAAACGAAAAGACGTACTTTTCTGCGCGGAAAAATAAAAAACGAAAATAAAATCAAAAAATCTGCAAAAAACTGTTGACAAACCCCGCCCTGCGTGATAAAATACATCTTGTTCCGACCGGAACGTATGCGTTGGTAGCTCAGCTGGATAGAGTGACTGACTACGAATCAGTAGGCCGGGGGTTCGAGTCCCTTCCATCGCACCAGAAAATGCCG
>OGYC01002680.1_pt1 | contig 11733 bp, 13 predicted proteins | sample 1576461 | NCBI WGS metagenome assembly OGYC01 (sample SAMEA3541569, study PRJEB24748) | human gut metagenome | biome: human gut; feature: human-associated habitat; material: faeces | place: China | collected 2012 | reverse complement strand
GGCACTCGTGGGTCAGCTTCTGGCGGAAGGGCTGGGTGTTGCCGTGGCTGGACAGATCCATAATGGCTTCTGCGCCCATGTTCACGGCGCTCATCACCTTCTGCATCTCAATGTTGTAGTCCTTGCAGTCGCGGGAGACGCCAAGGTTCACGTTGATCTTGGTGCGCAGCATGGAGCCCACGCCCTCGGGGTTCAGGCACTTGTGGTGCTTGTTGGCGGGGATGGCTACCTTGCCCTCGGCGACCCACTGGCGGATCTCCTCGGTGGTGCGGTATTCCTTTTTGGCTACGATCTCCATCTCCGGGGTGATGATGCCCTTGCGGGCGGCATCCATCTGGGTGGTATAAGTCTGCATACGCTGTGTTCCTCCAAATGACAGTTTATCTCTGAACAGCAGGGTGCTGGTCATGCATTGATGCAGGGGCGGACCGCTGGCCGGAAGTTTCTCCGAGGACCGTCCGCTGGGGTGGGACCCTGCTGCCGCAGGCAGTAGGGCGGGCGATGGAATGGCCCGATTCGTGTCCGAGGAGAAAGCTCCCGGCCAGCAGGCAAGCAGCCGTCATTCAGAAAAAACAGTACGCTCTGGATGCCGGCACCTGCGCAAAATACGCTTTTCATGTTGGTTTTCTCCATGAATTTTGTAACGCGGCCCAAGGTGGTGCCCCCGGTTTGCCGCGGGATGATAGCTTACTTTATGATCTGCTCCGAAAGGGCGCGCAGCTCCCGGCACTCGGCCTCGATGTCCTTTGCGGCAAAGATGGCACTTACCAGCGCCACGCCGTCCACGCCGGTGCCCTTGAGCTGCAGGATGTTCTCCTTGTGGATGCCGCCAATGGCCACCACCGGCACATCCACGGCGTTGCAGATGTCCAGCAGGGTCTGCCGGGGCATCTCGCTCACGTCCGTCTTGGTGTGGGTGGCAAATACCGCGCCTACGCCAAGATAATCCGCGCCGTGCGCCACAGCGTCCAGCGCTTCCTGTACCGTGTGGGCGGAAACGCCGATCATTACGCCCTCGCCCACACGCTGGCGCACCTGTGCGGCGGCCATATCGTCCTGTCCCACATGGATGCCCTCGGCGTGGCACTGCAAGGCCACCTCCACGTTATCGTTGATGAACAGCGGCACACCGTACTGCTGGCACAGGGCGTGGATCTGGATGGCTTCCTGTAAAAAATCTGCGTCGCCCAGCTGCTTTTCCCGCAGCTGCACACAGGTAGCACCGCCCTTCAGGGCACTTTCCACCTGCTGATACAACGTCTGCTCGCCCACCCATGCGCGGTCGGTCACCGCGTACAGGAGCATGGTGTGTTTATCGCACTTCATAGTTTGCGCCTTTCTCCAGCTGTTCGGGGGTCATGTTGTAAATGGCATCAATGATGTAATTGCGGTAGGTGGCGTTGCCGTCCTGCGGGGTGAGCCGCCGGTGGGCGATCTCACCCGCCAGACCCATGGCGCACACCGCCGCAGCGGCAGCCTCCAGCGGATGGCTGGGGTTGGCGGTGACAAAGGCCGCTGTCAGGGCAGAAAGCTGGCAGCCCGTGCCGGTGATGCTGCTCATCATGGCGTTGCCGTTGCGGATGCAGTAGGCTTTTTGCGCATCGGCTACGATGTCGATAGCACCGGTAATGGCAACCACTGCGCCGGTGCGAGCGGCAAAGGCCTTGGCAAAGGCTACGGCACTGTCCAAGTTCTCCTCGGTCACCTTGTCGGCTACGTCCGCATCCACGCCCTTGGTGGTGCCTGCGCCGGAGGCAAGGGTCTTGATCTCCGAGATGTTGCCCCGGATCACTGTGAACTGCACCTCCCGCAGCAGGCGGAAGGCGGTGTCGGTGCGCAGACGGGAAGCACCGGCACCCACCGGGTCCAGCACCACGGGGTGTCCCAGCTGATTGGCCTTTTTGCCCGCCAGCAGCATACTGGTGACGGTGCGGCTGTTCAGCGTGCCGATGTTGATGTTCAGCCCGCCGCAGATGGCGGTGATCTCCTCCACCTCGGCGGCATCATCAGCCATGATGGGGGAAGCACCGCAGGCCAGCACCATGTTGGCGCAGTCGTTCACGGTGACATAGTTGGTAATATTATGGATGAGCGGGCAGGTGCGGCGCAGGTTCTCGAATTCTGTTTTGAACATTCGGGTGCCCCTCCGTCAGGAAAGACTGTTCTGCATGGAGCGCAGTGCGCCGGAGCGCTGCAGGCTGTACACCAGCACGCCCGCAATGATGGAACCCACTGCAGTGGAGATGAGGAACGGCACGATGTAGGCATAGAACGCGATGTCGCCGGCGCTCTTGCCCATCAGGAAGATGGCCACCGGGTAAGCGCACAGGCCGCCCAGAATGCTGGTGCCGAACACCTCGCCCACCATGGTGGCAAGGATGTTTTTGGTCTTATGGTACACAAGGCCGCACAGCAGTGCGCCGAACATGCTGCCGGGGAAGGCCATCAGGCTGCCCAGACCCAGCAGATTGCGCAGCAGCGAGGCCACAAAGGCCACGCCCACGCCCCACCACGGGCCAAGCAGCACCGCGCAGGTCACATTGACCATGTGCTGGATGGGTGCACATTTGCTGCCGAACATGGGGAAGCTGAATACGCTGCCCACCACGCACAGAGCACACAGCATGCCGGCCAGCGCCAGCTTTTTCACAGAGAGTTTTTTCATAAGGCAAGGCTCCTTTCCAAACCTGCGGAAGCAGCAAAAACCATACAGCGCCTCCGCAAACAGCCCGCACCCGGTGCCAGACCCGGCGCAGGAACTATAAGAAGCGGTCGAGACTTTCTGGTCTCCTCTCACGCCGGAACACGGCTTCCCATCGCTGACGGTCACAAAGCTCAGGGCGCTCCCCCTCAGCCCGCTGCGGCACTTCCGCAGAAAAGTACAAGGCATCCTCCTTAATGGTAATCGGTACACAACAAAAAACAGGAGACACCTTCCGCGGTGCCTCCTGCAAAAAATCATCCATTCTGACTTCCTACGGCGGCATTATCCGCATCAGGTAAAAGGGTCGAAGTTTGGATACTTCCTCTCAGCCTGCTTCACAAGCTCCCCTGTATTTGATTGTGACTGTATTCTACACCCTTTGCGCATAAATTGCAAGAGGGGGCAACGGCGCGCACAGCGGTGCAAAACGGTTTTCACGCAGTTTTTGGGGCGTTTCACGCAGGTTTTATTGAAAAAGAAGGTGAAATATGGTATTTTTAAGGTGGACGCATACCCCCCCCCCGTAAACAAAAAAGGAGAAATTCCGTATGAAGCAGACGACCCTGACCCAAAGGCTGCTTTCGGCCCTCGTGGCGCTGTGCATGGTGCTGAGCGTGTGCGCACCGGCACTGGCGGCAGAACCGGAAATAGGAAGCGCGGCGATGATCACGCTTACAAAAGGCGGGACAACAACGGGCCTTAAGATGCCTGAGGGCAACGTGAGCCTGCGCGCAGAATATCGAGAAATGTATCTGATCTTTGAGACCGCAGGAAAGGCTGAGTTCTTTGCCGAAGGGGCAGAAGAGCAGAAAATCTACGAGGCGCTGCCGGGCACAAGGATCATCGCAAAAGTTCCTGACAGCGAGCTCAACGACTACCGCCAGTTTAATATGTGGCGGCTTGTCAGCGAGAAAGAACTCGTGGAACCGGATCAAAACTGGCAGGGCAAGCAAAGTTTCCGCTTCACCATGCCCGAAGGTGATGTAGAGCTGCAGGCATTCTTTACGACCCTGTACGATGTCAACGTCACACACGGCACCATCGTGGACGAGAACGGCGACACCGGCACATCCCAAAAGATCGTGAAGCCGGGCCAGCTGGTCACCGTCCGGGCCGAAAGCACGGAGGAAAACCCCTTCCTGCGGTGGAACTCCACCAGCGAAGCACCCGTAGAGCCGGATGACGGCTGGCAGACCAGCAAGGAGTTCACCTTTAAAATGCCTAACGGCAATGTGACGCTGGAAGCACAGCGGGACCAGCTGTACAAGGTATCCATCAACGACAGGCTGGGCAGTGTGACCATCAACGGCGAACCACTCAGCAGCCTTTGGGTCAAGGAAGGCGAAACGGTGGCAGTGGCTACCACCCTGAAAGACGGCTACTGGATGGAGTTTGAGAAGTGGAACTCCACCGGCACTGCACCCGAAGAGCCGGAGGGCGGCTGGACAGAGACAAACAAAAGCACCAGCACAACCTTTACCTTTAAAATGCCCAATGGCCCGGTGGAACTGGTCGCTCAGTGGTCGGCCAGCTCGCTTGACCCGAAGCATCCCATCGACCCGGACGAACCTCTTGATGAAGACTTCGGCGTAGAACCTGCACCCATGGATACCACAGGCGGTACCATTGCTGCCGTGGCCGTAGGCGGTGCAGCCATCTGGGGCGGCTACGAGATCGCCACCCGCGTGATCCTGCACAGCCTCCTGCCCGAGGGCACAGCCATCCCGGCAAACCGCGGCCAACTGGCTCTGCTGGTGTGGAACACCGCAGGCAGGCCCGAACCCGCGGGCGCACCCGCCTTTGCGGATGTGATCGACCCTGATATGGCCAAGGCCGCACAATGGTGCACCGAGCAGGGCACCATGGCTGCCAAGGGCGACCGCTTTGAACCCGAAGGCTGGACCCCGAAGTTCAAGGTGATCGAAGTGTGGAACAAGGCGTTCCCCGCAGCCTGATGCCGGCAGTGTGGATGCCGTGCTCGGTTCGGACCTTTTCCGTGAAAATGGGGCTGTTGCAAAATAGCTCTCTGAAAAAATCATGAACAAAACCCGGAACCTTTTCTCGGCCAAAACGGCTCAAAAAGGGTTCCGGGTTTTTGATGTTATGCTGTTTCCACCTTATCCGTTCCACCCTCTTGCTGTGGGGTCCAGCATTTCGGCGGCAGAGTAAATGAGGGCGTTGCAGATGGCTGCAGCCACATTGCTGCCGCCCTTGCGGCCCATGGCGGCGATGGCAGGCACGCCGTATCGCTCGCAGGCGGCAAACAGTACTTCCTTGCTTTCCACCACATTCACAAACCCCACCGGCACGCCAATGACCAGTGCAGGCCGCAGACCGGCTTCCATTTCCTCCGCAATGGTCAAAAGGGCCGTGGGCGCATTGCCAATGGCCAGAATGGCCCCCGGGTGCTCCCGGGCAGCGCGGTGCATGGCGGCAACGGCACGGGTGGTGCCCGCCTGCTTTGCGGCTTCGGCCACAGCGGGGTCTGCCATGTAGCAGATGGCTTCACCGTTCAGTTTTTTCAGGCCCGGCTTTGTGATGCCCGCCAGCGCCATATTGGTGTCGGTAACGATGAAAGCACCCGCGTGCAGGGCCTTGACTGCGGCTTCCACCGCGCCGGGTGTAAAGCGCAGATTTTTGGCATAGTCGAAATCCGCGGTGGTGTGGATGACCCGCTTGACCACCGCAGCCGTCTCCGGCGGCGGGGTCAGGCCCAGCTCGTCCAGTTCCCTTGTGATAATGGAGATGCTCGTCCGTTCAATGTCGGCGGGCAGATGATGCTGCGGTGTCATGTGTTGTCTCCTTTTTGCATTCCCATGGCAGCATAGATGGCGGGCATATCCAGTGCCGCGCGCACACCATCGGCAAGCAGATCAAACTGCTGCTGACGATACTGCTCCATGGGGATAAGCTCGGCCCCGGCCGGATCGATGCCCTTCCGTTTGCACAAAAATGCGGTCAGTTTTTCGGTCAGTTCGCCGGTGTCGAACAGGCCGTGCAGGTAGGTACCGAATACACCGTCCTGCACACAGCCCTCCGGCGTGCCGTCTGCAAGGATGCAGAACGCACTGCCCCGCACCTCGGTGCGGCCTGCGTGGATCTCGTAGCCCGTCAGCTTTACGCCTGCAAAGGGTTCTGTGGTCACACAGGCTGCGGTCTGGGTCAGGTGCTTTTCGGTGCCGAACACCGTCGTGGTGGGCAGCAGGCCAAGGCCCCGCAGGGTGCAGGGGGTGCCGCTCTCCTCCCCTGCCGGGTCGCAGAGCTGTTCGCCCAGCATCTGATAGCCGCCGCACACGCCCAGCACCGGCGTACCAGCTGCCGAAAGCCTGAGCACCGCCGCTTCCAGCCCGCTTTCCCGCAGCCAGCGCAGGTCATCCATGGTGTTCTTGGTGCCGGGCAGGATGACGAGATCCGGTGCACCCAGCTGGCGGGTGCGCTGCACATACCGCACGCCCAGCAGCGGGTGCTGTTCCAGCGGGATAAAGTCGGTGAAGTTGGACACATGCGGCAGGCGCAGGATGGCGATATCCAGCGGCTTGACGGCGCTTTTTGCTTCCAGACGATCCGAGAGAGAATCCTCGTCCTCGATCTCCACCCGCAGGTACGGCACTACGCCCAGCACGGGCAGCTGCGTTTTTTCTTCCAGCATGGCAAGGCCGGGCCGCAGGATCTCCACATCGCCCCGGAACTTGTTGATGATGAGCCCCCTGATGCGGGCACGCTCGTCGGCTTCCAGCAGCTCCACAGTGCCGTACAGTTGCGCGAATACGCCGCCCCGGTCGATATCGCCCGCCAGAAGCACCGGCGCATCCACCAGCTTTGCAAGGCCCATGTTCACGATATCGTCGGCTTTCAGGTTGATCTCCGCCGGGCTGCCCGCGCCTTCGATCACGATAATGTCGTTCTCAGCGGCAAGGCTGTTGTAGGCTTCCAGAATGTCCGGGATAAGGCTGCGCTTCATTTTAAAGTAGGCGGCAGCAGACATCTGGCCCCGGGCCTTGCCGTTCACGATCACCTGACTGCCCACATCGCTGCTGGGCTTGAGCAGGATGGGGTTCATGCGCACATCCGGCTCCACGCCTGCAGCCTGTGCCTGCACCACCTGAGCACGGCCCATCTCTGCACCGTTGCGGGTGACGAAGCTGTTCAGGGCCATGTTCTGGCTTTTGAAAGGGGCCACGCGGTAGCCATCCTGCGCAAAGATGCGGCACAGCGCCGCGCACAGCAGGCTTTTGCCCGCACCGCTCATAGTGCCCTGCACCATAATGCATTTTGCCTTGCTCATTGTGCCACCTCCGGCAGGGTTTCGGCCAGCAGTGCAAGCAGCTGCCGGTTCTCGTTTTCTGTGCGCACGGCGGTGCGGTACCAGCTGGCATCAAGGCCCGGATAATTGCCGCAGCTGCGCAGTACTGCACCCTTGCGGCGCAGCGCTTCGCCCAGCGCTTCCGGCGCGCGGAACAGCAGATAGTTAGCACGGCCCTCGATCACCCGCAGGCCCAGCGCCCGCAGGCCGTCTGCCAGCACAGGCCGCTGTGCTTCGATCAATGCACGCACCTTCGCCACATATTCCGTCTCGTCCAGCGCAGCGATGCCTGCCGCCTGCGCCAGACCGGACACCGCCCACGGCTGGCCCGCTGCCCGCATCCGGGCAAGCAGCTCTGTATCAGAGCACAGGCAGCAGCCCAGCCGCACGCCTGCCATGCCGTAAAGCTTGGTGAAGGCTTTTAAAATAATCAGTTTTTTGCTGTTTTTCAGCAGATGCTTTGCCGAAAGGCCTTCGCCCTCCGGCAGAAAATCCAGAAAGCATTCGTCCACGGCCAGCACCGCACCCACGGCTTCGCATTTGTGCAGCAGCGCTTCCACAAGGGCAGGCTCTGCCAGCTGGCCGGTGGGGTTGTTGGGCTGACAGAGGAACACCATATTTGTACCCGGGTGCACCGCGTTCAGGAGATCCTTCGTCACCGCAAAATCGTTTTCTTCCCGCAAAAAATGCCGTTTCACCCTGCAGCCTGCCGTTTCAAGGGCGGTGGCATACTCGGCAAAAGTGGGGGCCGTTACCAGTGCAGTGCAGGGCTTTGCAGCCAGCGCCAGCCGGAAGATGAGGTCTGCCGCGCCGTTGCCGCACAGCAGCCATTCGGCGGGCACTCCCTCAGCCACCGCCAGTTTTTCACGCAGGGCCCGGCACAGCGGGTCGGGGTAGCGGTCGGCCGTGGCAAGCGCTGCCGTAATGGCCTTTGCCACCTCTTCCGGCAGACCCAGCGGACTGACATTGGCCGAAAAATCCAGCGGGTCGCGGCCAAACTCGGCGCGGTAGCCCGCCCAGTCGCCGCCATGGGTCAATTGTTTCATGCAAGGAACCCCCGTATTGCTGCACCCCATGCCAGCGCAAAGCCGCTTGCCACATACATCATGCGGTTGGCGCGCAGGATGTCCTGCGGCTCAATTGGGCGCAGGGCATCACCGATGGTGGGCTTGGGGTAATATTCGCCAAAATAGTAAGCCGGGCCGGCCAGCTGCACGCCCAGTGCACCGGCGCAGGCGCTTTCGGTCTGGGCGCTGTTGGGGCTGGCGTGGTTGCGCCGGTCCCGCCGCCAGATGCGCCATGCGCCCTTGGCATCGTTGCCGGTAAAGGCCGCAGCGGCCACCCACAAAAGGGCGGCAAGGCGGCTGGGGATGTAGTTGGCAAGGTCATCCAGCTTCGCGGCTGCGCGGCCAAAGTAAAGATACTTCTCGTTCTTGTAGCCCAGCATGCTGTCCATGGTATTGATCGCCTTGTAGGTCAGCGCCAGCGGTGCCCCGCCGATGAGCATATACAGCAGCGGCGCAATGACACCGTCGCTGGCATTTTCGGCCACCGTTTCCACCGCAGCTTTGGTCACACCCTCTGCGGTCAGGTTCTGGGTGTCGCGGCCCACGATGCGGCTCACGGCTTTGCGAGCAGCGGGCAGGTCGTTCCGGACCAGCTCGTTATACACATTTGTGCTCTCCTGCGCAAGGCCCCTTGCCGCCAGCGCCTGCCCGCACCAGAACATCTGCACCGCAAGGCCCAGCCACGGGCTGAGCTTTGCCGCCGCCAGACACACAAGGCTCGTGACCAGAAAGGTGCCCACCGGCAGGCAGAACGCCGTCACGGCACCGCCCAGCAGCTCGCCCTGCGGGGTGCCGGGCAGGCGGGCACGCAGGAATTTTTCCAGCCGGGAGATGCATCTGCCCATAAGCACCACCGGGTGCGGCAGCCACGCCGGGTCTCCGAAGAGCGCGTCCAGCACAAAACCGCCCAGTACAGCCCACAGGACCATCACTCGGCCCCCTTTGTATACTGCACCGTCTTGATGAGATACAAAACGTGCTTCGTTTGCCAGTCCTTTGCATCCAGCACAAAGCCGCCCGCGTTGGGCCCACACCACGCATAATAGTCCCTGTGGGGGACGGCAAACCGTTCCATGGCGGCCATCTGGGTTCCGCCGTGGGCCAGAATGACCAGCCGCTCTTCGCCTGCGGCAAGAGCTTTATCGATCAGCTCTGCCACGGTGCGGCAGATGCGGTCTGAAAAATCCGTCTTGCGCTCTCCGTCCGGGCAGGGGCTTTCGCAGTTGGCCTTCACCCATGCCTGATACTCGGGGTCCTTTTCCATCTCGATGAAATTGCGGCCCTCAAAGCTGCCAAAGCACATCTCTTTCAGACCGTCCACCGGCACAAGCTTTGCCTCCGGGAACAGGATGCGCGCCGTCTGGCTGGTGCGCTGCAAGGTGGAAACATAGACCACATCGGGGTCAAAATCTGCCCGGCGCAGCTGGGCAGCGCCTTCGGGTGAGAGCGGGATATCGCGCTGGCCCTGATAACGCTTTTGGGCGTTGTATTCCGTCTGGCCATGACGCAGAAGATAGATCAGCATTGAGACAATTCTCCTTTCAAAACCGTTGGGATGCCGCAGAACATCTGCACCACGCACTCTGCCCGTGCGGCCAGCAGGCAGGCAAGCCTGCCCGCCGCCTCGCGGTCGGCGCGCTGTTTGACATCCATCGGCACAACACCGCCGCCTACCTCGGTGGCGATGAGGATATCGTATTCCTGGGCAAGCTTGTCTGCCAAGGCAGGCAGGTCGGCGGCATCGGCAGCCAATACCTGCACGTCCGAAAGACGCTTGCCGGGAAGCGTTTGTGCAAAGGTGCGCTTGCCGCTGTAGAGCGGCCCGGTAATAAAGATCATAGCAGCCCTCCCCACTGGCAGGCACACAGTGCCGCCAGCATCCAGAGCTCGGCCTTTTGCAAAAACCACCCGGCAAGGTCGCCGGTGATGCCGCCGAACTGCTTCTGGCTCACGGCATGGTAGCGCCAGAGCACCGCCAGCGCTGCCAGCACCAGCGCCCAGCCGCCCAGCGCCGCCATACCCGCGCACAGCACTGCGGCCAGCACCGCCAGCACCCAGCGCACCACAGTTTTGTCTGCTGCAGTGGCAAAGGTGTGTGCAAGACCGGTGTTTTTTGCCATGGGGAACGATGCCACCGCAAGGCCCGAAAGCGCCCGTTCCAGCACCAGTGCCAGAACCCACAGCACACCCACGCGGGGTGTAAAACTCACACAGGTGCACAGGGCAAAATAGGCCAGAAAATAGCTGCACAGCCGGATGACCGCAAAGGCACCGCAGTGGGGGTCTTTTAATATTTCCAGCTTCTTTTCTCGGTCGCCGTAGCTGGAAAGGGCATCGCAGGTGTCGGCATAGCCGTCCAGATGGATGCCGCCCGTCACCCACACAGGCACCAGCGCAAAGCCCGCCGCCTTTGCAAGGTCCGGCAGGGGCAGCGTGCCACATACACACCACGCCGCACCAATAACGACACCAATGAGCGGGAAGGCGCACATGGCATAACGCATATTCTTTTCGTTCCATTCGAACTGCGGCACCGGGATGGCCGAAAACATGGCAAAGGCCACCGCAATGGTCTGCAAAACGATCATTTTTCCACTCCTTTATAATACACAGGAATGCCGCACACCACCCGTACCACGGCGTCTGCCCGGGCGGCAAGGGCGTTGTTCACCCGCGCCAGCGCCAGCAGATAGCGGTCGGTATCCCCGGCATAGTTTGCGCCGCCGCTGAACACCTCGTTGGAAACAACGATCAAATTCTCGCACTGCGCGGCAAGGGCGTCCAGCCCCTGCAAAATGTGCGCGGCAGCGGCATCACCAGCCCCGGTGGGGTCGTACAGCTCGTTGGCGGTCAGGTTGCCCAAGTCCTCCAGCAGTGCCGCACCCCTGCGGGGGAGATGAACCGTCTCTAAATGCAGCGGGCATTCGATGGTCTCAAACTGCTTTGCGGCGCGCATTTTGCGGTGCTTTTCCACCCGAGCGGCGCACTCAGCATCCCACACCTGCATGGTGGCCAGATAGTAGCGCGGCAAAGTACTGCGCAGCACAAGGGCTTCGGCATATTCACTTTTGCCGCTGGCAGCGCCGCCCAGCACCAGCGTCAGCATTGGGGCGTATACGGCGCAATGCCGCCCTCCGCAAAGGAATAGCACCCCTCGTACACTGCCAGTGCCATGTCCCACAGCGGGATACTGGCCACCGCGCCGGTGCCCTCGCCCAGATGCAGTCCGGCGGTAAGCAGGGGTGTTTTGCCCAGTGCTTCCAGCACCAGCCGGGCGGCAGGCTCGGTGGAGCAGTGGCTGGCAAACACAGCCTTGGATGCTGCCGGGCACAGCCGCACAGCGCACAAAGCCGCCACTCCGCTGATAAAGCCATCCATCAGCACGGGCACACCCGTCAGCGCCCCGCCAAGGAACATCCCGCACAGCCCGGCGATATCAAAGCCGCCCAGCTTGCGCAGTACGTCCAAGGCGTCATCAGGGTCGGGACTGTTGCAGGCAATGCCCCGCCGGATGGCATCCACCTTGCGGGTAAGCCCTGCATTGGAAAGCCCCGCGCCCCGCCCGGTCATGGTCTGCACCGGCTGTGCCAGCAGCACGGCAGCCACGGCGCTGGAGGTGGTGGTGTTGCCAATGCCCATCTCGCCGGTAGCCACCAGCC
>OGYC01002655.1_pt1 | contig 11869 bp, 12 predicted proteins | sample 1576461 | NCBI WGS metagenome assembly OGYC01 (sample SAMEA3541569, study PRJEB24748) | human gut metagenome | biome: human gut; feature: human-associated habitat; material: faeces | place: China | collected 2012 | reverse complement strand
TTTTGGAATTGTTTTAAGTGTTTTTCCAAACACATAAAGGTTCCTTACAAGTTTTCGATATTGTTCAATTTTCAAGGTCCTGTGCACCTCAGCCTTTCGGCTGACAGCTTGTTTATTTTACCACTTTCGTGATAACTTGTCAAGCACTTTTTGGAATTATTTTTGAGCTTCTCGTCGAAGCTCATCGATTCTTCACGTTAGGGCGTCCGTTTCGAAGTGTTTCATTCTGTCGGATGTCCGCCTGACAGTAATGTATTTTAGCACGGCACCCGACAAAAAGCAAGCCTTTTCTTTATATTTTTTCAACGAAATCCGTCTTTTGACTTTTTGCCCAGTTTTTTCTTTTGAATCTGGAAAGTATGACGTCTAATCTCCCAGAAGCTGCCGCCGGAGCTGCGATAAGATCTTTCGCTCCCGCCGGGAGATCTGCACCTGCGTCGTATGCAGGAGCTTTGCCGTTTCGCTCTGGGTCTTGTTCCCATAGAAGCGCAGCCGGATCAGCTGCTTATCCTGTTCCGGCAGCGCTTCGATCACTTCCGCCAGGCTGATCTTATCTGCCAATGCTTCTTCGGGCGATTCCACCGGGATATCCAGCTGCCGGTCACCGTCTTCACCGTTCTCCGGCGTCAGGCTCACTGCAGGCTGCGCCGCCTGGACTGCCAGCGTGATGTTTTCTACCGGTTCATCCAGTTCTTCTGCCAGCTGCGAAAGGGTCGGCTCTGCGCCGCATATCTTCATATGATGCTCCCGTGCCGCCTGCACCCGCATCCCCAGCTCCTTCAAAGAGCGACTCACCTTGACGGTGCCGCCGTCTCGGAACAGCTTTTTGATCTCGCCCAGGATCACCGGCACTGCATAGGTGGAAAAGCAGACGCCGCGTGATGTGTCAAAATTATCACAGGCCTTAACAAGCCCCATGCAGCCTGCGCTGTAGAGGTCGTCGTACTCAATGCCCCTGCCCCGGAACCGCCCGGCGCAGGAATGCACCAGCCCCAGATTCTGTTCAATAAAGCTTTCCCGCCGGGTCTTATCCGATACCATGCTTCTGACCGCCTTTCCTTTTATGTACCCTCCCGCTGGGTCAGGCGTTTGACCAGCAGCACCTTGGTGCCCTTGCCCGGCTTGGAAATGACCCTGACCTTATCCATAAAGCTCTGCATCACCGCAAAGCCCAGGCCCGAGCGCTCCTCCGGGTTGCCGGTGGTGAACAGCGGCTGCATGGCCTGCTCCACATTGGGGATGCCAATGCCCTTATCCGTCACCGTGATGTGCACCTCGCGGCCGGGATAGACCGCAATGGTCATGGTCACGGTGCCGATGCGGTCCGGGTAGGCGTGGACGATGCAGTTGGTAACGGCTTCCGACACCGCGGTCTTGAGGTCCGCCAGCTGGGGCACGGTGGGGTCGTACCGGGCCAGAAAGGCCGCTGCCGCGCCCCGGGCATAGCTCTCGTTCACACTGAGGGAATCAAACTGGATCTTGGTGGTATTTTCCGCTTTCATGGTTCACTCCTCCTTCTGTCCTGCGTCGGTGCAGGAAATGCCCGCCAGCTGCAGCACCCGGCCCAGCTGCGCCGGTGCGTGCTGGATGCGCAGGGCCGCGCCCACCGTGCGGGCGATGCGCTGACGGCCCAGAATCAGCCCGATGCCGGACGAATCCATAAAGCCTACCCCGCCGAAATCCAGGATCAGCGTCTGCGGGCTGCGGCTGACCAGCGCATCGTCCAGCTGGATGCGCAGGCTCTGGGCCGCGTCGTGGTCGATCTCACCGGCCAGAAAGGCATAAAGGCTCTCGCCCGCCGGGCTGAAGCTCACCGTTGCCATGGTTTGTCCATCTCCTTTGTGCGTTGTAAAAATAAAAAGGACCCGTACACATAGTTCCAGTGTACGGGTCCTTCGCATTATTTTTTAGAAAAGCGTGTCGCTCAGCTGTTTTCCAGCAGGGCAGCGGCTGCCAGGGCTGCCGCCTCGCTGCCGCAGACCAGCAGGCCGCGGCGGGTGTTGGCATGGGCCAGCTTCACGGCCTCAGCTAGGCTGCCGCACAGCTCAGCATCAAAATGATACTTTGCCTTCTCGGTCAGGCGGCGGGTCAGTGCTTCCTCGGTGCCCTCAGGCGTGACGAGATACACCTTATCGAAGGGGTTCTCACTCATGCCGGGCATGGTGGATTTATCCTTTTTCTGTTCCTCGGGCGTCAAGCCGGTCTCCAGCGCCGAGAAGAAGGCCTCTGCGCCCTCCTCCTCGGCCAGACCGATGATGGCGCTCATGTGGCGCACCTTGGCCATGTTGAGCACGCGCAGCAGCGCGGCGGCCTGCTGCGGGGTGCGGCAGGCGTCCAGAATGACCAGCGGGCGCTGGGATACCACCCGGATGCTGGTGCGGTTTTCCACCGCTGCCAGACCTTCCAGAATGGCATCATCGGTGATGTCGAAACCTTTGCGGCAAAGGGCCAGTGCCAGTTCCACAGCCATGGCGGCATTGCCCGCCGCGTGGCGGCCCAAAAAGGCCAGCGGCACGGTGTAGCCGCCGTAGTCCACCTTACTGGCAAACTTTTCCGCTTCCAGGAAGGTGATATCCTCCGGGTCCGGCACCACCAGCTCACAGTCACACTTGCCGGCCGCCACAATCAGCTCACTGAGCACGGCCTTGGGCTGCTCCGGCGCGGTGACGCAGATGCTGCCTTTGCGCATGACGCCGCTTGCCAGCGCGGCCAGGCGTTCCACCGAGCGGCTCACGCCGTCCGGGCCCACCGCCGTGACGGCACACACCGGCATGTTGGGCAGTGCTTCCGCAAGGCCCGCGTCCGGCAATTCCACCACGGCAAGCTGGCAGCCCGCCGCACCGAAGCAGTTGGCCGCTGCGGCCAGCTCTGCCGCTTCCTGTGGGAGCGGCTCGGCGGCGGCAAGGGCGTCGGCAGTCAAGGCCAGCAGACCTTCGTCCACCGGGGCGTCGTCGATACGGATGCGCTTTGCCAGCGGCTCACAGCCCGCGTGGTACAGACCGGCGTGGATGCCCTGCGCATGCAGGACAGCCGCCAGCAGGCGGGCCACCACGGTCTTGCCCGCCGTGCCCGCCACACCCACGAATGCAACTTTGCCCACCGGCGCAGTCAGCGCGGCGCGCAGCTGTTCGGTGGAGGCAAAGCCGTCCGGCAGGGCGGCGAAATACTGATTTGCCTGTTCGATGGTCATTGGTTACTCCTTATCACGATGATGAAACAGCAGCCTGCACAGCGCCATGAGCACCAGTGCAGCCAGAATGCCCGCCAGCACACCGACGGAATCCAGCCACACATCGGTGACCTGACTGCTGCGTCCCGGGGAATAGAGCTGGATGGTTTCATCCGTCAGTGCCGTGAGCACCCCGCCCAGCATGGGCACGGTGATGTGGCGCAGCGGATGGCGGCTGTACACCCGCATGCAGAGCATGAGCAGAAAGCCCTCCAGCAGATACTCGCAGAAATGCGCCAGCTTGCGCACAAAGTGCATGGTCAGCCGCTGTGCAAGGGCGGGATGGCCCAGACGGCGCAGCGCCGCCTGCATCAGCTGCAGCACCCGTCCGCTGGATGCACTGGACACCTGCGCCACTGCCATGGAATTGGAAAAGATGAACCAGATGCACCCCGCGAGGGCAAGGGTGAAGACCACCCGCCCTACGATGACCCACGGGGACAGCCGTTCGTTCTGCGTTCTCTCGTCCACGATCAGCCCAGGGCCTTGATGCTCTGCTCGATGTTGGCCAGCTTATCCTGGCTCTTGGCGTACTTATTGCGGATGTCTTCCACGAGGGCCGCCGGGGCACGCTCCACGAACTTGGGGTTGTTGAGCTGGTTTGCGAACATGGCCTGTTCCTTCTCGGCCTTGGCCTTTTCCTTGTTCAGGCGGGCCAGCTCCTTGTCACGGTCGATGAGCTCCATCATGGGGATGAAGCCGCGGGCGGCGTGGGTGGACACCTGCACCATGCCGTCGGTGCTGCCCTCATACTTTCCGGTGAAGGTCACATCGGTGGCGAAGGCGAACTTTGCCAGATAGACCTCGGCGCTCTGGAAGGGAGCCGGGTCAGCTGTCTCGATGATCATGCTGGTCTTCTTGGCGGGGTGGACGTTCATCTCGGTGCGCATGGTACGCACAGCCTTGATATAGTCCATCACCTTCTCGAAAGCTTCCTCTTCGTCGGCCCAGTTGTGAGCTTCATCGAAGGTGGGCCAGCTCTGGGTCATGATGGTCTCGGCAGAGCCGGGCAGAGCCTGATACAGCTCCTCGGTGATGAAGGGCATGAAGGGGTGCAGCAGCTTGAGTGCCTTATCCAGCACATACACCAGCACACGGCGGGCGGTGTCGGCCTGCTGTGCATCGCCGGAGTTCAGGCGGGGCTTTGCGATCTCGATGAACCAGTCGCAGTAGACATCCCAGATGAAGCTGTTGATCTTGGCAGCGGCCAGACCCATCTCGTAGTGGTCGAGGTTGTCGCTCATGGCGCCGGCCACCTGATTCAGCTTGGTCAGCACCCACTTATCGCTCATGTCCAGCTTCTCCTCGCTGGGCAGGCCGGGCTGGAAGTCCTCGGGCAGGTTCATCAGCACGAAGCGGGTAGCGTTCCACAGCTTGTTTGCAAAGTTGCGGGCAGCCTCCACCTTCTTTTCGCTGTAGCGCATGTCGTTGCCCGGGGTGGAGCCGTCCACCAGCATGAAGCGCAGTGCGTCAGCGCCGTACTGGGCGATGACTTCCAGCGGGTCGATGCCGTTGCCCAAGGATTTGGACATCTTGCGGCCCTGGCTGTCGCGGACGATGCCGTGGATGCAGACGGTGTCAAAGGGTGCCTGATCGGTGTAGGCAAGGCCCGAGAAGATCATGCGGCTGACCCAGAAACCGATGATGTCATAACCGGTGACGAGGGTATTGGTGGGGTAGAAATACTTGAGGTCAGCGCTGTCCTCATTTGGCCAGCCCAGCGTGCTGAAGGGCCACAGGGCGGAGGAGAACCAGGTATCCAGCGTGTCGGGGTCCTGCGTCAGCTTTGCGCCGCCGCACTTGGGGCAGGCGCAGGGAGCAGACTTTGCCACCACGGTCTCGCCGCAGTCGTCGCAGTACCAGGCCGGGATCTGATGGCCCCACCACAGCTGACGGCTGATGCACCAGTCGCGGGTATTCTTCATCCAGTTCATATAGTTCTTGGTGAATCGCTCAGGCACGAACTTGATCTCGCCCTTTTCCACGCTCTCAATGGCGGGCTTTGCCAGCGGCTCCATCTTCACGAACCACTGCTTGGACACCATGGGCTCGATGGTGGAGTGGCAGCGATAGCAGGTGCCCACCTCGTGCTTGAGGGGCTCGATCTCCTTCAGGAAGCCGCCCTCTTTCAGGTCGGCCAGAATGGCCTTGCGAGCTTCCAGCGTGGTCATGCCGGCGTACTTGCCGCAGTCCAGCACCTCGGGCTCGTTGACGGTGTTCTTGCCGGCGGCAAACAGAGCATCGGCGGCGGCCTTGTCGGCAGCGCCGGTCATGTGGCCGTCGTAGGTGAACACGCGCACGATGGGCAGGTCGTGACGCAGACCAACTTCAAAGTCGTTGGGGTCGTGGGCGGGGGTGATCTTGACGACGCCGGTGCCCTTGGTCATGTCGGCGTGCTCGTCGCAGACGATGGGGATCTCCTTGTTCAGCAGGGGCAGGATGACATGGCAGCCGTGCAGATGAGCATAGCGGGGGTCATCGCCGTTGATGGCAACAGCGGTATCGCCCAGCATGGTCTCGGGACGGGTGGTAGCCAGTTCCAGCATCTCGCCGGTCTCCTTGACCGGGTAGAGCAGGTGCCAGAAGCTGCCGTCCTTTTCCTCATACTCCACCTCGGCGTCGGAAATGGAGGTGTTGCAGTGGGGGCACCAGTTGACCATGCGGTTGCCGCGGTAGATGAGGCCCTTGTCGTACAGGCGGACAAAGACTTCCTTGACAGCCTCAGAGCAGCCCTCGTCCATGGTAAAGCGCTCACGCTCCCAGTCGCAGCTGCTGCCCAGCTTCTTGAGCTGGCTGACGATGCGGTTGCCATACTTGGTCTTCCAGGCCCAGGCGCGCTCCAGGAAGCCGTCGCGGCCCACCATTTCCTTGGTCAGGCCCTCAGCACGCATGGCCTCCACGACCTTGGCCTCCGTAGCGATGGAAGCGTGGTCCGTGCCAGGCACCCACAGGGCGGCATAGCCCTGCATCCGCTTGGTGCGGATGAGGATGTCCTGCATGGTGTTGTCCACGGCGTGGCCCATGTGGAGCTGGCCGGTGACGTTCGGAGGGGGCATCACGATGGTATAGGGCTTCTTGTCGGGGTCGGCCTTGGTGTGGAAGTAGCCGCCATCCAGCCAGAACTGGTAGATGCGGTCTTCCACCTGGCTCGGATCATACTGTTTTGCGAGTTCTTTCATAGTATCCTCCCAGAAGGTTTGTGAAGTGGGACGAAAAAAGCCGCCCCACGGAGCGTTCCATGGGACGGCTGTAATATAACCGCGGTACCACCCAAATTGCACACGGCTTTCTGCCGTATGCCCCTTGATGCCCCGATAACGTGGGGCAGACCCGGAGGCGACTACTCCTGTTTCCCCGCCTCTGCTCAAAAGCGACAGCACGCCGCACCGCCATACCGGGTTTTCAGCAGCCCCCGGCTCTCTGGATGGCGAAAACGACACACACTCTTTTTCCTTGCATTTATAAAAAGAATATAGCGTTTTTTGTGCGTTTTGTCAATCTCTTTTTCATCGGAACAAAATTTTCACATCCTTGTGCGGGGCCTTCGCTCCCTGCGTCAGGCAGATTTTTTCTTCTCACCCTTCCGCGTCCAGAAGCTCCGTTTTCAGCCGGGCAATGAGCCGCTCCATCAGGGCCACACGGTTGAAGGGGGTCATGAGATAGAAGCCGTCGGCGTAGGGCAGAGCCTCCCGGGCCATCTGCATCGACACCTCAAGGCCCAGTGCCTCGCCCCGCTCCCGGTCGAGGCCCGCGAAGCGCTGGATGATGTCCTCCTCCACATGGATGCCGTTGATCTCGTTCTCCATGAAGATGGCGTTCCGCTGGCTGACCACGGGCATGATGCCGGCCAGAATTTTAGCCCGTTCGCCCAGTGTCTGACGGGCCTTGCGGAGATTTTCCACCGCCTGTGCCGACAGCACCGGCTGGGTCAAAAAGCCCGACATCCCGTTTTCCAGCTTTTCCACAGCCCGGCGCAGCTCCACGTCAAAGTTCCGGGCGTTGAGGTTCAGCGCACCCAAGACGGTCATGGCCGAGGGCATCTCCCGGCCCTCCCCGGCCAGCGAGACGATGTACTGGGCCAGCTTGCGGGAGTTGAACTGGTAGACATTCTTCACCTCGTCCCGCTCTGCGGTGGGGATGGGGTCGCCGGTGATGGCCAGCACCTCCCGCACGCCCTCGGCGTAAAGGCCCAGCAGAAGGGCCTTGGTGGCGTTGAGGTTGCGGTCGCGGCAGGTCATGTGGGGCAGAGCGCACATTCCCAGTTCCCGGTGTATCCGACAGGCCACGAGGGAGGAATCCATCCGGGCCTGCGCGATGGGGCAGTCGGCGATGGTCAGCAGGTCAGCGCCTGCGGCCTGCAGCCGCCGTGCGCCGTCCAGATAGCCGCTCAGGTCGGCCACCCGGGGCGAATCCAGTTCAATGGCGATGACCTTCTCACCTGCGTTCAGTTTCCGCAGGAAGGCATCATCTTTTTCCACCGCCGGTGCAGTCCCGGTGGAAAGTTTCGCTGCCGGAGCGGCTTCGGTCTGCTGGGGCAGGGCATCCAGCTCTGCGCGCAGGGCCGCGATGTGGGCGGGCGTCGTGCCGCAGCAGCCGCCCAAAATACGGACGCCCGCAGCGGCGATCTGCCCCATCTCCCGGGCAAAATACTCAGGCTTGCCCTGATACAGCACCCGCGCCCGGGTGACCACCGGATAGCCCGCGTTGGGCATCACCGACAGGGGCAGCAGCGTCTCGCCAAGGCCCTGCACCAGTTTCTTCATCGCGCCGGGGGCCGAGACGCAGTTCAGGCCCACGGCGTCCACCACGCCGCTCTGCTCCATCCGGCGCAGCAGGTCGCGGAACAGCAAGCCCTCGCGGGTGTAGCCGTCCGGCAGCACCGCGAAGGACACCATGACAAAGGCGTCCGGCACGGCCACACGCAGTGCCTTTACGGCCTCCACAATGCCCACATCGGAGCTGAGCGTCTCGAACAGAAAGTTCTTTGCCCCCAGTGCGGCGAACTGCTGCGCCACAAGGCCGTAGGCGCTGCTGGCCGGGGCAGCTTCGGTGTCCGGGGCAGGGCCGAGGTCCGCAAAGACGGCGGCGTCCTTCTCGGCAGCAGCGTCACAGGCCAGCTTCCAGCCCGCCTCGGCCAGCTCTTCCCAGCCCGGCATCTGTGCCGCCGCCATCCGGGGCAGACCGAAGGTGTTGGTCTTGATGGCCTGTGCGCCTGCGGCCAGATATTCCGCATGGACCTTCTTCACGCCCTCGGGGTCGGTGAGGTTGGCCATTTCGCAATCCGCGCCCGGTGCCGCTTTATAATAGGTACCCATGCCGCCGTCGAACAAAAGCGGCTTGTGGGCAAGATACTCTCGGATGTCCGTCATAGAAAGGTTCTCCTTTTTATTTTCCTTGATTTTATAAAGAAATTCAGGTATAATTTTTGTATGAAAGTGAGGTGCTTTTGGATGCCCAAGATTCGTTCCAGCGCAGACCTGCGCAACAACTACAATGAGATCTCCACCTTCTGCCACGACTACGCCGAGCCGGTGTTCATCACCAAAAATGGCAAAGGCGACCTTGCCGTGATGAGCATCGAGACCTACGAGGCCCTGACCGCCCGGTTCGATTTGTACGCAAAATTGCAGGAAGGTCTGGATGACGTGGCGGCGGGAAGAACGCGCCCTTGGGAAGATGTCCGCAAAGAGCTGTCGAAGCAATGGGGGCTTGAATGAACTACAAGATTCATGTCTCTCACGCCGCCGAGCACGACCTGCACTCTGCCGCAAACTATATTGCTCACCAACTGCAAAATCCGCTGGCTGCTCGCCGGATGCTGGCAAATGCACTTGCAAGCATCGACTCGCTCGAAACATTTCCCGGACGCTTTCCGGTGATCGATGAGCCGCTTCTTGCCTCTCATCAGCTCCATTTTGTCCCTGTGCAGAATTATCTTCTGTTCTATAGGATCGACTCTTCCACCCAGACCGTCCACATCCTCCGCTTCCTGTATGGTCACAGCGACTGGCAGGCTATCCTGCGGGCGGATGTTCTTCCAACCTGAGCATTCTCCCCGGCCCTTTGCCGGGGAGAATTTTTATGCAGTCATCTTCAGTTTAATGAAGTTTGCGCACTTGTCAAGCATTTTTGCCCCGAAGCAGCCCATTTTGCTTGCGCCGAAGCCGGTTTTGTGCTATTCTATGCATATTTACAATGGTTGGGAGGAATGTATCATGCGCCACGCCGGCACACAGGAAATCGAAACGCCGCGGCTGCTTCTGCGCCGCCTTATGCCGTCGGATGCCCCGATGATGTACGCAAACTGGGCCAACGACCCGGAGGTCACCCGCTGGCTGCGCTGGACGCCGCACAAGGATGTGGCCGAGACGCAGGAGCTGCTGAGCGCATGGGCGCTGCTCTATCCCAACGAGGACTACTATCAGTGGGCCATCGTGGAAAAGGCCACCGGACAGATGTTCGGCTCCATCAGCCTCTACAACAGCCTGCTGGGAGAACCGGCACAGCGAAATGAATGGCCGGGATTCGACCTCTCCGAGGGCATCTGGGAGCCGGGCTACTGCATCGGCAGAGCATGGTGGGGCAAAGGCTGCACCACCGAGGCTCTGAACGCTCTGGTAGAATACTGGTTCAAGAATACAGACAGTAATTGGCTTGCCTGCTCCCACGCCGTGGAGAACCCCGCCAGCGGCAAGGTCATGATGAAAGCAGGCTTTGTCTACGACCACGAGGCCGTCTACCATAAATTCGACGGTACAGCGATACCCTGCAAGTGCTATGCCCTGACGCGAGAACACTACGAATCGCTATATTCTCAAAGCAAATGACAGAAAGGAATCATTTTGAGCGAACTTTACGATATTTTAGTCGAAACTCCCCCGACGAAGGTCATCCTTCTCGCCCTCGACCAGGGCCTGTGGGACTGCGAGCGCAGCCTTGCCGAGCTGGCTGCGCTGTGTGAGGCCAACCACATGGAGGCCGTGGCCGAAGTCACCCAGAAGCGCCAGACCCCTGAGACCGGCATCGTGCTGGGCAGCGGCAAGCTGGAAGAAGCCGCTGCTGCCGCAGCAGAGCTGGGGGCCGAGTGCGCCGTCTTCGACGGTGAGCTGACCGGCAGCCAGATCCGCAACATCTCCACGGCCCTCGGCGGCCTCGAGGTCATCGACCGCACCATGCTCATCCTCGAGATCTTCCGCAGCCGTGCCGTGACCAACGAAGGCAAGCTGCAGACCGAGCTGGCCCTCCTGCGCTACCGTCTGCCCCGCCTGCAGGGCATGGGCGAAAGCCTGAGCCGTCAGGGCGGCGGCGGTGGCGGCGGCGGCGGTGCCCGCCGTGGTGCCGGTGAAACGAAGCTCGAGCTTGACCGCCGCCACGTCCACGCCCGCATCGACGCACTGGCTGAGAAGCTGGCCGAGATGGAAAAGCGCCGGGGCGAGAGCCGGAAAGCCCGCGCCAAGACCGGAATGCCGGTGGTCAGCCTCGTGGGCTACACCAATGTGGGCAAATCCAGCCTGATGAACGCCCTCTGCGGCCCCAGCGTCGCCGAAGCCGATATGCTCTTTGCCACCCTCGACCCCACCAGCCGGAAGCTCGTCCTGCCCAGCGGCATGGCCGTGCTGCTGGTGGACACCGTCGGCTTCGTCTCCCGTCTGCCCCACAATCTGGTGGAAGCATTCAAGTCCACGCTGGAAGAGGCCGCATGGTCGGACGTCATCGTCCGGGTGGCTGACGCCGGCGATGAGCAGCGGGAGGAGCAGCTGGCCGTCACCGACAAAGTGTTGGACGGCCTCGACTGCGCCGACATCCCCCGCCTGACCGTCTACAACAAGTGCGACAAGCCCGGTGCGCTGAGCTTCGACCCCGACATCCTGCTCACCAGCGCCAAGACCGGCTATGGCCTCGACAAGCTGCTGGCCAAGCTGGACGAGACCCTCAGCGACCGCGTCCACACCATCCGCGTTCTCCTGCCCTACGATAAGCTGGGCCTCGCCGCCCCCATGCGGGAGCGCGGCAGCGTCCAGCTCGAGGAGTACCGCGAAGACGGCCTTTATCTCGAAGGCATCGTCAAGACCGAAGACCTCCACTGCTTCGAGGGCTATCTGGTCTGAGGACCCGCATACGAAAAGAACCGGACTCCGCGGAGTCCGGTTCTTTTGCATTTCAAGGCATCAGCCTGCGGCAGAGGGCGCTTCCTCTGCGCCCATCATCTGGTCGTACCGGCCGGTGAACACCCGTTCCGGCAGGGCCGCCGTCAGGGCGAGGGCGGCGGTGAACCGCTCCTCATCGGTCAGCTCTTCCTCCACCGGAGGGAAGTGCGCGAGCACTTCGTTCAGCTGCTTTTTGACCTCCCGGGCCACGAAGATGCCCCGGTCGGTGAGGTAGATCTTGCCGTAATACTCCTTGACGATCATCCCCCGCTCCATCAGCAGGTTCAGCACCCGCACCACCGAGGGTTTGGTCACGCCCAGCTTCTCGGCGATGCTGCGGGAGCTGATGTCCAGATGGGTCTGCGAGACCTCATAGATCGCGAGCAGGTACCGCAGGTGTGCTGGCGTCAGTTCCATCTCGTATCACTCTCTTTTCGTTATATCACACGAACTCTTGGTTTACAAAAGGGGCGCGGGCCAAAGCCTTGACCCG
>OGYC01002636.1_pt1 | contig 11970 bp, 10 predicted proteins | sample 1576461 | NCBI WGS metagenome assembly OGYC01 (sample SAMEA3541569, study PRJEB24748) | human gut metagenome | biome: human gut; feature: human-associated habitat; material: faeces | place: China | collected 2012 | reverse complement strand
TGGGTACTTGTTACAGCATGGGGAGCTTTGTATGATGCTAAAATTTTTAAAGAACTGCGTTTCCCATGTGGAAGACATTACGAAGATGAGTATGTGTTTGTATCCGTTTTTGAGAATCAGGAATGTGTGGTGTGTATTCCGGAGAATATATACTACTATCTACAACGTGCAGATTCCATTATGGGAGTTACTTATAAAAAACAGGATTGCATGGATTATTTTGAAATGTGGCATGAGCGGATAGATTATTTTCAGGCAAAAGAAGACAGAGAACTTCTGGCACCAGTGATACAGAGCTGTCTGGCATGGAATGTGCTTTATCTGGCAATGAATGGGGAAGCTATGGAAGAACCGGAAAAAAGATTATTGAAAAAAGATATTCGAAAGTATTTCTGGAAAATTTTTGCAAAGCCATATCTCTATAATTGGAAAGAGAGCGTGAAACTTGCAGTGAAATGTGTGATGGTATTAATGAATGACAAGAGTTTAGGAAAGCGGTATGTATGACAAAAAAAATGTTTCAGGTGACACGAGCCGGGATGGTCGCAGTCACGATATTTATCTGTCTGAATCTTCTGTTGGATAAAAAAGTTATGGTTGGAGATGGACATATCTGGGAGCGGTGTGCATGGCTTTTGATATCGTTAGTGGCGTTTTTAGCAGTGTCTGTTCTTTATGAGAAAAAGCGAAAAATATTCAGTGTAGGGTATTTGTTTCTACTGATTAACGTGTTTATTGACGGAGTTTTATGTCCGGGGTATTTTACAGATAGCAGATTAAGGGAGATGGAAAGAGAGGGAGTGCAGGAACCACAGGATTTCTTTCTACTTTATTTGGGAGTATATTTTATTATTATGGCAGTAATATTCCTATATCTGTTATGTGTGAAACAGACGACAGATGAAGTGAAACAGAGTGATTTTATAAGGTATAAGAGGGCGGATGATATCACTGTATTCTTAATGGGAATTGTTATTTTGTTTTTGAATTTTAGATTGGGGACAGCTGGACTTGTGCTATATGTTCCGGTTTTCTGTTACTTTGCGGCCCGATTCTTATGTACACATGGAAACCTTAATTTGTATACAGTGGGTGGTCTTTTAGGAGGTTTATATTGCCTTTATCGGGTAAGAACCAATCGATTCCTTTTTATTCAATATATCATGCCGCTGTTATTAATCTTCTTTCTCTTTGTGGCAGTGAATGATAATTATAAAAAAGGAAAAAAAGTAGTTCCGTTATTGATTTTCGGGATTTTCGTTGTTATGGCATATGGAATGGTATCTGAATTGGTAAAGTTAAATCTCTATTATGACAGAAGCTATAATATATTAAGCGAGATTACAAATTTCAAAAGTATTTATGATTCATGTGTAAGACAGGTTTACAGGCTATTTGGTGTCTGGACGGAGCTTGGAGGTAATATTATCCAGCATGTGAAAGTACACGGTTTTTTCCATGGAATTACTTACGTGAAGAGTTTTGCGGGATATTTCGGATTCGAATATGTGAGTCTGCCGCTTCTTTCGGCAAAATATATTTCAGCATCTTATGCACAGCCTGGACTTATTGCAGAAGGCTATGCAAATTTCGGAGTAGTTGGTGCGGTGATAAATATGTTGATTCCATTTGCAATTGCAGAAGGAAGTCTTACATATTTCTTAAAGAAAAGAAATGTATTGGCACTTTGTATTTTATCTGTTCCATATACCAAATTGTTATTTGATGGTGGTACGATTAATAATATGATTTTTGGAATTGCAACTTGTATTCTGGCTTTTGCTTTTTCCATTTTCTTACACTGGATTGGAGTAGTACTTCATGGATATGGCAGTGGTGATATTCATTTTACAAAGAGAAAGAGTGTAGAAGATCGGACAGATGAGGAAAATATATGAATGATTTAATAACAATTGTTGTGCCTGTATACAATGTTGAAAAATATCTGCCCCATACACTGGAGAGTATTTGTGGACAAACTTATACAAATCTTCAAATTTTGTTGATAGATGACGGTTCTACAGATGACAGTCTTGCAGTTTGTCATAAATGGGCACGACAGGATAACAGAATTCAGGTTTATGAGCAGGAAAATCAAGGTGTTGCAAGGACAAGAAATAAAGGAATACAATTGGCAACAGGAAAATATGTGATGTTTCTGGATGCAGATGACTGGGTTGAAGCAGATATGCTGGAAAGTCTGTATCGGTTAGCTGAGGCAGATCATGCAGATGTAGCATGCTGCCTGCTTCGGGAAGAAAATCAGCTGGAAGAGACGGATAACTGCACTACAACTGAACGTACAATTATTCATGGAAAAAACAAAACAGAGAGTGGTCTTGCACTGCTTACTGTGTGGGGACCGGTGTGTAAGTTATATCGCAAAGATTTAATTGAAAATATTCGGTTTGAAGAATATAAAGTGGCAGAGGACTTGTTGTTTAACACGAATGTGGTCTGCTCCGAAAAATTTGAGAGAGCTTCATTGATTCAATATCCATTTTATCATTATATGATTTATGCTGGAAGTGCGATGAAGCAGGAATTTCAGGATAAATATCTGGAAGCTATGAGAGTGGAAGAACTGTGTTATGAGAAATTAACGAAAATCTCACCGGAATTTGCAGATATTAATCTGATAGGGTGCAGTGTAAGCAGGGTATTTGAAAAATATGCTGCATTGTCTCCAAAGAAGAAAAAACAGTACAAAGCTGAATTCAAATATTGCAAAAAATTTGCAAGAGAACATAAGAATGCACTTTTGCAGACAAAAGACAGGCATCGGAAGATTTCAGGATGGCTGAAAGTATATATACCAGATCTCTATTTGTGGACATTATCACGACGTATGAGAGGATAAATGAGTGAAAAAAATAGCATTAGTATTGCCGGAAGCAGGTCCGGTACCAGCTGTCAGGGGTGGGGCAATTGAAGAACTGTTGACCATACTTGTAGAACAAAACGAAATAGAACACCGGGTACAGTTTATAGTATTTTGTGCGGACAATGAGCAGGCGAGGGCGATTGCAGAGAAGTATAAGTATTCGAAAATTATATATCTTCCAAAGACAACATTGGCAGATCGTCTGATCAATCGTGTGATACGTTACAGTAATCGGATTATTAAGAACAAGACATGGATTGATATTGCTTATTATCGCAGAGTATTTCGTTATCTGAAAGAATATAGACCGGATGCAATTGTTGCAGAAGGTGGATTATATCATGAATTCAAACGTTTTGCACAGGAATTCGGAAAAGAAAATGTATATCTTCATATTCACCATCACCTTTTGTGCGAGCCATATATTGATCATATTTACGGAAGTGTGATTGGAATCAGTCAGTTTGCAACAAGAGAGTGGATGCGGACAACTGAGGATAAAGATGTAAAAGCTTACACAGTATATAATTGTGTGAATGAGGATAAATTTAAGAAAAGGATCACGTCGGAAGAGCGGGAAAGAATCCGGGGAGAATTTGGATTTAAGAGGGAGGATACTATCCTGCTTTTCTGTGGAAGAATTATAGAGGTAAAAGGTGTGAGAGAGTTACTTCAGGCAGTTATTAATTTAAAGCGGCCGGATATAAAACTTCTCATGATAGGAAGTGCTGGGTTTGGCGGTAATGTGGTGACACCTTATGTGCAGGAAGTACAGAAACTGGTGGAGAAAGCCGGAGAGCGTGTGAAGTTTACCGGATATATTGAGAATCAGAAATTATATCGGTACTATCAGTCGGCAGATATCCAGGTTATTCCATCTCTGTGGGAAGAGGCAGCGGGTCTGATTGCTATTGAGGGAATGCTTTCCGGACTGCCCCTTATTATTACGAAGTCCGGTGGAATGATAGAGTATGCACCATCTAATGTGGCTGTATGGATAGATAGAGATAATATTATTCCGAATCTGGAAGCTGCAATCACACAGTTGGCAGATGACAAAGAAAAGCGGAAAGAGATGAGTGAGTTATCTTTGGAGCGGGCAAAAGAATTTCCGAAAAAGAAATTTTATGAAGATTATATAGAGGTTTTTGAATATGAAAGAATTGGGGAAAGATAAGGCACTCATTATAAATACAATTGCAAGCTTTGTGACATTTATTGTAGGACTTGGCATAGCGTTTTTCTTTACACCGTTTTTGACAGATACGGTAGGGGAAGAGGCATATGGTTTTGTGAGTCTTGGAAATAATGTAATTAACTATATTACAATTCTCACGGTAGCGCTGAACTCAGTAGCGGGAAGATTTATTACGATTGAGTATCATCAGGGCAAGAAGAAAGAAGCCAATGAATATTTTTCATCTGTATTAATGGCTAATATAGCAATCATACCAGTAATTCTTGCAGTTGCAGTACCGGTGATCTTAAATGCGGAGAAACTGTTAGATATTCCGGTTGAACTGGAAGAATCGGTAAAGCTTTTATTTTTCTTTATCCTGTTCAACTTTATTATCACGTTGATCAGTACGGTATATAATGTTGCAACTTTTATTACGAACCGCTTATACTTAAGCAGCATCGCCAATATTGTGACAGCAGTACTTCGTGTATTCTTAATGTGTCTGCTGTTTGGTATGCTGCCACCAAATGTAGCCTACATCGGGATAGTGACCTGTATCTGCACGTTTGTCGGTCTGGTAATGAATATGTACTATACAAGACTGCTCGTACCGGATATCCGTTTGAAAAAATGTTATGTTCATTGGATCAAGGTAAAAGAACTTATCAGTGCTGGAATGTGGAACTCTATTTCCAGACTGTCGCAGGTTCTTTCGGATGGACTGGATCTGGTAATTACAAATATCTGGATCAGTGCCTATCTGATGGGGGAACTATCTATCGCACAACAGATACCAACCTATATTTCAACACTGACCAATACACTTATTAATCTGTTTAGCCCGAATCTTACTATGTACTATGCGAAGGACGATACAGAAGCAGTGGTAAAGGAATTGAAGCTTTCCATGAAGTTTTCTTCCTTTTTTGTGAATATTATTTTTTGTATTCTTGTTATTTTCGGGAAATATTTCATGCAGCTATGGGTGCCGAATCAGGATGTGAATCTGATTTATTCTCTTCTTGTGGTGATCATGATGAGTCTTCTGGTTTCCGGTGTAACAACATCCTTAAACAACGTATTCCTTGTGACAAACAGGTTGAAGGTGAATTCTATTTTCTGGTTGATCATCAGTTTTACTAATGTACTTTTGGTGTTCATCTTCTTAAACACTACATCACTTGGAATTTATGCGGTAGCAGGGGTAAGCAAGGTAACGGGAATTCTTGGAAACCTTATCTTTGTACCTCTGTATGCGTGCAAATGCCTTAAGATAAAATGGAATACATTCTATCCAATTATTTTCAGGTATATTGGAACGACATTTATTATGATGATCGCATTTTTTGGAATTAAAAGGCTATATGTATTGCCGATCAACTGGATAACATTTTTTGTAGTATGTGTGATCGCGGGAGTTGCTGGATGTATTGTTAACTTTTTTGTATTATTGAATCATACGGAAAGAAGTATTATGAAAAATAAAATTATGGCGAGGGTAAGAAAATAATGGATGAAAAGAAAAAAATTGGAATTCTGACGTTTCATAACGCGCATAATTATGGGGCAGTATTACAGGCGTATGCATTGAAAACAAAATTGAACCGAATGGGATATAAGGCAAAGATTTTAAATTATCAGAATCCCTATATTGCGAGATTATACCGAAAAGGCATTCATATTGATTTTTGGAAGAGAGACATTCTGCCATCAAGATGGGGCAAGGTATTTCACGAAGTGGGTGAGAACCTCTATGGATTGAAGGAATGGAAGAATCAGTGGACTTCATTTGAAAAATTTATAGGAGAGAAACTGCTAGACGGACAGGAAAAGAAATTGACATTGAATGACCTTGCAAAGGAGCGGTGCGATGTTTATATTCTGGGAAGTGATCAGATATGGGCAAGGGAACTGACACATGGTTTTGACCCGGCATATTTTGGACAATTTGCACCGGGGTGTAAGAAAATCTCCTATGCAGCGAGTGTGCCAAACGGAAGTATACCTGAGGCGGAGCAGGCTTATTTCGGACAGGCATTAAAGAGCCTTACATATATATCCGTAAGGGAAGAGAGACTTGCACAGGCAGTTGAGAAACTGACAGGACGAGAAGTTACTACGGTTGTGGATCCAACATTGCTTTTAGAGAGAGCAGATTATGAGGATTTATTATATAAAGAGCCGTTGGTAGCGGAAAAATACATATTAGCATATTTTGTGGTAGAGGATGAGTTGTTGGGCAAATGCGCAGAAAAAGCGGCAGCAGTGCTCGGATATCGACTGATTGAGTTACATTATAAAAAAACACCGAAACTGAAAAGTGAGAATATGATTTTTGATGCGGGACCGAGAGAGTTTCTGATGTATATTCGTGATGCAGAAATGATATTTACCAATTCTTTTCACGGAACGGTTTTCTCCATTCTCTTTCAAAAAAAGTTTTATAGTGTATACAAAGAGAATGGACGTATCAGCAATCTGCTTGCATTTCTGAATTTGGAAGAAAGGCATATAACGGCTGAAGATGCAATGAACTACGCAGATGGGATTGATTATACTCATGTGGGGGATAAACTTTGTAATTACAGAAGGCAGTCTGTTGAATATCTTAAGAAAGGGATTGAACAATGAGAGTCATAGAAGAATTTTCTTTTGATGAAGAACCGGGAAAAACACAGGTGAAATCAAATATTACAGAATCTGTGGAAAAACCAAATATTTCTATTGTGACACCATTTTACAATGCAGAGCAGAATTTCATACAGACATATTATTGTGTGGTCAATCAGAGTATGGAGGCGTTTGAATGGATAATTGTAGACGATGGAAGTTCAAGACCATCTGCAGTTGAGCTGTTAGAGGAATATGGGAAAAAGGATGCCCGTATCCGTGTAATTCATCAGAAAAATCAAGGACAGTCCGTGGCAAAAAACAACGGGATAAAAGACAGCAGGGCAGACATCATAGCATTTTTGGATGCTGATGATTTAATAGAACCGTTTTATCTGGAAATTTTATATAAAGCATTGAACGAGTATCCAGATGCAGCTTGGAGTTATACAGATCTTGTTGGATTTGGCAGTCAGAGATATATCTGGTGTAAGCCCTTTTCGGCAGGTCGAATGACGTTTAATAATACACTGGTGAATGCAGCACTGTTTCGCAAGAGTGATTTAGAGGAGGTTGGATGCTTCCCGGAAAAATGGAAGCATTACGATGAGGACTGGGCACTCTATCTGAAATTGTTAAGAGCGGGAAAACATCCGGTTCATGTGCCGATAATTGGATTCTGGTATCGCCGGAGTAATACAGGAATGCAGCAGACTGTAAGAAAAAATGAAAATCTTAGGAAACAGTCGGATGATTATATCGCAGATATTGCAAAAAAAGTAGATATTCATATAAAAGGGGAAGAATATGAAGGAAAACTGCCACAGGAAGCTGTAAAGACAGGTTTCAATAGTAAAGAACGGATTCTTGCGAAAATCCTTTCCAATAATCTGGGAGTGAAAATAATCTCCAGTATGTACCGGCACTAATTTGTATTGCCGGCAAAATATGCTATAATATGCGTGTATTGTGGGTTGGTTTGGCACATGGTATATGAGCAGAAGGTGAGGAATATTAATGAATGAACAAAATATGACAAGGCGAAAAGAGGTTGATCTGGAAATTACAGATTTTTTATGGGAAATTGTAAGAAATTGGAGAGTTATTGCAATCTGTCTGATAATAGGAGCCGTTTTATTATGCGGTTATCAGTATATAAAAGACAGCAGGAATGCAGATACAACAGCGGATGAAGTTGTAGAAGAATACTCCAAAACAGTGCATGAAATGAAAGAAGCTCTTGGGGCACAGGATTTGGATCAAGTCTATGGTGCAGTCGCAATTAAAAAGCAGCTGGATGAGAAAAGCGATTATGCAGATAACTCCCCATTAATGGCTGTTAATCCGTATGCAGAGAATTTAATTTTGTTACAGTATCGTGTGCAGAGTGATGAAGGAAATGCTGCAGAACTTGCAGCAATTTATCAGGATTATCTTATGTATGGTGAACTGGCATCGGAAATGATTGACTGTGACAGCCGGAAAGATGAAACAATATATGCGAAGGAAACTTATGAGACTGGCTTTACAGTACGTATTCGTGGAAGCAGGGAAGCGGATTGTAAAGAACTTGCAGAGAATGTGAAGAAGGGACTTAGTGCATATGCACAGAGGATGGATGAAAACTTTACTGCACATGAATTAGAACTTGTGAATGAAAGTTCAAATATTATTGTAGATCAGGAACTTGCACAGCTGCAGGATGATACGGCATTGGCAATCAAGAATCTTGGCGAACACTTGGATACAATTAAAAGTAAGATGAATGGTAATCAGTTGGAGCTTTATGTGGAACTTACAGAGAATCAGCCAGAGCAAAATGAGGATAGTGCAGAACAGACAGGCAATGAAGAAGAAACAAATGGATCAGATGTGCCGGAGCAGATTAGTGTACACATTAGTGTATCAAAGTTTATAATTGGTGGAATAATTGGAATAGCACTGGCAATTATTTTTATATTGTTAAAATATCTGCTTTCAGGAAATTTGCGTTCTGAAGCGGAAATTAAGGCACTCTATCATAATGATGTGCTTGGAACAATCCGAAGCAGTGTAGATGGAAAACGCGGTAAAATTGACAAGTGGTACGTTGGAGCGAGATATGGAAAATCCGGTAAAATGTCTCTGGAGCAGGAAGTTGAATTAATCTGTGCCAATATGAAAATTGCTTGTAAAGAAAATCAGAAAGTATACCTTACAGGAAGTGATTTGTCCGGAACTTCGACAGAAATACTGGAAAAAATTAAGGCAGAGTGTGAAAAGAGAGGGTTGACGGTAGTTTCAGGCAGAGAAATCTGTTATTATGCAGAGGCACTTGAAGAACTGGCGAAGATAGGACAGGTTGTATTTATTGAAGAAATGAGAAAGTCCAGATACAATAATATGTATCAGGAAGTGATCCGATGCAGGGAGCATCAGATACCAATTCTTGGTATGATTGTTATAGGGGCTTAAGGAATAAATTAAATTTGGAAGGAACAGAAATGGGCGAAATAACACTGGTAACAGACTTCTTTGATATTGGCAGAGGGCAGGATAAGAATGAAGAGTTGAGAAGGACAGCGTCAAAGTATTTTGATGAGTTCAGACGTTGGGCAAGAATACAGAATAAATTAATTGTGTATACGGATTCAAAGAGTGCAGAGACAATCAAGGCAATTCGTGCAGAGTATGGTTTATTAGATAAGACAGTTATCGTGGCAACGGACAATCTCTTTGAATTAGAAGGGGATTTGCTTGCAAGAATGGAGAAAGCATCCAGAAATCAGGACTTTCTGGATTTTCGATATCTGCCGGAAGCATCATCGAATAATCCAAAATATGATTACCTGTGGATGATGAAATACTATTTTATGAATGATGCCTATGAAAAGGGACTTCTGACAGAAGATGTGGTCTGGATGGATTTTGGATTTGATCATGGTGGAATTACTTACAGTGATGAGAAGGACTATGATTTTCTGTGGAATTATGATTTTAATGGAAAAATCCATATTTCATGTCTGTATGACCCGGATGCAAGGATTGGCATGGAGACGCTTCAGTTTCAAAATGACTGTGTGATGGGATGTATGTATGGGTTATCCAGGGAATTAGTACCGACCTTCTGGAAATTGGTAAGAAATGCAATGGAAGCACTGTTAATGTTGGATTGTGTGGATGATGACCAGCAACTGGTACTTATGGCGTATAAGGCAAGACCGGAACTTTTTACCGTGCATGTGACCGGGTGGCAGATGATTATGAAGGAAATGGGTGCAGATCATATGAAAATAAAACAGAAAGAAGCACCAAAACAGGAGAATAAATATAAAAAGATTTTAAGACAGACATTCAGAAAAATTATTCCAAATAAAAACGATCTGAAACGGAACTATGCAAAGAGAAGTTATGATGCAGCGATACGTGTTTATGGAAAGTAAAAGAAAGACAGATTCTGTGGAGAGATGATATGACAGAAACAGATTTACTGGTAATTGTGCCACATGAGGATGATGAGCTTGCTATTGCGGGAGCAATGATTTATGGAGCGGTACAGCAGAAAATGAATATAAAAGTTGTGTTTGTCACGAACGGAGATTATTACAGACATGAAGGGATTATAAGAATCCGCGAGGCTGAGGAGGCATTGGGGGAACTTGGTGTTGCGCCGGAAAATATTATCTTTTTAGGATATGGGGATCAAACACAGACCAGACACTTGTATAATAGTGTACCGGAAGAAATCGTTGCTTCTTATAATGGAAACATCCGTACCTACGGAACAGATAAACATCCAGAATTCGCAATGACTGAATATGGTGTACACCATGCATATACTCGTGCAAATTATAAAAATGATATAAAGGCAGTCATTCAGAAATTCTATCCGTCTATTCTAGTGACAACAGATTGGGATAATCATATGGATCATCTGGCATTGTCGCTCATGGTGGATGAAGTTCTGGGAGAACTGCTAAGAGAAGATGCATCTTATCATCCGCTTGTGTTAAAAGCACAGGCTTATAATGGAAAATGGGAAGGACATCCAGATTATTATAGTGAAAATAATGTGACGGAACTTGTGAATGAGACAGATGGAACGGATCATATCCATCCATTGGATAAGTGGGAAGAGAGAATTCGGTTTTCTGTACCGGATCAATGTAAAACAGCTTTACTTAAAAGAAATATTTTATATAAGGCTGCAAGAAAGTACCGTTCCCAAAGTGTAGATTTGAAGGCAATACAGTTCATCAATCTGGATATGGTGTATTGGAGAAGACCAACGGAGAGTCTTAGTTATCGTGCAAAGATTGAAACAAGCTCTGGTAATGCGGCTTATCTGAATGATTTCAAATGTGCTGACTGTTCCGATATTATACATGGAATGTGGGTTTATGATGCAGGCATTTGGATACCTGAGAAAACTGATACCGAAAAGAAGATTGTAGTAAGATTAGAAAAAAAGGCAAGAATCAGAGAGATTCATTTATTTGAAAATCCAGATGAGGTCTGCATAATTCATAGAATAAAAATAACTTTTGGAAATGGATGTGTAATACATACAGGGGAGTTGAATCATGACGGCAGCCGTACTGTCATAAAAGTACCGGAAATGGAGCTGACGGAAAGAGTGGAACTTGTGCTGGAAGAGGTGGAGGGATCGGCAGCTGGACTGACAGAGATTGAGATATATGAGACAATCCGGGAGATAGAGGATTACAGACTGCCATTGCGGTTGTGGAATGAAACACCGGAGAATTACCGGAAAATTGGAAATTTTTACGGATGCAGAATGGAGAAGAAGTGGTTTTGGTTTGTAAGTTTTGGAAGAGTCCGGTTGTGGCCGGATAAGTATTTCTTAATGAAGCGATATCCAGAGTTAAAGGAAAAAGAATCTTTTCTGGTATTTTGGAAAGCTTATTTTCGTTTTGTTAGTGAAAAATTGAGTGAAAAGAAAAAGCAATATTAAAAAAAATAGAAACGGAATAGGGGAATATGATGAATAAGTATTTAAAATATGTTCTAGCAATTTGTTTTGCTGGAATGCTAGGAATTGCTTTTTTGCCAATTGTTGAGATCAGTATTTATCGTTTATCCATGGTCATTTATAGATAGAATTTATGTACAACGTGCTTTTAAAGAAAATGATGTGTTTTTAAAAGAATTACAAAAAGTAATGTATCAGTATATGTTTAAATATTTAATTTTGTTTGCTATTGCGGCAGCACTTATATTAATAGCTACAGTTTTATGTTTTTTACAAAAAGAAAAACATGTATATAAAAGATCTATTATTTATGTATTAGCAATT
>OGYC01002635.1_pt1 | contig 11972 bp, 6 predicted proteins | sample 1576461 | NCBI WGS metagenome assembly OGYC01 (sample SAMEA3541569, study PRJEB24748) | human gut metagenome | biome: human gut; feature: human-associated habitat; material: faeces | place: China | collected 2012 | reverse complement strand
ATGCAAGGTTGGCATGATAGAATACCTTACAGAACAGGAGGTTTTGAATATGGATACAAATTATATCATTGAAACAAAAAATCTGACGAAGCAATACGGCTCACAAAAGAGTGTGGCTGACTTAAATATTCATGTGAAGCGTGGGAGAATTTACGGTCTGCTGGGCAGAAACGGAGCCGGAAAAACCACTACCATGAAAATGCTGTTGGGCTTAACGAAGCCGACTTCCGGGGAGGTCAAAATCTGGGGAAAGTCTTTGCAAGGGAATGAAAAGAAGTTGCTCCCCCGCATTGGCAGTCTAATTGAGTCCCCCGGCTTTTATCCCAATCTGACCGGCACAGAGAACCTGCGTATCTTTGCTACTCTGCGGGGCGTACCAAACAATCATGCTATCAAAGATGCTCTGGATCTGGTAGGACTGCCCTACAAAGATAAAAAGCTCTTTTCACAGTATTCTCTTGGTATGAAGCAGCGGCTTGCCATCGCCCTTGCCGTTATGCACGATCCGGAGCTTTTGATTTTGGATGAGCCGATCAACGGCCTCGATCCCATCGGTATTGCAGAAGTACGTTCCTTTATTCGTGAGCTTTGTGACGCGCGAGGAAAAACCATTTTGATTTCCAGTCACATTCTTTCGGAGATTTCCTTGCTGGCTGACGATATTGGAATTATCGACCACGGCGCATTGCTGGAAGAAGAAAGCCTTGCTGAGCTGGAGCAAAAAAGCAGTAAGCATATCCGTTTTACGCTCTCTGATACTGCACAGGCGGCAAGAATTTTGGAACGCAATTTCCATGAAACCCATTTTTCCATACAAGACGACCACAATCTGCGTCTACACAATATGGAGCTACCCGTGGGGAAAATTGTAACTGCCTTTGTAGAAAACGGATTGGAGGTATCAGAAGCACATACCTGTGAAGAAAGTCTTGAAGATTACTTCAAGCGTGTGACAGGGGGCGAAGGAATTGCTTAAACTAATCAAATGCGAATTTTTGAAATTGAAACGGAAGAAATTTATTCCGCTGATTATTTTGGCTGCGTTCCTGTTTCCAATCCCGCTGACTTATCTGATGACAACGCCCTCTATGATGGAGCGATATACAGATCGGGCAGATGCTTTCGATGGACTATTTAACATGGTGTTGGGATATGGTATCCAGTTTTTACTGCCCTGCATTATCGGAGTGATTGCCGCTATTCTGTTTTTTATGGAACGCGACAACGATACATTCAAAAATCTGCGTACAATTCCCGTAACCAGCACGCAAATGGTACTTGCAAAGATTATTGTCCTTTTTATCTTTGGAATTGTTTTTTGCGTGGCTTCTACCATTGCAACAATTCTTTGCGGAATTGGAACATTAGAAGTTTATGGAATTGGTTATAAGCTGTTTTTGGCGGTTGAAACGGGGATCTTCATTACGGCAGGAACACTCCCGTTGATTGTCCTTGTTGTCTTTTTCAGTAAGACCTATGTTTTTTCCATTTTGTTGTGTGTCTTTTACAGCGTTCTGAACATGAGTGCTACGGCATTGTTTGACACACTGCCTAAAACTATGTTATGGCTTCTGCCCACGCCACTGACTACATTTTGGAGTGCGGGAGATATGGCGGCTCATGGAATAAAAATGGACTTGGAGCAAATGACAGGGCTAATTCCCTCAACATTTCAAGTTGTATTCATTCTTGGGATCATGGCATTGGTTTCGTTCTTACTGATTGACAGATTATATAAGCAGAGGGGGGAATAAACATGGTTCGCATTGTAAAAACAGAATTTTATAAATTGAAAAGGTATCATATCCTTTGGGCGGGCGTTGCACTCATGCTCCTATCCGTCCTGCTGACCTTGTTTACCTCTATGGCGAATGATGGTTCCGTTTGGGATTTTGCCTATCTTACAGAACAGGTCATCAAAAACATGCTCCGTACGTGCGATCACGTCCGCTTGCAAATCGGCGTTCATATCGTTGAAATAGTCGCTATAGCCCGCTACACGGACCAGCAGATCCCGGTAGTCCTCCGGACACTTCTGGGCGGCGTAAAGCGTTTCCGTATCCACGATATTGAATTGGATATGATGGCCACCCAAGGCGAAGTAGCTACGGATCAAGGAGGCCAGCTTCGAGATATCCTCCTCCCGCCGGAGCAGGCTGGGCAGGAAGCGTTGGTTCAGCAGCGTGCCGCCGCTCTTCACCTGATCCAGCTTGCCGAGGGACTTGACAACGGCGGACGGCCCGTGGGTATCGGCTCCGTGCGAGGGCGAGGTACCGTCGGAGATGGCACGCCCGGCCAAGCGGCCGTTCGGGGTGGCTCCCATCACTTTGCCGAAGTAGACGTGGCAAGTGGTGGATAACATATTCAAATGGAAACACTCCCCTTTCGTATTCGGCTTGCCCTCGATCGCGTCATATAAATCGTCGAAGACACGGACGGCGATCTGGTCGGCGTACGGATCATCGTTGCCAAAGAAAGGCGTACGGTTCAGGATCATTTGGCGCATCGGCTCATGTCCCTCGAAATTATCCGCCATCGCATCCAACAAGGCTTCCATTGTGAAGGTCTTATCCTCGAAGACGTGTTTCCGCAAAGAGGAAAGGCTATCGGTTATCGTGCCTAATCCGGTACACTGGATATAAGTGGTGTTGTAACGAGGCCCGCAATTGTAGTAATCCTTACCCTTCGCTATACAATCATCGATAAACAGGGAGAGGAACGTGGCGGGGGCGTACTTGGCGAACATGCGGTCGATATAGTTGCTGACCCGCACCTTCATGTCCACGAAATAATGGATCTGGCGAATGAACGCCGCATAAAGCTCCTCATACGTCCGGAAACCACGGGGATCGCCGGTCTCCAGACCGACCTTGCGACCGCTTACCGGATCTACGCCGTTATGCAGCGTCACCTCCAATATCTTCGGCACGTTCAGATAACCGGTCAACACGTACGCCTCCTTCCCGAAAGCGCCCACCTCGATGCAACCGCTACAACCTCCCTCGCGGGCGTCACGCAGCGACTTGCCTTGCCGCATCAACTCCTGCACGTACACATCCGGGTTGAATACCGACGGATAGCCGTGGCCTTGGCGGATCACCTTGCACCCGGCACGAAGGAAACGCTCCGGCGTACGGGCACTGACGTGGATGGCGCTGCCGGGCTGGAGGATATGCAGCTCCTCGATCGTCTCCAACATGATATAGGAGACCTCGCTTACGCCATCGCTACCGTCCGCCCGGATGCCGCCGATGTTCAGGTTCGTGAAATCGTTATAGGTTCCGCTCTCCTTCGCCGTGATACCCACTTTCGGCGGGGCGGTATGATTGTTTACCTTGATGAAGAAGCAAGACATCAACTCCTTCGCCTCGTCACGGGTCAAGGTTCCGGCGGCGATCTCTTTCTCGTAGAAAGGCGCCAGATGCTGGTCAAAATGGCCGGGGTTCATGGCATCCCAACCATTCAGCTCCGTGATCGTACCGAGGTGAACAAACCAGTACATCTGGATCGCTTCCCAATAGGTACGGGGAGCGTGGGCGGGAACCCGGCGGCATACCTCGGCGATCTTCCTCAGCTCGGCGGCACGGCGGGGATCTTTCTCGGTGAGAGACATCTCGTCAGCCAAGTCTGCGTGTCGCTCGGCCAGCAGGATAGCGGCGTCGCAGGAGATAGACATGGCCGTCAGCTCCTCCTGCTTGTCCGTGGCCTCGGGGTCGTTCATGAAATCCAAGGCGCTTAGTTCCCCCTCGATACGTTTCTTCAAGTCCAGCAGGCCATATTGGTAGACCTTGCCGTCCAAAGCGGTATGCCCGGGGGCACGTTGCTCCATGAACTCGGTGAACATACCCACCTCGTACGCCTCTTTCCATTCCTTGGGGACGTGACTGAAGATGCGTTCCCGCTGGGTACGGCCTTTCCAGTACGGGATCACCTCCCGCTCGTAGGTATCGATATCTTCTTGGGAGATAGTGTAACGTTGCAGCTCCCGGGTATTCAATATATGCAAGTCCTCCACGCTATGGCAGGTAAGTTCCGGGAAGGTAGGCACGGCTTTGGGGCGGGGCCCCCGCTCGCCGACGATCAACTCGTCCTCGCCGATATAGATCGTCTTCCGCTTGCAGATCTCCAAGAAGTTCAGGGCACGCAGGATAGGGATCGGATACTTCCCGTAATTCTCCTGATAGAAACGGGTCTCGATCAAGGCCCGCTCGATGGAGAGGGAAGGTTGGGCCTCGAAGGTCTGCCGGCGCAGACGTTTGATACGGTCGTTCATCCCGAAATTGTTCGCTCCTACGGAAGAGACGGTATCATGTACGCATGAATGTGTGTGATGGGTTGTATTCATAAAATTATATGTTTTATCGTAGAGGTAGGATCTATCCGCCCTCATCAAGGTTATTTTTTATTGTTACACAGGACGGGCATCCCCGCCCCCATGAGTTCATATAGGGAGAGTATCTGCTAGAGATAAAACATCAGGCAGTTGAAAAGCATCCGATAGCCTTTGTGTAACATAGCGCTTGTTTCTTTTTGAAGTATGATGGCAAAAATAAGGAAATTATTGATAATATCACAATTCATCAACAGAAAGTAACCGTTTGTCAAAAAAATAACACAGGAACGTAAATAAAGGAATAGCTTTGCTTTGTATTTCCAGATCAAAGGGTTTAAAATTAAAAGAACTTATACCATGCAAAGTACATTCAAGAACCTGCTTTATGTCTTGAGACATTATAAATTAGCGACGGTCACTAATCTTTTAGGACTTAGCTTCGCTTTCCTGTTATTCATGCTGATAAGCATACATGTCGGTCATGAATATAGCTTCGACGCTTCCCTCTTGAACAGGGAAAGGATCTTTCAGTTAGAAAACAAGCGGGATGACGGGATATGGGAGGCTAATTTCGCACGTCCACAACTCGAGCGTTTCATCGCCGCCTCCCCTTATATAGAAGCGGCCGCTATCACAAACAACCTTGTTTACTCCTCCGTACGTTTTGGGATATCAGCCAGTGAAGGGCCCGACGCACGGAGCTATATGGAGCAGGTGGAACGGATCACCCCGGGATATACTAAGGTCTTTGGCTTCGAGCTGGTGGCCGGCGATACGGATTGCCTGAAACGTCCGGAAGGGACGCTGATCCCGGAGAGCATGGCCCGGAAACTCTTCGGCGAGGAAAATCCTATCGGGAAGCCGGTTTATCTGTCGGAGTTCGCCGGGGCCGAAGGCTCGATTATATATGGGCTTAGTTTTGAGCCGGCATATATCGTGGGAGGCGTCTTTCGCGATTTCCCGGAAAACACCCGGGTGAAGAATGCCCTGTATATCCCGATCATGGAGAAAGAGATGATGGAAAACTGGCATACCGGCCTTTACTATTGTTATCTGCTGATGTCGACGTCGGAATCCGCCTCTGTCACTACCGAGACCTATATGGCCGATAGCCGGGCTTTCCTGAAAAGTTTCACGATCGAGGATATGCGCCTCCGGCCCTTGTCTGATCTCTATTTCGGCCAGCCGGTCCGAGCGGACGCCGCTCCCATCGGTAATAAGCTACGGACGAATATGTTATTCTTTATCGCCATCCTGATCATAGGTATCGCCTTGGTCAATTATATCAACCTGTCGATAGCCTTGGCGCCGATACGCACCAAGTCGATCACCATCCAGAAAGTGCTGGGAAGCTCGGACGCCACGCTACGGAAGTATCTGGTCTTGGAGTCCTTGGGAATCTCGGTTGTCGCCTTCTTCCTCGCCTTGCTTTTCCTGTTATTTTTGAATAACGTGCAATGGGTCACGAATATGGTGGGGCATCCGTTGAACCTGTATGCCAACTGGAAGATTCCGGCGTACACATTCTTCCTTGTCGCAGGCGGCGGTATACTGGCCGGTTTGTATCCTGCTTTCTATATCACCTCGTTTCCTCCTGTCATGGCGCTGAACAAGTCTTTTACCCTTAGCGACCGGGCCAAGAACACTCGCAAGTTACTTATAGGGTTCCAGTTCGTTATCTCGATCACGCTGATTGTCGGAGCGTTGTTCGTCTCCTTGCAAAACAGATATATAGGGAACGTGGACTTGGGGTTTAACAAAGAAAACGTACTGGAGGTAAGACTAAGCATGGGGGCGGCCTTGAAAAAGGGCGAATTGTTCAAGGCACGTCTCTTGGAAAGCCCCGCTATCCGTGATGTTTCCTTTAGCGAGTTCAAATTTGTCTCGGACGAATCACGTTCTTTCATCGGGTATAATTACAAGGGACAACATTATTATATGAGCTGGCTGGGAGTATCCGCCAATTTCCCGGAGCTAATGGATGTAAAGATGATCGCCGGAAGGAAGTTCCGGCCAACAGATGAGGCGGCGGATAACACGCAGGCCGTTTGCGTCCTTAGCGAGACGGCAGCGAGGGAGATCGCCTCGGGTCTTTCCCCCGAGAAACCGGACGACCTATCGGACTTGGTAGGGACAAGCATCACGGATAATGATATACCGGTACGGATTGTCGGTATCTTTGAGGATGTCCATTATGAATCCCTGTATAAAGAGTTACGCCCGATGGGACTTTGGACCTCGGCTAAGAATCATTACCGCCGTTCGGTGCCGGAAAGATACGCTTATGTCAAGATCGCCGGCGGAAATCCCCGGACGGCTATCGAGCATATCCGGAAGGTAACGGATGAATTGATCCCGGGTTATCCGGCCGATATCCATTTCTTTGATACGGCGCTGGAGGAGCTTTACAGTAAAAGTGGGCGGCAGGGAGCGCTGATTACCGCCCTTTGCCTGATGGCCGTCTTTTTATCCCTCGTGGGAGTATTCGGACTGGTTATCTTTGAGTTACAGGGACGGGAAAAGGAGATAGCCGTGCGGAAAGTACATGGGTCCACGGTCCGGCAAATCCTTTGGATGCTGAACTCGTCTTTCCTCCGGATCACGCTCGTCTGTTTTATTATCTCGATCCCGCTTGCTTACTATGGGGTGCATATTTGGTTACGAAGCTTCGCTTATAAAACGCCGATCTACGTATGGGTATTTTTAGTGGCTTTGGTAATCATAATGACACTGACCGTATCTACGGTTACTTTCCAGAGCTATCGGGCGGCGATGGCGAACCCGGCGTCTAAATTGGGACATTAAGGTTCATTACGAAAAAAGGACGGGTAGATTGATCCGTCCTTTTTTACTCATATATTATCTTGTCTCAGGTTTGGTTACCGTTTCCAATAACCTTCCATCTCCTCCAGCGTCTTTCCTTTCGTCTCGGGGACAAATTTCCAGATGAACAACGCCGCCAATATACCCATCACGCCATAGATCCAATAGGCCATACCGTGATTGAACGTATCGGTCAAGTATTGATTCTTATCCAGCATTGGGAATGTCCATGATACCAAGAAGTTGGCAATCCATTGCGCCGCTACGGCGATACTCATCACCGTGGAGCGAATCGAGTTTGGGAAGATCTCGGCCAGCAGCACCCAGCAGACCGGGCCCCACGACATAGCGAATCCCGCCGTATAAACCAGCATGCAGACCAATGATCCCATACCCACCGAACGCGTATAGAAAGTAGTTCCCAAGATCAACATAGATACCGCCATGACGAGCGCCCCGATAATCATCAACGGACGGCGTCCGAACTTATCCACCGTGAAAATAGCCAATACGGTAAACGACAGGTTCACCGCCCCTACCACGATCTGTTGCAAAAGGGCGGCGTCCGTGGCCGCTCCCATCGTCTTGAAAATCTCCGGGGCATAGTAAAGCACCACGTTGATCCCCACGAATTGCTGGAAACCGGAGAGCAACACGCCCACCAAGATGATCAGCACGCCAAACGACCGGATCGGGAACAGCAAGGCGATACAGAAACTAGCCAACAAGGCGATCTCCAACGCGTTCGTATTACCTGCCCACGACAACAACCCGTAGCCGGCCAAGAACAGCGCCAGCCAAGTCCCCATAAACCGGAAGTAAGGCTTCATCGACGGAGCTTTCTCCTTGAAACTATTCCGTATATCCTCCAGCTCACGGCCAGCGTCCGCCTGATCCATCAAATGGCTCAAGACGCCCAACGCCTTCTCCGTACGCCCACGCATCACGAGATAACGAGGCGTCTCCGGCACGAACATCAAGAACGAGAGGAACAATACCGCCGGAATAATCTCGGAAGCGAACATCCAACGCCAGCCGATCGTATTCAGCCAAGCGGCATCTCCTTGAAGGGCGATCGTGTAATTCACGAAATATACCACCAGCATACCAAAGATAATGGCAAACTGGTTCCATGCCACCAGATTCCCCCGGCGATCGGCCGGAGCCACCTCGGCGATATACATCGGCGATACCATGGAGGCCAGCCCCACGCCGATACCTCCCAGAATACGATAAGCCACGAACGCATACATAAACGTATGATCGCCACTTCCGGGCATGCCGATAAACAGCTCCGGCCAAGCCGAGCCGATAGCGGAAAGCAAGAAAAGGATAGCGGCCAGTATCAACGTAGGCTTCCTGCCGTAACGCTGGCTGATCCACCCGGCGAACGAGGCGCCGAGGATACATCCGATCAACGCGCTACTCACCACGAACCCCTCCAAGGCGTTGGCTTGATCCAACGGAAGCCCTTGCGGCTCGATGAAGAACTTACGCAAAGACTCTACCGTACCGGAGATCACCGCCGTGTCATACCCAAACAGCAGACCTCCCAAGGTAGCGACCAAGGTAAGAGCGAAAATATAAGTGTTGTTACTTTTCATGGAATAGATTTATTAATTAAAAACTGAGAATTGAGAGCTGAAAACTAGGGCTTACGCACGATAATTTTCAATTCCCAATTCTCGATTTTCAATTATTTAGATATGCAGATTTACAATCATCTCGTATAATTCCTGCTTACCGCTGATCTGTTTCGGCTCGCCGTCACGCAAAGCGATCGTACGAAGATCTTCCAGCGTAAGCTTGCCATCCTCGAATGCCTTGCCCTCACCGGCATCGAAACTAGCGTAACGCTCGGCACGCATCTTGCGGTAATCTGAGTGCTCAAGGATATCGGCGGCGATCATCAAGGCACGGGCGAAAGCGTCCATACCACCGATATGAGCGATGAAGATATCCTCCAAGTCCGTAGAATTACGGCGGGTCTTGGCGTCGAAGTTCGTACCTCCGGTAGTCAAGCCACCTCCCTCAAGGATGACCAGCCAAGCCTGTGCCAGCTCATAGATATCCATCGGGAATTGATCCGTATCCCAACCATTCTGGTAATCGCCACGGTTTGCGTCGATACTGCACAACATGCCGGCGTCGGCGGCGGCTTGCAACTCATGCTCGAATGTATGTCCGGCCAAGGTAGCGTGGTTCACCTCGATATTCAAGGCGAAATCCTTGTCCAGTCCATAATGGCGAAGGAAACCGATCACGGTCTCCGAATCCACGTCATATTGATGTTTTGTCGGTTCCATCGGTTTAGGCTCGATCAGGAACGTACCCTTGAAACCGTTCTTACGGCCATAATCACGGGCCATCGTCAACATCATGGCTAAATGATCCTTCTCTCGTTTCATGTTCGTGTTCAATAGGCTCATATAACCCTCACGGCCGCCCCAGAATACATAGTTCTCGCCCCCTAAAGCGATACAAGCGTCGATAGCGTTCTTGATCTGCGTGCCAGCGCATGCCACGGTCGGGAAATAAGGGTTCGTAGCGGCGCCGTTCATATAACGCTTATTGCTGAAGACGTTCGCGGTAGACCATAGAAGCTTCTTTCCGGTAGCGGCTTGATGCTCCTTGGCATGTTCCACCATCGTCTGCAAACGTTTCTCGAACTCGCCCAGCGTAGGAGCCTCGTCCACTACGTCCACGTCGTGGAAGCAATAGTAAGGAATATTACATTTGGTCATAAACTCGAAAGCGGCGTCCATCTTGTACTTCGCACGGGTGATAGCGTCCGCACTGTCATTCCAAGGGAATGATTTTGTTCCACCACCAAACTGATCACCTCCCTCAGCACATAAGGTATGCCAATAAGCCATAGCGAAGCGCAAATGATCCTTTAGTGTTTTACCCATAACTACCTTATCCGCGTCATAATAATGAAATGCCAACGGATTTTTTGACTCACGTCCCTCAAACTGAATCTGTCCGATTCCCGGGAAAAATTCTTTCTCTCCTTTAAAGTAACTCATAATAATATATATTAAAAATGTAAATAATTCAGCCGTTAAATAGATTGTTCCAAGCGTTCTTTCCACGTCTCGAACGCCCCGCAATAAGCATTCGCCTTGAAACCGTCCGGCTCGATCACGTTGATCTTCTTCAAGGAAGCGAACGCTTCTTCTGCGTTCTTGTAGATACCGGCGCCAATACCGGCCCCCTTGGCCGCGCCTACCGCACCATTCGTATCATACAGTTCGATCACCGTACCCGTCACGCCCGCCAAGGCATCCCGGAAGATCGGGCTTAAGAACAAGTTCGCGTTCCCCGCACGGATTACCTGAATATCGATCCCCATCTCATTCATGATATCCATACCGTATTTAAAGGCGAACACGATACCTTCTTGCGCCGCCCTAGCCATATGGGCCTTGGTATGTATGTTGAAGTTCAATCCATGAACCGAGCAATCGATCTGCTTATTCTGCAACATACGCTCCGCCCCGTTTCCGAACGGCAAGATCGAAAGGCCGTCGCAGCCGATAGGAACCGTAGCCGCCAAATCATTCAACTCATTATAGTTGATACCTTCCGGCGCTATATTCCGTTTGATCCAAGAATTAAGGATACCGACCCCGTTGATGCACAACAAGACACCCAAGCGGGTCTGCTCCGTCGTATGGTTCACGTGGGCGAACGTATTCACACGGGAAAGCGTATCGTAATTCACCTTGCCGTTCACACCATACACCACTCCGGAAGTCCCGCCGGTAGCCGCTATCTCGCCCGGATTCAATACATTCAATGATAATGCGTTATTCGGTTGGTCGCCCGCACGATAGGTAACCGGCGTACCTTTCTTCAGTCCCAACTCGGCCGCGACCGAGGCGGTAACCTCGCCCTGCAAACCGAACGTCGGACGGATATCGGCAATCAGATCCTTACTGAATCCATAATAATTCATCAAATCCTCCGATAAGGCATTATTCTTGAAGTCCCAGAAAATCCCCTCCGACAAACCGGAAACCGTAGTCACGATATCCCCCGTCAGGCGCATAGCGATGAAATCTCCCGGCAACATGATCTTATGGATACGGTCGTAGATATCCGGCTCGTACTCCTTGATCCAAGCCAGCTTAGAAGCGGTAAAATTACCCGGCGAGTTCAATAGGTGGGAAAGGCATCGCTTCTCGCCTATATTCTTAAACGCACGCTCGCCATAAGGAACAGCACGGCTATCGCACCAGATAATAGATGGACGAAGCACCTCCATCTTCTTGTCCACCACCACCAAGCCATGCATCTGGTACGAGATACCGATCGCCTTGATATCCTCGCCTTTCACCTTCGCCTTGCTCATGGCACCTTTCATAGCGATCTTCACGTACGACCACCAATCCTCCGGATTTTGCTCCGCCCACCCCGGACGCAACGCCTTGATCGGGGCCTCTTCTTTGGGATAAAAATCCGCACCTATTGTTAACCCGGTCTCCTCATCGACGATAGAGACCTTGATGGAAGAACTTCCAATATCACATCCTAACAAACACATAATCGTATGGTTTTATATCTTATTAAACTTCGAACGTTGTTGATTATATTTCACCTTATCAAACCGATAATACCGGGCGGCACGATGGGCGACCCCATCTTGCATATCCTCCGTGGGTACCACGTAATCCAAGGAATTCATCTTCTTATGAAAATTACGCACGTCCATCTCACGGTTATAGATCACCTCGTACGTGCGCCTGAGCTGGAACGCATTTTCACCGAGAACCCTGTCAATGGCTGCACTCGTCGGGAGTGTTGGTGCACC
>OGYC01002632.1_pt1 | contig 11991 bp, 12 predicted proteins | sample 1576461 | NCBI WGS metagenome assembly OGYC01 (sample SAMEA3541569, study PRJEB24748) | human gut metagenome | biome: human gut; feature: human-associated habitat; material: faeces | place: China | collected 2012 | reverse complement strand
ATGCTGCCGGAACAGTGCCCGGCGCGGACGGCTTGTGGAGCGCGTCAGCCGCGTGCTGCTCACATAATGGCAATTCTGTTGCGGAATTGCTGCAATAACCCCACATTACATCTACATCATAACAGAGACCCGGTATCATTAGCAAGAAAAATTTGAAAAACCCAGCGAAAAAAGTCAAAAAACGATAACGGCAACAAGGCCGGATGAAAAAATCTTCTCTCCCGGCCTGATTTTGTGCGCTATTTTTACCCTCTGTTCCGCCGTTTAGGGTCTACGCTGTTGGCAGCGGACACAGTGATGCAACAGAATTGCCATTCTGTTGCTGCGGAAGTGTACCGCAGGAAAAAGGGGGCGGGCGTAGGAGACGAGTTAAGGAACAGAAGAATTGCAGCGACCATATTAACCGATTACAAAGAAAACGGAGGAACAAGACCATGAGAAAAAGACTTCTCAGCATCCTGCTGCTCTGCTGCATGGTGCTGACGCTGCTCCCAACGGCGGCACTGGCGGAGGAAACTGTACCGACCTTTGACCTGACAAAGGATTTGGCGGGCATTACAATTCCCGCCGATCTTGTCACCTGCGTCTGCACAAAGGACAACGAAACCAAGCAGTATGGGCAACTGACGAACGGTTTTTCCGCTACTAAGGTTGCGAAGGAAGGGAACGTCTGGACTGTTCTTATCTCTGTCGAGCCAGCTGTCTATAGGGCTCAGTTCGACAAGGACACAGGCAGCGCGCATAGCCCAGATGAGAATCACTTTAATGACTTCACTATCCCGATTCAGTTCAAGCTGAAATACGAAGAAAACAAGTGGGTGCTTGACGGTGAGATGCCCAAGGATAAAACTCTACACTTTACCTGCACCGGCCAGCACGAGACCCCGGAAATGCCCATGTATCCCATGGCCGACAACATCAGCGGTCTGGGTGATCAGATCGTCGCGGTGCTCTGCAACAATGTTCCGACCGGTCAGCAGTCCGGCAAGTATTACGGCCTGATTGGCGGCGGCTTTACCTCAACAACTCCCATGCTCAATGCGGATAAGGTGTACGAAAGCACCATTACCCTTATTCCCTCCGCGTACTGCAACCAGTTCAGTGGCGACACGGGCATCATGCACAAGGTGCTCTCCACGCAGACCACCGATGGGCTGAAGTTCGTAGTGAAGTACGACAGCGCCAAAAAGATGTGGAAGCCCGCAGAGGGAGTTAAGCAGATGGCCATTTGGGTAACGTGCGACAAGCATGAGATCGACACACCAGTCCCCACCGAGTTCACCATCACCTTTAACGGCAACGGCGGCACACCCTCTGTCGGCAGTATGAGAACTACCAATCAGAAGCTGACCTCTCTGCCCACCGCAACCCACAGCGGCAGATACAGCTTTGACGGCTGGTACACCGCGGCAAGCGGCGGCACAAAGATCACGACCGCTACTGTATTCTATGAAAACACCACTGTGCACGCCCACTGGACCTACATCGGCGGCGGTGGCAGCAGTGGCGGCGGTGGCGGCTACACCTACCACACCATCAGGGCGATCTCCGGTTTGAACGGCTCTATCTCTCCCTCCGGCTGGACCTCCGTCCGTCACGGATGGGATCAGACCTTCACCATCACCCCGGACAAGGGCTACGCCGTAGCCAAGGTGCTGGTGGATGGTAAGAGCGTGGGCTCTGTGAAGTCCTACACCTTCAAGAATGTCACGAAGGATCACACCATCGAGGTAGTCTTTATGAAGGCAAACGGCAACCCCCAGACCGGAGTATTCGTCGATGTAGCGGAGGGCAGCTACTATGAGGAAGCGGTCGACTGGGCGGTTAAAAATGGAATCACCACCGGCACGGGCAATAATTACTTCACGCCGGATGGCATTTGTACCCGTGCACAGGCTGTGACCTTCCTGTGGAGAGTTGCCGGAAGCCCCACACCCAAAACAGAAGCAATGGTCTTTGAGGATGTGCTGGATGGCAGCTACTATTATGAGGCCGTCCTGTGGGCGGTGGAGAACGGTATTACCGTTGGCACGAGCGCAACGACCTTCAGCCCCGAGCTGACCTGCTCCCGCGCACATATTGTGACCTTCTTGTGGAGAGCAGCCAATTCTCCCTTTGTAAAAACGGCCAATCCCTTTACCGATGTAGCCGCGGACGCCTACTATATCGACGCTGTGCTGTGGGCGGTCAAGCATAAGATCACGGTCGGAACAACGCTATCTACCTTCAGCCCTGATGAGGGCTGCCCCCGCGCACAAATCGTGACTTTTCTGTACCGTGCTCACAGCAAGTAATTAGGGATGACGTATGCACCCGCTGAAATGCTATCACCTCGCGGCAAGCGAGATGGATTTGTATAAGCTATTTCATGGAAAACCTTCAGAGAGGGCTAAGAAAGGAGATCGGGTCCTGCTTATCAGAACGATCCAATTGACAGCAGACCTAACGGTGACTTGCCCCGTAACCTTTCTAATGCTGCCAGACATTCAGTTTATCACAAAGCCCTTTGCGCTGCGCACGGCTTGGGAAGATGACAGAAGTTCTGCGGTGCTGTGCTTTCGACTATGCTCGAAAGCAGAAAGCATTCTCTCCCTTCTGTATTCTCACGAATGATTCTATTGGCAGCAGATATCTCTTTACCCGCAACGAGCAGATGCCGGATATACTCCTACACTGTCATCTGCTCCCCCAAAAAGCAAAGGACAGCGCGGCGGACGGTCAATAGCACCGGCCTCCGCGCTGTTCCTTTTTCGCCACAGGAAACTCTGTACACCATTCACAACCCATGAGCCATGCCGCCTTCCCACGCGGCAGGAGAAAACACTATGAAAAAGATCACTCGATTTCTGTTTTGCACCTTCGTCGCCATTATGCTGATGGGGACGGCGATCAGTGCCACCGCTTGCCATCAGAAAGAGGAATATCCCAGCGTACCCGAAGTGACCGAGCCACAGCCCACCGGCGAGATCATCCCCACCGTGGACCGGCAAAAGGAGCTGAAGGACGCAAGAAAGAAATACTCCGACGCCGTGGCGTGGCTGTATATGCCCGGTGCCGAGGTGGACGACCCCGTGGTGCAGGCGAAGGACAACGCTTACTACCTGCAAAAGGACGAGAACGGGAACTACAGCGAATGGGGCTGCTACTACGCCCACTGTGACAACCATTTGAGCAGCCGGAGCAAGCTGGACAGGAATACCGTCATCTTCGGTCACTCCGCCAGCAACTGTGACCCGGACGGGCCAAAGCTCACGAAGCTCCATCGGTATATGGATGCGGACTATGTGAAGGAGAACCCGTATATCTACCTTTCGGTGAAGGGCGAGAATATGGTTTTCCAGATCACGGCCTGCTTCATCACAGATATTGACTTTGATTACATCGCTCCCAATCCCACAGGCGAGGAGCTGACAAACTTCTTTGAGCAGGTGGCAAAGAAGAACTGGCTGGAATTTGACGGTGTGACCTTCGGCGAGGAGGACACCGTGCTGACCCTTTCCACCTGCTGCCGGAAGTACGATGAGTACAATACCGGTAACCAGCGGCTCGTCCTCATGGCGAAGCTGCTGCCGGAGGGTGCTATAGCGCAGGACTTCACCGTGCGCCTTGCTCCAGAACCGGAGATGCCTTAAAAAGACCAAAACGGAATACGATACCCCCTGAAAAAGATCCGGCAGGCGTTCGACTGCAGGCGGTGCGGCGGTCATAAGGGCCGACACACCCCCCTGTCCAAGCTAACGGAACAACCATCATGTCGAAAGCGGGAGAGATTGCTGTATCGCAATCTCTCCTTTTTTCTGCCGTGATCTCCCGGCTTATCCGCAGGTGCCTCACTTGCACGGCAATGAAAAAACATTGGCTCAATGCCAGGACAGGCGGTTTTTATGGGGTATCCTCACATCCGCGGTACTGTCGTCGCTGCCGAATGGCAGCCTTCCTTCATTCACCTATGGCCGGGCATCGGATGCCCTGACTTTTTGCGTCCTTTTGAGGATACCCCGCCTCCGTCCGCCATCGTTACCCTCGAATATCCTTATGCCCACAGCGGTGTCGCTGTGGGCTTTTTTGCGCCCTGTGCGCAACCCCGCTGCCGTGGCCCTCCTATGTTCTGAAATTTACATCCAACAGATTTCAGAATATGGAGGAACCAAAAATGTATGACAGACGGAGCATCTACGCACTGAACAAGAAAAATCCAGATGCCATTGTACTTCCAGACGCCGATGGAAATCTGATCTGCCTGACCTGCGCTGATTTCACCGATGAAGCAGAGTTTCGCCGTTGGAAGAGGTGGTCGGACCAGGACTTTCACGCAGAGGATAAAAGCGATGTGGAGGAAAGCGACCACACCACATCTATGGACATGGTTCCGGAAGCCGCCCTTGCTGTTCCCAATGAGGAGGCTTTGGCAGAGGAAAGGCAGGTCAGAGAAGATCAGATTCGTTGTGCGGAGGCGGCGGTTTCTGGGATCAGAAGCATACTGACTGGGGCACAGTTTTACAGACTCCGGCAGTATTGCATCGAAGAGAAAACAGAGAGCGAAATCGCCGAAGCAGAAGGCGTCACACAGTAGGCTGTGTCTAAATCGCTGGTCTCCGCTTTGAAAAAACGAGAAAATTTTTGAAAAGGGGTCCAAAAATGGTTGTGAAAAAGCCTGAAAAAAGATGATTAGTGAAGGGACAAGTATCCCCCATCTTCTGAACCTTGAAAAACACCGCCCAGGCGGTCATATCCGGTGACTGGAATACCTTTGCTGACGGCGCGAGCGTCAGACCGGGTGCGCGAGGACCACCTGTGCGGAGCATGATCCGCATATTAGGACGGCCAATGGAAGGTGCAGAGCGATACCCACTCAGGTCAAGGCAGCTTTGGCAAGCTGTTCCGCCATGACCCCGTCAGCCCACAATGATACTCCTGTACGCAGCTTCGAGAGAACCTCGGAGGGGTGAAACTCCCGTGACGCGCGCCAGCGCGGTTCCAGCCGCCGCCCTTGCCTGGGGAAGTAGTGTCGAATACAGGCAGCAACGCAAGAGCAAGAAGGCCGCTCCGCAGGGAGCAGTTCCGCCCCGTTACGGAGCGGCCTTTTCTGCTTTGCGGCAGAAGTATGGGGATCGTCCCCCTCCTCTTTCTCTTTTCCGCCATCCATTCTCTTCTCTCTTTTAATCCTCTGAACGGCCTGCATTCACCCCCTCCTTATCCCCCGGACGATCCTCATATTTGTGCCGCAAGGCAAAATTCAGAAAAGAGGTACCGATATGGATCAGAACGTCAATTATTACGGCATCATCCTTCTGCTGCGCCAGCTTCGGGAAAGCGGCAGCTTCAGCGAAAAGGAGCTGCGGAGGGTGGCGGCACGGATTGCCGCGGACAGCGGCGCGGACATCATGATTTCTCTCTGATTTTCTTCATCTTTCAGTAGCTTTCCAAACAAGGTTGTGGTAGTGTTTGTGTTGCCAAAACAGGAGGTGAGCAGGCATGGCGGAAAAGCATCTGACAGACGGCACAACGGCACTGGCAGCGCAGCCCCGCGTCATCAAGATCGAGGCGGCGGAGAAGCCGCAGAATGCTCAGCTGCGGGTAGCGGCCTATACCCGTGTCAGCTCGGACTCCGATGACCAGCTCAACTCCTTCGCGGCGCAAAACCGCTACTACGCCGAGCTGATCTCCGGCAAGGCTGAGTGGCGCATGGTGGATATCTACGCCGACGAGGGCATCACCGGCACCTCCGCCGCAAAGCGGGAGGATTTCCAGCGCATGATGGCGGACTGCCGCAGAGGGCTCATCGACCAGATCCTCGTCAAATCCATCTCCCGCTTCGCCCGGAACACAAAGGACTGTCTGGAGGCAGTGCGGGAGCTGAAGGAGCTGGGCGTCAATGTCCGCTTCGAGCGCGAGGGCATCGACACCGCCAATGTGAGCAGCGAGCTCATCACCACCATCTATGCCGCCTTCGCCCAAAAGGAGAGCGAATCCATCTCCGGCAATATGCGCTGGAGCTATCAGCACAGGATGGAAAGCGGCGAGTTCAACACCTGCCGCGCCCCCTGGGGCTTCCGGCTGGACGGGAAAAGCCTTGCCGTCCACGAGGAGGAGGCCGAGATCGTGCGGCGTATCTTCCTCGAATACCTCTCCGGCAGGAATCCGCGGGAGATCGCGGAAATCCTGAACGCCGAGGATACATCGGGACGGATATGGAAATACAAGGCTGTGGATTACATCCTACAAAATGAGCGTTATGCAGGCAACGCCCTGCTGCAAAAGCGATACACGACCGCCACCCTCCCCAAGCAGCAGAAGATCAATCACGGGGAGCGCGAAATGTACTATGTGGCGGATAGCAACGAAGCCATTATTCCACAGGAGCTATTCGACCGCGCAAAAGAACTGCGGCAAAGACGCAGCGTTGGGCAGGCTGTCACCCATGGAAGGCTCTGCGTCCGGATGCGCTGCTCCTGCGGCTCCCGCATCCGGGCAAAGCAAGTCAATGGCAGATGGTACTGGTGCTGCTGCCGACACGATGAAAAAGGCGACTGCGCCATCAAGCCCGTGCCGGAGCGCAGACGGATGAAGCCTTCTGGCGCCTCTACTATAAGCTCAAGCATCAGAGCCTCCCCATTCTGGAGCAGATGCTCGAGACCCTCCGGACGATCCGTGATCGCAGATTGCTCTGGAGCGAGGACATCGTTTCCCTCAACAAAAAATATCCGAACTCTCCAGTCAGAATCAAACGCTGGCCTTCCTCAAGCAAAACGGCCTCGTTGATCCTGACATTTTTATATCCAAAAGCAACGAGCTGACCCGCCAGCTCCGGCAGGCCAAGCTGGACAAAGAGAAGCTTATGGCTGCCGAGGGGGATGCCACCGCCCAGCGGACGCAGGAGCTGATAGCCCTGCTGGAGGATGGGCCGGACTTCCTCGACCGCCCCGACACAGAGCTGTGCGGCGCGCTTGTTGCGGAAATCATCGTGGAGAGCAACGACACCCTCCGCTTCCGCCTGCATAACGGGCTGGAGCTGCGGGAATCCATTGAGAGGACGTGCCTGAGTTTAGCGGTGATATTTTGCAGGATGTAAACATTCCTATCGAACTGGATGCTAACGACGGATTTGAAGACAGAACAGGATATATAGTTATCAAGAATCAGGGAGATGTGGTAGAAGTATCGGATACTCTCTATGTTACTCAGCGTCTCTACAGTCAGATTGTTTATGTGAAAGCTGGAGCCAATGGTGATGGTTCTAGCTGGGAGAGAGCGTTTGGCACTATCGAAGAAGGTCTGTCAGCCTGTGCTCACTATGGGGATATGCAAATGTGGGTAGCTGCAGGTGACTATTATTTGAAAGATTGGATTGAATTTAAGAAGGTGAATTTTTACGGTGGTTTTGAAGGAAAAGAGACTACAGTGTCTGAACGTACCATGAAGCGTAAATCTATTCTTCATGCTGCATCGTCTAATGTTTGGCCTTCTGTTTACATGTATAAATTGACAGAAGGTGCAACACGTGTTGTTGATGGTTTTGAATTTGTAGACTCTAAGGGAAAAAAAGGTGAAGGCGCTTTGGTAGCTTATGAGTATTGGATGATTAGAAACTGTGTGGTGAGAAATAATACTTGTGCCCGTGATGCTGGTGGCGCATATTTTTTGTGTACATTGATTAACTGTGTGATACGTGATAACGAAACATTAAGTACATCTTCTACAATAAATGTTCAACAAAGCACTTGTCTATATAATGTGACTGTGGTCAACAATAGAAGTGCTGGTAGTAGTGCCGGTGTTCGTTTAGGTTCTGGTACCTGCCAGATGGTGAATTGCGTGGTATGGGGTAATGTTCATACTAAAGGTGATTTACACAGTGGCTATTTGGATCAGAACAAGGCTGCTATTTTTAAGAATTGTGCTATTCAAGGCGGATGGATTTATAATGGTGGAAATACTCCTCAAGTTTCTAATTGTATTAATCTGAATACGGATAATGCCGCTACCGATGGTCCTCAATTTGCTGATGTAGCAGGTAAGAACTATCAGCCCACAGAGAACTCTCCGTTGGTTGAACTCTGTGGTAAAAGATTGGAACTTGCTACTTGATATTCAAGGAGGTGCTCGTATATCAAACGCTGGAATTGATATCGGTGCATTTGAGTGGCAAGCCAATAAATAAAATATAGTGTAATATAGAAAGCAATTCTCTATAGTTCATAATAAAGAATTGCTTTCTTTATTTGTTTACCTAATTAAAAATAATATGAAAAGTAAATTCTTAACAATGAAGTTTATATTGGGAGCACTGATATTATCTTTTAGTTGTGCTTGTTCTAATAGTAATTCTGAAGAGGCTATGCCACAAACCGCCATAGGACGGCAATTGGTTGAATCTGGTATGGCCAATGATGTGACTTTAGATAACGAGAGTGTAGTGCGTGATGGGGTAAAACTGAATGAATTGGCTTTTAAAACGTTTGGAGAGTCTCAGCATATTTTCGTGGCTACAATCGACTTAAACAAACTTACTTTTACTCCGGCTACAAAAGACGATAAGAATGTACCGGCAACAGGGCCTGAATCTAGTGCGCCTCTCCCGATTCATGCTTTTGCGGCCGAGGCAAACGGCAAAACTGTTTGGCTGGGTGTGAATGGTGATTATTATGCTGACACACGTCGTGTTATGGGGGTTTTCTATAAGGACGGAGTGTGTATTAATTCGCAGTATTTTGAAGGGCACGATGAGGTGTTGTATCAACTGAAAAATGGTGAGACCTATGTGGGACAAGCTGATGAGGCGTTGGCTCACGAAGCCAATCTGTTGCATGCGTTGGGAGGATATGGACTATTAGTTAAAGATGGGGTGGTTCAAAATTCTTACGAAGAAATGGGTGATTTGCAGAATACCCATCCGCGTACTAGTGTAGGGCTTTCTCAAGATAGAAAGACCATGTATATATTTGTGGTGGACGGTCGTCGAAAAGACTCTTTCTTTGCATTGGGACTTACTTTGCCCCATCTGGCTTCTATGATGAAGGCTGTGGGATGCTATAATGCTATCAACCTTGACGGAGGAGGATCAACTACGCTTATAATCCGAAAGGTGAATGATGGTGGGAAGCCGACTTTTCCTATTTTGAATACACCGGCCGATGATCGGGTACCCCGTAAGGTTACCAACAGTATGTTGATTATAGAAAAGAAGTAATTGTATAAAGCCGACTTAATAGATTTAAAAGAAAATAGAATAATGGAAAAGATTTTATATGCCGCTATGTGTGCGATATTGTTCCTTTGTTGTAGTTCCAGCGATGAATCCGAAGCAAATTCCCAATCCCCTTTTACGCTTCCTGACAAAGCAATTGTACTGGCCGAGCAAGCCTCTAAGTCAGTTGTGATACTCGATGCTTCCACTTATCGTACTGTATGGAGTTGGAATCCGGAGAAGGCCGGTGTACCCTCCAATTGTCAAACATGGTTTCACAATCCTAGTGAGGTTAAGCCAGTGTTCAACAATCAGTATATCTTGATGACTGCATCAGGTGGTGCTGTAGCTCTTATACGTATTGCCGACAGTAAATTGATGTATTATGCGTATGTGGGTGAAAATCCACACTCCGCAGAGATTTTGCCCGATGGAAATCTCGTGGCTGTATCGTCTACCGATGGTAAGTTACGTACATTTATGACTGATACTATTAAAGGAACGGGCAAGTGGTTTGCCTCTTACGAGCTTCCTAGTGCCCACAACGTGGTATGGGATCTCCAAAGAGAGTTGCTTTACACCACCGAAGGGATTAAATTGTGTACTTATAAGTACAATTTCAACCGCAAGGAACCTAGATTGCAAGATCGAAGCGTAATCTTCGAATTACCCAACACCGAATCGTGCGGGCATGACCTTTTTCCCGTGTATAACAAGATCGATGTGCTATGGATCACTACTAATGAGAATGTGTGGCAATATGATATAAAGAATAACAAAGCTGAATTGATTTACCCGCTTTACGCTGTGAAGAGTGTGTGTAACAGTGCCGACGGGGTACTGATGTTGTATCCTACTACCGAGTGGTGGTCTGATGGTCTGATAAACGAGAAAGGTAAGAAACTATTTAACATCTACGGCGCTAAAATCTATAAGGGTCGCTGGGTAATGAATAATACCTTCAGCTACCCCAAGGAGCATAAACCCAAGTTTGAGTAATATATAATGAAAGTATGGATATTAGGAGCAGTGGGTCTTTGGACGATATGTAGTGTTGCACAGCAGCAAGAGGTTCCCATTTATTTGGATAATAATCAACCTATAGAGAAGCGTGTGGAAGAATGCTTTGGCACGCATGATTTTGGAAGAAAAAGCGGTAATGACCCATGCCCAATCTAAGTTCAGTTCTCCCGGTGTTCTTCGTTTAGGGATTCCTGAAAACTGGATGTCTGATGGTCCACACGATGTACGTGAAGAACTGCTTTGGGATCAATGGAATATAGCTAAGTGGACGAATGATTCTTGTATTGCCTTTCCGGCATTAACCTGTTTGGCGGCTACGTGGAATCCCGAATTATCTTATATATATGGAAGCAATATTGGAGAAGAAGCACGCTACCGCAATAAGAATGTCCTATTGGGGCCGGGAGTTAATATCTATCGTAGCCCGCTGAACGGCCGGAATTTCGAATATATGGGAGAAGACCCATTTGGGGCATCCCGTATGGTAGTACCTTACATAAAAGGTGTACAGAAAAACGGAGTAGCTGTATGTGTGAAACATTATGCACTGAATATTATGACGATGAGAAACACGAATGGGTGGTGGAACCGGGAGAATTTCGAGCTTTAATAGGAGCCTCCCTCAGCCGATATTCGTAGTAGTGTAAAGTTTAAACTTAGATAAATAGATTAACCAAAATAAGAGAATATGAAGAAATATATAGGCCTCGTACTAGTGGCGATGTCGGGCTGTATACTTACAGTTAACGCACAGCAATCATTTTCTTATAAGAATCCACTTCTTCCTACAGAACTAAGAGTGAATGACTTGCTGGGCCGGATGACACTGGAAGAAAAGATAGCTCAGATTCGTCATTTGCATTCGTGGGATGTGTTCGATGGACAGATCCTGAATCAAGAGAAGTTGGATAAGATGTGCGGTGGAATAGGATATGGGTTCTTTGAAGGTTTTCCATTGACGGCTGCAAGCTGTCGTAAGACTTTCCGTGAGATACAAACCTATATGGTAGAAAAAACACGTCTGGGTATTCCCGGATTTCCGGTTGCCGAATCTTTGCATGGAGTGGTGCATGAGGGAACAACTATCTACCCTCAGAATATCGCGATGGGGAGTACTTTCAATCCAGAACTGGCTTACGAAAAGACTAAACATATTGCAGGCGAACTGAATACGATGGGAGTGAAGCAAGTGTTGGCACCTTGTATTGATGTTGTACGTGATTTACGTTGGGGACGTGTAGAAGAGTCTTTTGGTGAAGATCCTTTCCTTTGTTCAAAGATGGCGGTTGCTGAGGTAAAAGGATATATGGAACATGGAATTTCTCCGATGTTGAAGCATTACGGTCCGCATGGTAATCCTTTGGGTGGATTGAATCTGGCTTCGGTGGAGTGTGGTGTACGTGATTTATTTGATATTTATTTGAAACCATTTGAGGCTGTGCTTGCTGAAACTGAAATTATGGCTGTCATGTCCAGTTATAATTCTTGGAATAGAATTCCTAATTCTGCTTCTCGTTTTATGCTGACGGATATTTTGCGCAATAGATTTGGTTTCCGGGGATATGTTTATTCGGATTGGGGAGTTGTCAGTATGCTGAAGACTTTCCATAAGACGGCGGTGGATGATTTCGAAGCGGCCCGGCAGGTTTTGACCGCCGGAATGGACGTGGAGGCTTCCAGCTCTTGCTATGCAGTGCTGGCTGATAAAATACGGAATGGAGAGTTTGATATCAGCTATATCGATCAGGCCGTGAGACGAGTGCTTCGTGCTAAATTTGAAT
>OGYC01002626.1_pt1 | contig 12040 bp, 8 predicted proteins | sample 1576461 | NCBI WGS metagenome assembly OGYC01 (sample SAMEA3541569, study PRJEB24748) | human gut metagenome | biome: human gut; feature: human-associated habitat; material: faeces | place: China | collected 2012 | reverse complement strand
GGGGCAACGGCGACGACCGCCGCCAGCGGCGGAAACAGGGAGTCGCTGTTGGGGCCGCGGCCAGCAGGATGCGAGGTCCGCACCAAGGGCCGAAGCGGATGCTGGGAGCCGCAACCCGGGCAGTGGCACGGCGTCAGCCGTGACGGAGAGGTTTAACCCCATCAGAAAGGAGGTCCACCATGTACGAAGCGCTCCTGAAAAACACCCCTGAATACCAGAAGACAGCGGCCAGCCTCGCCTCCCCCGGCCCGGCGGCGCTGTTCGGTCTGCCTCCGGCAGGCCGGGCATTGCTCTACGCCGCGCTCCAGAAGGACACGGGCCGCATCCTCTGCGTCGTCACGCCCGGCGAGGCCGAGGCCACCCATTTTGCCGACGACCTCAAGACGCTGGGGCTCTCGGCGGCGGTGTTCCCGCCCCGGGACTTCATGCTCCGCCCCGTCGAGGGCGCGGGCCGCGAGTACGAGTACCGGCGTCTGTCGGTGCTGGGCGCACTGGCGGGTGGACGGCTGAACGCCGTCTGCGTCCCCGCCGAAGCCCTGCTCCAATACACTGTGCCGCAGGATGAGTTCCAGAAGAACACCCTCACCCTCAAGCCCGGCATGGTCTACAACCGCGAAGCGCTGGTGGAGCGGCTCTTTGCCGCCGGATACGTGCGGCGCAGTCAGGTGGACGGCCCGGGACAGTTCAGCGTCCGGGGCGACATCGTGGACATCTACGCCCCCGATATGCGCCAGCCTGCCCGTGTGGAGTACTGGGACGACGAGATAGACTCCCTCGCCTCCTTCGACCTGCTGACCCAGCGGCGGGACGGTGCGCTGGAAAAGATCTATCTTTCCCCCGCCCGTGAGGTGCTGTTCGGCAGCACCGCCGACACGGCAGAGGCCCTTCGCGCTGCCCAGAAGAAAGCCCGGGGCAAGCGCCGCACCGCCCTCGAAAAGGCCATGGAAGCCGACCTCGCCCAGCTGGACAGCGGCGTCATGCCCGAGGCCATGGACAAATACTACGGTCTGCGGTACGAAACGCCCGCCACATTGCTGGACCACCTGAGCAGCCCCATCTTCATCCTCGACGAGGTGGGCGGCATCCGGGACGCCCAGAAGGCCACCGAGTTCCGCCGCAGCGAAGAGCTGACCGGCCTGCTCGAGGAGGGCGTCATCTGCCCCGGCCTCGATGTGCTCTACCAGACCATGGACGACCTCGCCATTGCGGCGCAGGACCAGAGCACTCTGCTCTGCGAGAACTTCCTGCGGGGCATGAACGAGTTCAAACTGAAAGACCTTATCAACGCCGAGGCGTTCGCGGCTCCCAACTGGGGCGGCGACCTCGCTTCCCTGCGGGAAGACCTCGACCCGCTGATCCAGCAGGGATACGCCGTGGCCCTTTTCGCCGGCACGCCCAAGGGTGCAGCGGCCCTTACCCGCGATTTGGCTGACAAGGGCTATGCCGTCAGCATGAGCCGGGACGTCCGACCCGCGAAAGGTCTGGTTCAGGTACTGCCCGGCCACCTCACGGCGGGCTGCACCTTCCCGTTCGCCCGCGTGGCGGTCATCTCGTCCCGGCGTCACGGTCTGGACGACGAGGCCGCCGAGAACAAAAAGCGCAAGAAGAACAAAAACGCCCTGTCCAGCCTCTCGGACATCAAGCCCGGCGACTATGTGGTTCACCAGAGCCACGGCATCGGCATGTATGCGGGCATCCAGCGTCTCGAGGTGCAGGGCGCGATAAAAGATTACCTGAAGATCCAGTATTCCGGCTCCGACGTGCTGTATGTGCCGGTCACTCAGCTCGATCTGCTGAGCCGCTACACCGCCCCCGGCGACGAGGAAAAGGTGAAGCTTGCCAAGCTGGGCGGCACCGAGTGGCAGCGCACCCGCGCCAAGGTCAAAAAGGCCACCGAAGAGATGGCCCAGGAGCTCATCGAGCTCTACGCCCGCCGCCGTCAGGCCACAGGCTACGCCTTCCCCGCCGACGGCGAGTGGCAGAGCGATTTCGAGTCCCGCTTCGAGTACGACGAGACGGACGACCAGCTCACCGCCACCGCCGAGATCAAGAAGGACATGGAAAAGGGCTGGCCCATGGACCGTCTGCTCTGCGGCGACGTGGGCGTCGGCAAAACGGAGGTCGCCTTCCGTGCGGCCTTCAAGTGCGTCATGGGCGGCAAGCAGTGCGCCATTCTGGCCCCCACCACCCTGCTGGCGTGGCAGCACTACAACAGCATCATCTCCCGCATGGAGGCGTTCCCGGTGAAAGTCGGGCTGCTCTCCCGCTTCCGCACCGCCAAACAGCAGAAAGAGACCCTGCGGGGCCTGCAGGCCGGCAGCGTGGACATCGTCATCGGCACCCACCGCCTCCTCTCCAAGGACGTCCGGTTCCACGACCTGGGCCTTGTCATCATCGACGAGGAGCAGCGTTTCGGCGTCAAGCACAAGGAGAAGCTGAAAGAGAGCTTCATCGGCGTGGACATGCTGACCCTCTCGGCCACCCCCATCCCCCGCACCCTGAACATGGCCATGAGCGGCATCCGCGACCTCTCCACCATCGAGCAGCCGCCCATCGAGCGCCAGCCGGTGGAGACATTCGTGCTCGAGTACAATGACGTCATCCTCGCCGAAGCCATGAAGAAGGAGCTGGCCCGGGGCGGTCAGGTCTACTACCTGCACAACCGGGTGGACAACATCGAGTCCTGCGCCGCCCACGTCAGCCAGATGGTGCCGGGAGCGCGGGTGGGCATCGCCCACGGCAAGATGACCGAGGAAGAGCTGAACCCTGTCTGGCAGCATCTGCTGAACGGCGAGATCGACATCCTCGTCTGCACCACCCTCATCGAGACGGGCATTGACGTGCGCAACTGCAACACCCTCATCATCGAGGACGCTGACCGGATGGGTCTGGCCCAGCTGTACCAGATCCGGGGCCGCGTGGGCCGCTCGGGCCGGAAAGCCTACGCCTACTTCACCTTCCGGCGGGACAAGACCCTCACCGACATCGCCCAGAAGCGGCTTTCCGCCATCCGGGAGTTCACAGCCTTCGGCTCCGGCTTCCGCATCGCCATGCGCGACTTACAAATTCGCGGCGCGGGCAGTCTGCTGGGCCACAGCCAGCACGGCCACATGGAGGCCGTGGGCTATGACCTCTATGTCAAGATGCTGGGTCAGGCCATCGCCCGGGCCAAGGGCGAGCCCATCCAGCGGGACAAGAGCGAATGCCTCGTGGACCTGCGGGTGGACGCCTTCATCCCGGAAAAGTATATCGCCGACGGCCCGGGCCGCATCGAGGCCTACAAGCGCATTGCCGCCATCCAGACCCCCGAGGACGCCGCCGACGTGCTGGACGAACTCATCGACCGCTACGGCGACCCGCCGCCCTCCGTCAGCGACCTCGTGAACGTCTCGCTGGTGCGGGTCCAGGCTACCGCTGTGGGCGTCTATGAAGTCACCCAGAAAAAGGACACCCTGCTGTTACAGGTGGAGACGCTGGACGTGGCCATGATACGCGGCCTGCTCATCGCTTTCAATGGCCGGGTGACGGCAGGAGCCGGCACCAAACCCTACCTCTCGGTGACTCTCCAACCCGACGAAAAGCCGCTGGAACTGCTGCAAAGCATCCTCAAGGCGATGGCCGACATCCTTGCTGCCCCGCCGGAAGAAAACACCGGCAAAAAATAAATTTCACTAGGAGTACACTTATGAAGAAGAAACTCATCGCGCTCGTCTGCGCCCTCGCTCTGGCCGTCGGCCTCGTGGGCTGCAGCCTCTCCACCCCGGATTCCGTAGGCACCATCGGTAACGTGGACATCTCTTCCGGCCTCTATCTGCTGGCCCAGTTCGATGCCTACCAGACCGCCGCCGACCTCGCTTCCGACGACCAGGACGCCACCAAGGTGTCCAGCTTCCTCAAGGCCACCATCACCGTCGATGACGCCACCGGCGAGACCGCCGTGGTCAGCGACTATGTGGCCCAGAAGACCCTCGAGAACCTCGAATCCTACGCCGCCATCGAGACCCGTTTCGATGAGCTGGGCGGCGTTCTGACCCCCGACGAGGAGATGCAGGCCGACAGCTACGCCTCCCAGCTGATGGAGCAGAACGGCGACCTCTATAAAGCCAACGGCATCGGCCTCGACACCCTCAAGCGGTTTGAGCGCATCCTCATCAAGAGCAACGACCTGCTCGAGATGTGCTACGGCACCGACGGCGAGACCCCCGTCTCCGACGCAGAGCTGACCAGCCACCTCGAGGACGAGATGGTCTACATCCGCTATGTGGTCGTGCCGCTCTACAACACCAGCACCTTCGCTTTTGCTGATGACGACCAGAGCACCCAGATGCTCGAGCTGGCTCAGACCGCCGCCGAGAGCTGCAACGCTGCCATTCCCGATGGGGCCAGCGCCCAGACCTCCGCTTTCAGCGCCGCCGTCGCCGCTGCCCTGCCCGACATCTACGCGGTGCTGGATGGCGAGCCCTCTTCCGACGCTTCTTCTCTCTCCACTGCCCTGCTGGGCTCTGACAACATCGACGCCACCTTCTCCGAGGAAGGCACCGCCGACGCCGTCCGCGCCCTCAAGCCCGGCGAGGCCGCTGCGGTGCAGTATTCCAGCTATGCGCTGATGATGCTCGTCCGTCTCGACCCGCTGGACGCTGACACGCTGGACAGCCTCCGCGCACAGGCCCTCTCCGACATGAAGAGCGGCGAGCTGCAGGACAGCCTTCAGTCCTATGGCGCCCAGCTGCCCCACGCTCTGGACTCCGCCGCTATGAAGAAGATGCCGGCCTCCAAAATCAAGAACGAGCAGTAATTTTCCTTAAAAATAATACAAAAGCTCCGGGGATCTGTTGGTCCCCGGAGCTTTTCTGTTATCATACTGCTTTTCAAATTCTGCTTCCAGCGCCGCGCGGATATGCATCGTGCGGCGTTGCTTTTTGTCAGTTTTTATGGTATCCTCTTAGCAGAAAGGCGCTGTCCAACCAAACGCAGGCGGCTATTGCTCCTCACCGGTCTCGCTGTCTTGCTCTTCGGAGCAAAGCAAGCGCGGGAGGGCAACTTTTTGGAGTTCCGCTCCCGACGCTCACGGCGAAGGGAGGGATGCCTTATGACTACATCGGAAATTCTATTGCTTTTCCAGACGATCATCGCACTGTTGGCGCTTCTCGTAAGTGTTGTACATCTGATGGACGACCGGAAAAAGGATGATTCTTATGGCAGCAAAAGGAAAAAGCACAAAAAGAAATGACCGCCCAACGCTTCCAACCGGTGGCGGTCATTACTTTTGTAATGCTTGACTGGTGAGGAGCTAGCCGTTTGCACGGATAGCGCCTTTCCTTATCTTTATTATAGACAGCCGTGCGCAGATTGTCAAGCGCCAGAACTTCCAGAATACAAAAGATAAAAACGGACCACCCGCTTCGGCCTTCTCAGGCTGTGGCGGGCGGCCCGACATTTTCTAACGCATTCTGATGCGATCCGACGTTTTTATCCATTCTCTTGAAAACAATGCAGATGCATCATTTTTCTTATATTTCGGCGTTATTTTCGCCTTTCAGAGCATCTCGGAATGGGTAGTTTTTGCGTTTTTGAGCTCCCATAATTTTCCAGCCCGTACATCTTCGACTGGTCTGCACCTTGATTATAGATGAATCGCTCTCCAATGTCAATAGTCCAGCGCCTATAAAAAGCCCAAGGGCGAGGTCCCTTGCGGAACCTCGCCCTCAGACTATGTGAGATAAATCACTACATGCGCGAACATATAATGTTTATCATTACAGGCCGTGTGCCTGTAATACCTGTTTTATAGCAATGCAACTTTTTAACGCAACAGCAGCAGCGTTGAATTGCATATCGCAAATATGCTGTTATCCTGAACATTTTCATATACAAGGACTTCGTGGTCTGCCTCGATGGATCCAGTATAGTGCATTTTTACAGGATTGTCAATATATGGTATTATTTTCGACATTTTAGCCAATCAGGAGCCGTGAAAAACAGCAAAATGCTCTGCCTGCACAGGGACAAATGGTCGAGAGTCCGTTCATGCTTTTACTGCCTTTTCAAACTCCGCTTCCAGCGCCTCGTTGACAGCGCGGACGGCGGCGGCATCGGGTTTGATGGCCGTACGGTCGTAGGTGAACAGGCCGTTCACCTCGTCCTCCACGTCGGTCAGCTGGGTGTACACCAGCGCCGACAGGCCCTTTTTCAGCTGCGGGAGAATCGTCCTGAGCTGCAAATCACGGTAGCGCTCGGTCAGCTCTGCCCGGCTCCTGGCCGTGCCGTAGCCGTAGGTCTTGCGGGGCGGCTCATGGCCGGGCATGGGCCATGCAATGCCGCCGTACTCGCTGAGGGCCACCGTGCGCACCTTCGGGCGGATGCGGAGCGGATAGAAGTAGTTGTGGATGGAATGCACATCTCCCCCGCCCCGGTCGAACCAGCCGCTGGCCTCGTCCACCGGACGGGACGGGTCGAGGGCGCGGAGGGTCTCGGTGGCTTTCCGCGCGTCGAACTGCCCCCACCCCTCGTTGAACGGCACCCAGCACCCGATGCAGGGGTGCCGACCCAGGGCGGCTACCGTGTCGGCCAGCTCCCGGGCGTATTCCTCCCGGCTGTGGGCGCTGCCCCGGCCCAGAAAGCCCCACAGCAGCTTCCCGTCCGGGGCGCGGCGCATCAGGGGCTGCAGGGCGTTGGTCAGGTAGGTGACGTACCACATCGGGTAGGCCCCGCCGCCGTTGACCATATCCTGCCAGACGATGATGCCCAGCTTATCGCAGTGGTAGTACCAGCGCTCCGGCTCGATTTTGGCGTGCTTGCGCAGCAGGTTGAAGCCCAGTTCCCGCACGGTGTGCAGTTCGTGCTCCACGGCGGCGTCGGAGGGCGGGGTGTAGAGGCCGTCGGGCCAATAGCCCTGGTCCAGCAGGCCGTTGAGCAGGATGGGCCTGCCGTTCAGGAAAAACCGCCGGATGCCCTTTGCATCCTCTTTACACTCCCACTTGCGGAGGGCGAAATAGCTGTGGACGGTGTCGAAGCCCTCTTCTTCGCCCTGGGTCGTGCCAACCGTCAGATCATAGAGGAAGGGGCTGTCGGGGCTCCACGGGAAGAAATGCTCTTCGGCGATGTTCAGAGTCACTTCGCCGTCCCGGTCGGCCTCGTCGCTGCCCCAGTCCTCGGCGATGGTCACGCCGCCGGCCCGCACCACGGCCCAGAGGTTCGCCGCGCCGCCGGGCTTTGCAGTGTGGGCTTTCACCGTCACCGTCCGGGCGTCATAGTCCGGGATAACGGTCAACGTATCAATGTAATTTTCCGGCACCCGCTCCAGCCACACCGTCTGCCAGATGCCGCTCTGGGCCGGGTAGAACATCCCGCCGGGCCTGAGAGTCTGCTTGCCTCTCGCCTGCGTTCCGGTGCCGGTGGGGTCCTGCACGGCCACCCAGAGGGTGTTGCGGCCCTGCGGGCGGAGCAGGTCGGTGATGTCCAGCGTGAAGGGCCAGTAGCCGCCCCGGTGTCCTCCGGCCAGACGGCCATTGACCTCCACCGCGCAGGCGTAGTCCACCGCCCCGAAGTGGAGCAGGACGCGCCCGCCCTCGCCCGCCGGGGGCGTGAAGGTGCGGTGGTAGTGGAGCCACTGGCCGGGCTGCAGTGTCCGGCTCACGCCGGAGGCTTTTGCTTCGGGCGAATAGGGTACGAGGATAGCGCCGTCCCACTTTGCCGGGAACTCCGAGCTCTGGGTGATGGCGTAGTCCCACGGGCCATTCAGGTTGACATAGCTGTCCCGGCGCATACTCGGGCGGGGATATTCGGGGAGCGGATGCATGGAACTACCTCACATTCACTTTTTATAGGCTGCGGCCAGCTTTTCCAGTGCGGGCAGGCTGCGCTTCACCTTCTCGGTGTCGATGCAGTAGGCAAAGCGGACATAGCCCTTGACGCCGAAGGTGTCGCTGGGGACCAGCAGCAGATCAAACTCCCGGGCCTTGAGGCAGAAGGCGTTGGCGTCCTCTTCCAGCGCCTTCGGGAAGATATAAAATGTACCGCCGGGGCGCTCCACCTCAAAGCCCAGCTCGGTGAGCTTATCGTACAGCAGGTTCATGTTCGTCTCGTAGACGGACAGATCGCTGGTGACGTCGAGGCACTCGGCAGCGGCTTTCTGGATGATGCTGGGCGGGCAGTTGTGGCCGGTGAAGCGGGAGATCTGGGCCATCATGTCCACCAGCACGTCTTCGCCCTCGCAGCCGGGCCGGACGGCCACATAGCCCAGACGTTCGCCGGGCAGGCTCAGGCTCTTGGAGAAGGAGAAGCAGGTCAGGGTGTGGGGGTAGAACGCTGCCGGATACGGCACCTTTCTGCCGTCGAAGGCGATGTCGCGGTAGGGCTCGTCGCTGACGAGGAAGATGTTGTGGCCGAAAACTTTGCTCTTCTCGGTCAGGATTTCGGCCAGACGGCTCAGGGTCTCGGCGGAGTAGACGACGCCGGTGGGGTTGTTCGGGGTGTTGATGAGGACGCAGGTGACGTTCTCGGTCAGCATCTCTTCAAAGGCGTCGAGATTCGGCTGGAAAGCCGGTGCCTGAGGCGGCACGACCTTCAGCACAGCGCCGGTTCCCTCCACATAAGGGCCGTACTCGGGGAAGTAGGGGGCGAAGGTCAGCACCTCGTCGCCGGGCTTGGTCACAGCGCGGATGGCGTGGGCGATAGCGCCCGCCGCACCGGTGGTGGGGAAAATATCCTTCTGCTCATAGGGCAGGCCGAAGGTCTTTGCCAGATGGGCCGCAACGGCGGTGCGGAAGCCCGGGTCGCCCTGACTGGGGCAGTAGCCGTGGAGGGCGACAGGCTCTTCCTCGGCCAGCAGGGTCTGCATGACTTTGGTGAACTTGTCCGGGCAGGGGACGCTGGGGTTGCCCAGCGAGTAGTCGAACACGTTTTCATAGCCGATCTCGGCAGCGCGCTGTTTGCCGTACATGAAAGTCTCGCGGATGACGCTCTTGTGGCCCAGCATGGCGCGGTAAGTCTCGTTCAGCATAATACTTTCCCTCTTTTTCTTATTGATCCTCTTCCGGCAGAGCGGAGGCATAGCTCTGCTCCACCTTCACCATACAGCAGTATCCCGGGTCCTGCTCCTTGACGAAATTGCACATCTCGGCCAGCCGCGCGTCCTTGTCGCCGGTGTAGCCCGCCGGGAACACGAGGTCGAACAGCACGTTGGTGTGGCTGTCCCCCGGCACGATGCGCAGGTCATGGATGGACAGACGAGGGTCCATCTGGCGGGCTTTTTCCATCAAACGGCTCCGCAGGACGCCTACGGCGGCGTCCGACGTCACGATGGGGTCGTAGTGGATGGTGACCTGTAAGTGGTCTTTTTTCAGAAAATCCCGCTCGATGTTGTCGATGATGTCGTGGGCTTCCAGCGGGTCGGCCTCGGCGGGGAACTCGATGTGGAGCGAGGCGAACTGATGCCCCGGGCCGTAGTCGTGGACCATCAGATCGTGGACGCCCAGCACCCCCGGGTAGCTCATGACGGTGTGCTCGATGTGCTCCACCAGCTCCGGCGAGGGGCTCTCGCCCAGCAGGGGGCTGAGAGTGTCCATCATAAGCCCCCAGCCCGACCAGAGGATGAACGCCGCCACTGCCACGCCCATGAGGCCGTCCAGCACGTCCCAGCCCGTCAGGTGGGAGAGGACAGTGGACAGGAGCACGGCGCCGGTGGTCAGCACGTCGTTCCGGCTGTCGGCGGCGGTGGCCATCAGGGTCTCGGAGTTGATGCGCTGGCCGATGGTCTTGTTGAAGCGGCTCATCCAGAGCTTGACGCCGATGGACGCCGCCAGCACCCCCACACTGAGCCAGCTGAACACCACTGCCGTCGGGTGGAGCACTTTGAGCGCGGATTCTTTCAGCAGCGAAAGCCCGATGGCGAGGATGGTGACGCAGACCACAAGGCCCGCCAGATATTCGTACCGGGCGTGGCCGTAGGGATGCTTTTCGTCCGGGCCTTTGGCCGCCAGCCGGAAGCCCACAAGGCTCACCACGTTGGACGAGGCGTCCGAGAGGTTGTTCAGGGCGTCGGCCATGATGGCGATGGAGCCGAACAGCGTCCCCGCCGCCAGCTTGCCCAGACAGAGCAGGAGATTGCAGGCCATGCCCACAAGGCTGGCCAGATTGCCGTAGGCCGTGCGGACGGCGGCGTTCTTGGTATCGTCCGGGTGCCGGACGAACAGGCGGATGAGCAGTTGTGTCATAAAATTCCCTCTCAGCAGGTATTTCGATGCTACCAGTATAGCACTGCACTTTATGGTTTTGAAGTATTTCGGTAAAATTTTTCGGGTATGCAAAGCCCCCGGCGGGGAAGTTCCCTGCCGGGGGCGGAGTTTTTGGGGTCAAGCGCTCCTTACTTATCGGAAGGCTTGCTCAAATCGATGCTGCGGATGATCTTGCGCACGGGCAGCACGCTCTTGGCGTTCATGGACAGCTCGTCCACGCCCATCCGCAGGAAAGTCTCGGTGAGGGCGGTGTCTGCGCCCAGCTCGCCGCAGATGCCCACCCAGATGCCGTGGCGGTGGCCCGCGTCGATGGTCATCTTGATGGCCCGGAGCACAGCGGGGTGGTGCGGGTTGAAGAAGGGCTCCAGCTTTGCGTTCTGGCGGTCCAGAGCGCAGGTGTACTGGGTCAGATCGTTGGTGCCGATGGAGAAGAAGTCGCACTCCTCGGCCAGCTCGTCGGCGATGAGGACAGCGGCGGGCGTCTCGATCATGGTGCCGACCTCCAGCTTCTCGTCAAACTTCTTGCCCTCAGCCCGCAGTTCCGTGCGGCACTCGTCCAGCACGGCCTTGGCATCCTGCAGCTCCCGCAGGCTGGTGATCATGGGGAACATGATGCTCATGTTGCCGTAAGCGGAAGCGCGGAGCAGAGCGCGCAGCTGGGTCTTGAAGAAGTCCTTCCGGGTCAGGCAGATGCGGATGGCGCGGTAGCCCAGCGCGGGGTTTTCCTCGTGGTCGAGCTTCATGTAGTCCACAGTCTTGTCTGCGCCGATGTCGCAGGTGCGGACGACCACCTTGCGGGGTGCAAGGCTCTCGAGCACCTGCTTGTATGCCTCGAACTGGTAGTCCTCCGTCGGGAAGTCCTTGCAGTTGAGGTAGACGAACTCGGTGCGGAAGAGGCCGACGCCGCCGGCGTCGTTCTGCTGCACAGCGCCCACGTCGCCCATGCCGCCGATGTTGGCAAAGACGTTGATGGTCTTGCCGTCGAGGGTGGTGTTGGGCTTGCCCTTCAGCTCCTGCAGCAGTGCCTGCTTTTTCTGGTCTTCCTGCTGGCGCTTTTTCAGGCTCTTGAGCAGGTCAGGGGTGGGGTCAACGTAGACACAGGCGTTGTAGCCGTCCACGACCGCCATCTTGCCGTCCCAGTCGTCCTGGATGTCCTTGCACTGGATAAGGGCGGGGATGTTCATGCTGCGGGCGAGGATGGCGGTGTGGCTGTTGGAGCTGCCCTCCCGGGTGATGAAGCCCAGCAGCAGGCTCTTGTCCATGCGGACCGTCTCGGACGGGGCCAGGTCCTCCGCCTCGAGGCACCGCTGACCATCGGGCATGAGTTTGTCGGCATTATCGAAGAAATAAACGGCGAAGCAAACGGATACAAGCCGGGAGACCGGGTTGCTGCCTATCCGCTGATATCCTGCGGCCGCTGTTATGTCTGCAGTACAGGCATTTCAGAGAACTGAATATGACGGCAACCAGAGTTTATGAAAAAGAAGAGTTTGGGATGACAGTAGCATATACATCCCGCCTGAAAGAACAGCTGGAAAAGATCATTACCCATGTGATCCCTCTGGAAGAAAGTCAGGATGTGTTTGAACTGATCGCAGACCCCGAAAATCACGCAATGAAGGTTGTGCTCCAATGCAGCAGCCAGGAGGATGAAAAATGATGAATGGAATGAAATTATTTGACCTGACCGGAAAAAAAGCACTGGTAACCGGCGGCAGCAGAGGACTCGGAAAGGGGATGGCGGAAGGTCTGACCTCCGGAAATGCCGTTTGTTTTTGTACACGACAATACCTGGTTCCTGACAC
>OGYC01002623.1_pt1 | contig 12048 bp, 10 predicted proteins | sample 1576461 | NCBI WGS metagenome assembly OGYC01 (sample SAMEA3541569, study PRJEB24748) | human gut metagenome | biome: human gut; feature: human-associated habitat; material: faeces | place: China | collected 2012 | reverse complement strand
ACGGAAAATTCCGTGGGATTTTTATTGTACGGTTTAACTTATTAACTTTTAAAGTTTTAACAGCAATTAAAATGCCGGTACAACAGCGCCTTTGTAGGTTTCTTCAATGAATTTTTTAACTTCGGGGCTGGTGAGGGCTTTAGCCAGTTTTTGCAGTTCGGGGCGGTTTTCGTCGCCTTTGCGGATTGCAACTACGTTAGCGTACGGAGATTCTTTAGGTTCGGTAAAGAGGGAATCTTTAACCGGGTTCAGTTTTGCTTCCATTGCAAAGTTGGAGTTGATTACGGAATAATCAACATCGTTCATGGAACGCGGCAGGAGAGCTGCTTCGATTTCCACAATTTCAATGTTTTTGGGGTTGTCTACAATGTCGCCGGGGGTTGCGGTAATGGTTACGCCGTCTTTAAGTTTTAAAAGGTTGGCGCTTTGCAGAAGCATCAGTGCACGGCCGCCGTTGGTCGGGTCGTTAGGAATGGCAATTTTTGCGCCCTGCGGCAGTTCGTCAAGAGATTTGTATTTTGTGGAATAAATGCCCATAGGCTCAATATGTACTTTGGTTAAGGTAACAAGCGGCATGTTGCGTTCTTTGGCAAATTCTTCAAGATAAGGAATATGCTGGAAGAAGTTAGCGTCAATTTCCTTGTCGTTCAAAGAAAGGTTCGGTTTTACATAATCGCTGAACTCGATAATTTGCAGGTCAACGCCTTCTTTGGCAAGCTGCGGTTTAACAAAGTTCAAAAGTTCTGCATGGGGCACCGGGGTTGCGCCAACTTTCAGCACGGTTTTGCCGCCTTCGGATTTGGTTTCACTGCCGCCGCAGCCGGCAATCAAAAGAGCCAGCACCAAAACGGAGCAAAGGACTAACAGGATTTTTTTCATCTTTACATCTCTCCTTTTAAATTTTACACACTACTTACTGGCAATAACGAAAGCAATAAAAAAGCTCTTTCCGAGGAAAGAGCATATACTTTACTTTCCTCTCATCTATCAGGAGTTAGCACCATGGCACAGCCTGGTTGCCGGGTTTCATTGGGCCTGTCCCTCAACCGCTCTCGATAAGAGTGTGTTTGTTAAGATGAAATTATAATACAGCAATCGCAAGATATTGTCAACAAAATTTTACAATTTTTACAGCTTTGTTTACGCTTTATGGCGCACGCAGCAAATTTTACTGCAAATTGTAAATAAATTAACATTTTATTGCCGCGTTTAATTTACGCAAAACAAAAACCGGCCAAAGCCGGTTTACTGTTTAATATGCTGTCATTCCTTGCTGTATTTGTCAATGCCGACTTTGTAAAAATCGTTGCCTTCGGCATCTATGCACACAATAGCAGGAAAATCCTCTACTTCGTAACGGCGGATGGCTTCCGGCCCCAAATCTTCGTAGTCAATCATTTCTTCGCCTTTAATGGACTGGGAAATTACCGCCGCCGCACCGCCAACGGCTACAAAATACACTGCTCCGTATTTAACGCAGGCTTCAACAACTTCTTTACCGCGCAGGCCTTTGCCAATCATGCCGCGCATACCTTCGGCAATCAGCGCCGGCGTATATTTATCCATACGCCCGCTGGTGGTTGGCCCGGCACTGCCAACAATTTCGCCCGGTTTGGTGGGCGAAGGGCCAACGTAATAAACAACCTGTCCCTTAATATCAAACGGCAGCGGCCTGCCTTCGGCCATTGCTTCCGTCATGCGTTTGTGCGCGGCATCGCGCGCGGTGTAAACAGGGCCGGTTATGCGCACAACGTCACCGGCGTGCAGGTCTTTTATGGTTTCTGCCGTTAAGGGCATGGTAATGTGTTTAATTTTTGCGTCCGTCATTTCTGCGCCCCCTTACAATACGGCATACGCGCGGCGTGCAGCATGGCAGTTAAGGTTTACGGCCACCGGCAGCGCGCCGATATGCGTTGGTACATACTCGATATTTACGGCAGCGGCAGTAGTTGTACCGCCAAGCCCCGCTGGGCCGATGCCGGTTTTATTAATGCGCTCTAAAAGTTCTTCTTCAAGTTTTGCATAACGTTCATCGCTGTTGTGTTCACCGATAGGTCGTGTCAGCGAATATTTGGCCAGAAGCGCGCATTTTTCCATATTGCCGCCGATACCGACGCCAACCGTTACCGGCGGGCAGGGGTTCGGGCCTGCTTTGCGCACGGTATCAAGCACAAAATCAATTACGCCCTGCACTCCGTCGGCCGGCTTTAACATTTTCATGGCGCCCATGTTTTCGCTGCCGCAGCCTTTGGGTGCAACGGTAATTTTTACTTTATCTCCCGGCACAAGACGGGTATGAATAATGGCAGGCGTGTTATCCTGCGTGTTTTTGCGTTCAAACAGCGGGTCATCAACGGAAGATTTGCGCAGGTAACCCTTGGTGTAGCCTTCTGCCACACCGGCGTTAACGGCTTCTTCCAGCGCGCCGCCGGTAAAATGCACTTCCTGCCCTATTTCCAGAAACACTACTGCAAGCCCGGTATCCTGACACAGGGGCACATCTTTACGCGCGGCAAGTTCCGCATTTTCAATAATGGTTTCCAAAACCTCCCTGCCTAACGGCGATTCTTCCATATCGCAGGAGGCTTTAAATTTTTCCAGCAAATCCTGCGGCAGATAGTAGCAGGCGTCGCAGCACAGTTTGGCAACGGCTGCCGTAATTTCTTTAACGTTTAATTCGCGCATGGCCGCTCCTTATCTGCCAATGCGTTTTAAAGCATTGGCGCGTACAACTTCAGGGTCAACTTTTACGCGGGCTACGCCCGTTTCCATAGCGGCTTTGGCAACCGCTGCGGCAACAGCAGGCGCAACGCGCGGGTCAAAAGCGTCCGGCACAACGTAATCGGCGCGCAGGTCTTTTTCGTCAATAAGGTTGGCAATGGCGTAAACCGCCGCAACCTTCATTTCTTCGTTAATGGCTCTTGCGCGCACGTCAATGGCGCCGCGGAACACGCCCGGGAACACCGTTACATTGTTAACCTGGTTCGGGCTGTCGCTGCGCCCGGTACCGGCAACTGCCGCGCCCGCTGCAATGGCGGCTTCGTAGCTCGTTTCCGGCACGGGGTTGGCAAGCCCAAAAACAATGGCTTTATCCGCCATGCCGGCGATAATTTCTTTGGTAAACAGGTTCGGACCCGATACACCTACAAGAATATCCGCACCTTTGGCAACCTCTGCCAGCGTGCCCTTTTCCATGTTCGGGTTGGTAACCTCCGAAAGGTAACGCTGAATTTTATCCAGCTTGGCATCAATGCCTTTATACAAAGCGCCAACACGTTCCACCATAATTACATTCGGAAAGCCCATGCTTACAAACAGCCTGCCGATGGCCGAACCGGCAGCGCCGCAGCCGTTTACAACAACTTTAACATCTTTAATATCTTTTTTTACATAACGCAAAGCGCCCATAACGGCAGAAAGGCACGCAATGGCGGTGCCGTGCTGGTCGTCGTGGAATACCGGAATGTCGCAGATTTCGCGCAGGCGGTCTTCAATTTCATAGCATTTCGGCGAAGAAAAATCTTCAAGGTTAATGCCTGCAAAAGTCGGCTGCAAACGGCGTACCGTTTCAATAATTTCTTCCGGGTCTTTGGTGTCAATGCAGATAGGAATAGCGTCAACATCGCCAAAGGTTTTAAACAGCACTGCCTTGCCTTCCATAACAGGCATTGGCTTTTCCGGGCCTATATCGCCAAGCCCCAGCACGCGCGTGCCATCGCTTACAATGGCAACCGTGTTGCCGCGGCAGGTATATTCAAACGAAAGTTCTTTATTTTCCTTAATGGCTTTGCAGGGTTCGGCAACGCCCGGCGTATAAGCCAGCGCCAAATCCTCGCGGTTATTAAGCGGCACCTTGCTTGCCACGGCAAGCATGCCATTATGTTCAGCATGAAACTTCAACGCATCTTCTACAAAAGACATAACAAATTACTCCCCTCTGTTTTTATTTAGTGTATACTATATATTTATATTATACACTTTGTTTTTAAAAGAGCAAGCATTTAATTTACGGCTTTGCAAGGCGTATTATTTCTGCGGACGGTTTTTCACCTTCGTTAAGCGTCAGCACGCCAAAGGTAGGCCCGTCCATGCTGCGCGGGCGCGAAGGGCTGCCGGGGTTAACCAAAAGCACATCGCCGTACCACTTTACAAGCGGCACATGCGTATGGCCGAAAACAACAATGTCCGCCTCCAGGCGGTGCGCCCACCACACCAGTTCCTGCGGGCTGCCGCCGTGCAGATAGCGGTGCCCGTGAGCCAGCCAGATGTTAAAGCCCTGCAAATATAAAAATTCGTCTACGTTAAAATCCGTTTCGCCCGCGTCGCAATTGCCGCACACAGCCGTTACTTCAAGCCCGGTCTGGCTTTTAAGGTACAGGCTGTCGCGCGCGTAATCACCGGTATGCAGCCACTGTTCAACCGGCGGGGCAGCGGCAATAACGCGGCGCAGGTTCTGCATGCTTCCGTGGGTATCTCCGGTTAAACCTATTTTCATTTTATTTTCTTCCAGTTGGCAATAAGTTTTTTAACGGCTTTACCGCGGTGGCTGATTTTATTTTTTTCTTCCGGCGTTGCTTCGCCAAGGCCCATGTGCAGCTCTGTAGACCAAAAGAGCGGGTCATACCCGAAGCCGTTATTGCCCAAAGGCTCGTGCAGCAGCATGCCTTCGCAGATGCCGTCCGTTTCCACAAGCACCTTGCCTGCGGCATCAGCCACGCACAAAGCACAGCGGAAACGGCAGGTGCGTTTAACCTGCAATTTCATGTTTGCCAAAAGTAAATCGTTGTTTTCCTTGTCTGTTGCCTTATCGCCGGCGTAACGCGCACTGCGCACGCCCGGCTCGCCGTCCAGCGCCTGCACTTCAAGCCCGCTGTCATCGGCAATGCAGGTCATGCCGGTTGCCTTGGCATAGTACGTTGCTTTTAAACGCGCATTGGCGGCAAAAGTACGCCCGTTTTCTTCCGGCGCTTCAATGCCGGGCCATTCGGCAAGGTAATGCAGTTCAACCTCCATATCTTTTAACATTTCCTTAAATTCTTCCAGTTTGCCCGGGTTGCTTGTAGCTATTACAATTTCTTTCACTTTATAAACTCCAATCTTCCGTTAAATTGTTTCCACAACGCCCGTATCGGGGTGCTGCAGTAAAATATATTTATATTCACAGCTTTGCTTGGCGCGCAGTGCGTCATCATAAGCCGCTTTTTTACAGTTTTCACAGGTATCGCGCAAAAGGCCTACCACATAAGCGCTCTGGTCGCCGTAACGGGTGCCGCGCGCATTAGTGGCAACAGTTATATAACCGCTGCAGTTTTTGCAGTAGTGAGCTGTTTCCAGCTGCTCCTCGCGGATGCCTTCTTCGTCATAATAAATTCCTTTGCGCCGCTGCCATTTGCCGCCGCATTTATCAAGCAGCATTCTGCCAACTTCCCTGCGCGTACGCCAGATGTTGCCCACCTGCTCAATGAGCTGCTCCACGCGCGTCATGCAGCGCGGGTCAGGCCTGCGCAGGGCGCTGATGTCCGGCTCAATAACCTTGCTGTAATCCATTTCTGCCATGGCAAGAATTATGCCGGTGTTAACATAAGGCAGCGCCGCTTCGATAGAATAGCCGCCTTCCAAAACGGCAATATCTGCCTTTAACTTATCTGCCAGTGCCGCATAGCCGTGTGCCGTAACGCTCATTGAAGCAAGCGGGTCGCTGAAATGGTTATCCTGCCCGGCAGAATTAATGATGAGTTCCGGCTCAAAATCGTCAAGAATAGGTTTTATCAGCCCGTCAAACAGGCGGTGTACTTCCTTATCGCCGCTGCCTGGTAAAAGCGGCAGGTTGATGTTATAGCCCCACGCCGCCGGGCTGCCTGCTTCATCCGGAAAGCCCGTGCCCGGGTACAGCGTGCGCCCGTCCTGATGGAACGAAATATAAAGCACGTTGGGGTCGTGGTAAAAAATATCCTGGCTGCCGTCGCCGTGGTGTACGTCCGTATCGACAACGGCAATTTTTTTTATGCCGTAGCGGCTCCGCAAATACTCAACCATTACGGCTTCAATATTAATGGTACAAAAACCGCGGATGCCATGCACAATACGCATAGCGTGGTGTCCCGGCGGGCGTACAAGTGCAAACGCACGCTTAACTTCGCCGCTCATTACAGCGTCGGCCGCCGTCATGCACCCTCCGGCGGAGGCAAGATGTGCAGGCGTAATCAGTTTGGCTATTGAAGGCACGCCTACGTGGGCGCGCTGCAAATCGTTAATTTCCGCCATGCGCAGGCGGTATTCGCGTATTTCCGGGCGGTCAAACAAACCTTCTTCCGTCAGCTGGTCACGCGTATATAACAGCCTTTCCTGGCGCTCCGGGTGCCCGGGGCTGATCATCCAGTCAAAAGCCGGGAAAAATATCAGTCCTAAATTTGCCTGTTTCAAAATGCCACCTCCCTGCCGGTAATTTTATACAAAATGCCGGGTTTAAGCTGCATGCGCAGGTAAATAATTTCGCCGGTATCGTAATAACCGTGCACCGTGCGGAAATATTCGCGGCTGATAACTTCGGTTTCGCTGCTCTCCATCTGCCAGCCGCCTGCTTTTTCATGCAGCCAGGCGCTTAAAATTTCTTCTGCCGCCTGCATGTTAAAGCGTTTGGGCAGGCGTTCGCGCTTGCCGCTTTCCGGAATTAAATAATAACCTTCGGTAGTATCTGCGCGCAGGCTTGCCGCCACTGTCGGCCGTGCCAGTGCCGCACCGATGGCGTTTGCCACCATGCCGCCGGGTGGAATTACAACCGGCAGCCCCATACGCCTGCCAAGAGCGTGAATAAGCCCCGGCGCACCGCCGCCGACGCCTACAAGCTGCTGCGGTACAAAATCGCTGCCGCTTAAAACATCGCTTACCGTGTAAACAGGCTGAATGCTCCATTCGTGCAGCATATCTTTAATGGCGTTTTCAATAACATCCAGTGCCGCGTCCAAAACAGCCTGCGCCGCCATCTCAGGCGATTCGCCTTCGTGGCACAATGCGCCCAAAGCCTTAAAGGAAGCACCGGCATCGCCGAACGAAGCAAGCCCCAGCACAATCAGCGCATCTGCCAAAGTTGCCGCCGCGCCGCCTAACGCTGCCGCGCGCCCGGCACGCTCCGGCCCAACCTTAAATCCCTGCGGCAGTTTGGTTATGGCGCTGTCGCCGCCAATGCCCACGCTGCGCATATGGAAAGAACGCACCGCTGTCGGGTATTTGCCAATCATTGCGCCTTTTTTCGCCAAAAGCGGCTCGCCGTTATCCCAAAAGGCAATATCGGTTGTAGTGCCGCCAACATCAAGCGAAATGCACTTGCCCTCCGGCGCTGCGCCGAGCGCTTCAATGCCCAGCACGCTTGCCGCCGGGCCCGTAAATACCGCTTCAACAGGCTGCTTAAGCGCCGCCTCCAAAGGCAGCGTGCCGCCGTCGGCCTTTAAAATCTGCACCGGCGCGGTAATATTGCGCTCCTTCAGAGCCCACTCCACCTGCTTGCCGAAAGCTTCAAAGGTTTTATCCACCGCCGCCGCGAAATACGCGCTGTTGGTGCGGCGTATAAAATTCAGCTCGCCGCTGAGTTCTGAACCCAAAAATACTTTTTTATAACCGCTCTTTTTTAATTCGTGCGCCAGCACATATTCGTTTTCGGGGTTGCGCACAGCAAATTTGCCGCTTACCGCCGCAGCCTGCACGCCGGAAGGTTTATCCAAAAGCCCGTAGTGTTTGTTAAACTCGGTGCGCGCCGCAATTTTGCCGCGGTGGTCAACATAGCCGCTTACCAGATACGGCTCTACCGGAAAGCACCCCTTTACGTTCATGCCGGGACCGGTCATTACTGCCAGAAACACCGGCTGCGTTTTTCCTTCCGTAAGCGCATTGGTAACAATGGTGCTGCTTATAACCACGCGTTCAATCTTCGCCGCATCCGCGCCGTCCATAACGGCGTCCAACGCCGCCAGTATGCCGCGCAGCACCTCGCCATGCGTTGTAGGACGCTTGGCCTGCGCATGCACAGCACCGTTATCTACCAAAACGGCATCCGTAAAAGTGCCGCCAACATCTATACCTAAAAGCATAATCTCACCTCTTTCCGTAAGACTCAACGTGTAATAATTCAATATGCAGGCAAAAAATACCTGCCTGCTATGAATATTTGCTTTTATTTTTACCGTTTTTCTTATTAAATATTGCTAAAAACCCAATGCCGCATTTCACTGTGTCGTACTTTTATTTTATTGATTATACATAGCCGCACAAATATTAACTACGCACCATAATGCAAATTGTTCACTAAAAACGAACATAACATATAGCTAAAGCATCAAAAAATTCACCTTTGCTGTCTTGACAAGAGAGTAAAGCTATGCTAACATACAACCAATAAGATTTACTATTTAGTTTTTTCACGTATTTGGAAAGGAAAATTACAATGACTGCCTCTAATGACAGTGACCCTCACCGAAAGAACGGTGCTAAAAATTTAAAATTACTTTTTTCAGGCATAACCTGCGTCCTTTAAGGGCTGCGGGCTATGCCTTTTTCTCTGCCAAAAGCGCGTACAGCGTACAAAATAAAATTAAATTTATGAAAGGAGTGATGAATCCTTTATGGATTATCACAGTAAACACACCCACGCACAAAATTTAGAACAAGTTTACCACACCTTGCAAGGTTCTGCTGAAGGGCTTAGCGATGTGCAGGCAGCAGAACGCCTGAAACAGTACGGTTACAACGAGCTTAAAGCCAAGCCGCCAAAAGCTATTACGGCGATGCTTAAAGAACAAATTACCGACCCGATGGTATTGATTCTTGTCGCCGCCGCAGGATTATCATTTTTACTTGGCGAAACAATTGAAGCGGCAGTAATTTTTACTATCGTTATAGTTAATGCTTTTATTGGTATTGTACAGGAGAAAAAGGCACAATCCGCACTTGAAGCGCTGCGCGGCATATCAGCACCCACAGCGCGCGTACTGCGCGATGGCGAAGAAAGCGTTATACCGGCAAAAGAAGTCGTACCCGGTGACATTGTGTTTTTAAGAGACGGCGATATGGTTCCCGCCGACCTGCGCCTGATTGACAGCGTTAATTTGCAAATACAGGAAGCTTCTTTAACTGGCGAATCCGTAGCCTCCACGAAAGACGCTGCCGCCATACTTAAAGAAGAGTGCCCTCTTGGCGACCGTGTTAATATGGCTTATGCTTCTGGCATTGTAACCTATGGGCGAGCCACTGGTATTGCTGCTGCTACCGGTATGCACACCGAAGTCGGCAGCATTGCCGCATTACTGGACGGACAAGACGAATTTGACACACCGCTGAAACGCAAACTGAATGCCGCCGGTAAAGCATTAACCATAGCGGGCCTTATCGTTTGCGTGCTCATCTTCGCACTTGGCGCATTTTATGACAGACCGCTGGTACCGCAGTTTTTAATTGCCGTTTCGCTTGCTATTTCCATTATCCCGGAAGGCTTGCCCGCAACTGCAACCATCGTAATGGCACTGGGCGTACAACGTATGGCTAAAAAGAACGCACTGGTACGCAAACTCCCCTCCGTTGAAACACTCGGCAGCGCAACCGTAATCTGTACGGATAAAACCGGCACATTAACGCTGAACAAAATGACAGTGACGCAGCTTGCCATGAACGGCGATTTTAACAAACAAACTGCCGTAGAAGCTGATGCCGCAGCTATGAAGCACCCCGAAGTTTACCGCGAACTTATTTTTGCCGCCGCACTTTGTAATGACGCCAGCTTCGACCCTGACCGCAAAGGTGAAATTATCGGCGACCCAACGGAAGGTGCGTTAATTTACCTGGCTCAAAAATTTGGCGTTAACCATGATGATTTAGAGAATAAATACCCTCGCTTATTTGAACAACCGTTTGACTCCGCACGCAAACGCATGACAACGGTACATAACATCAATGGGCAGCTTACCGCTTATACCAAAGGCGCTGTAGATGAAATGCTTCCGCTGTGCACGCATATTTTAACGGCACAGGGTGTACGCACAATTACAAATAAAGACAAAGAAGCTATACTTGCGCTTGCCACTAAAATGTCGCAGCAGGCTTTGCGTGTGCTTGGTTTTGCCAGTAAAACGCTTACTGCCGTACCGCAAAACAGCAGTGAAAATCTTGAACACTCTTTAACCTTTACCGGCATTGCCGGTATGATAGACCCGCCGCGTAAAGAAGTTGCCGCCGCCGTACGTACCTGCCGCGAAGCCGGTATCCGCACAATAATGATTACAGGTGACCACGAAATAACGGCGGCTGCCATTGCCCAAGAACTCGGCATCTGTCACAGTGGCAATGAAATTATCAGCGGTAGCAGGCTTAATGCCATGACCGATGCTGAACTTGACCTTGCAGTAAAAAAAGCTGCTGTTTTTGCGCGCGTATCCCCTACCGATAAACTGCGCATTATTCAAGCGTTAAAACGCAACGGCGAAATTACCGCCATGACCGGTGACGGCGTTAACGACTCCCCTGCTTTAAAAGCTGCCGACATTGGCGTTGCCATGGGCATTACCGGTACTGACGTTGCAAAAACTTCTTCGGATATGATACTTTTAGACGACAGCTTTACCACTATTGCTTATGCAATTAAAGAAGGCCGCCGCGTATACCGCAACCTACAAAAAGTAATTCAGTTTTTACTGGCAGGCAACATTGCCGAAATTACAACGCTGTTTATTGCCACTCTTTTTAACTGGAACGCTCCGCTTTTAGCAGTACACATTTTATGGGTTAACCTTGCCACAGCCACGCTGCCTGCGCTTGCATTAGGCGTAGACCCGGCAAGCAAAAATATAATGAAGCATAAACCTGTAAAAAGCGGCACGCTGTTTGAAAAAGACTTGCTGACCCGCGTGGCTGTACAAGGTATTTTTGTGGCTATCCTTACATTAACGGCTTACCATATCGGCAGCAGCACGTTAAGCCACGCCGTCGGTCAAACCATGGCGTTTTGCGTACTTGCGTTTTCGCAGTTATTGCGTGCTTTAAACCAACGCTCTAACACTGAATATATCTGGGTACGTGCCGAAGGGCATAACCCTTGGCTGTGGCTGAGCTTTACTGCCAGCGTTGCATTGATGGCTGCCATTTTACTAATACCTGTCTTGCAGCAAGCGTTTAAACTTACCGATTTAAGCTGCGATATGTGGTTTGTTGTTTTTGCGCTCTCCCTGCTTTCGATAGTACAGATTGAAGTTTGTAAACTTATCGCCAAGATTTTAAAACGTGCAGTTTAATACTAATTTAATCTGTATGTGTTATTATAAAAATAAAAACAAGGCGCAGCCAGAAAGGAGAAAGGATGATGGCTTACCTGGCAGAACTTGACACACGCCTTTTGCTTTACATACAGGATGCTTTTCGTTATGAACCGCTGCACAGCTTCTGGCGCGGCATAAGCTTTTTGGGCGATTTGGGCTGGTTTTGGATTTTTACCGGCATTCTTCTTGCGCTTAATTCCAAAACGCGCACCGCAGGCATAACTGCCATTGCCGCACTTGTGTTAAGCACGTTTATCAGCAACGTTATTTTAAAAAATGCCGTTATGCGCCTGCGCCCGTTTGAGGTGCTGCCGCAGATTATTCCGCTTATTACGCACGCTTCGGGCTACTCCTTTCCTTCCGGGCACACCACCGCCGCCTTTGCCTGCGCCTTTGTGTATTACAAACTGCTGCCCAAATTTTTCGGCCTGCCAATTATGCTGCTGGCCGTAATGGTTGCCTTTTCGCGCCTGTACCTCGGCGTGCATTACCCGCTTGATGTTTTGGGCGGCATTGTTACGGCCTGGTTTGGCAGTATGCTGGCAATTAAATCGCTGCACCGCTTCAAACAAAATTAAAATGCCGCTCCGGCGGCTTTTTTAATTTTGGCTTCCTCTATCAAAAATATTGTATACAATTTTGTTTTTTATTATTTTTTTGATATAATATAAATTTGTTATAATATATTTTTTACATATTTAGGAGGCTTTATAATGAAGTTATCAACAAGAATTATGGCAGCACTGGTGCT
>OGYC01002620.1_pt1 | contig 12058 bp, 14 predicted proteins | sample 1576461 | NCBI WGS metagenome assembly OGYC01 (sample SAMEA3541569, study PRJEB24748) | human gut metagenome | biome: human gut; feature: human-associated habitat; material: faeces | place: China | collected 2012 | reverse complement strand
ATAACAGGCTCGGCGGTTTCCTATCCGAAGAAATGGCAGAAAAGAAAAAGCCCGACTGTAAGCTGATCGGTGAAGATGGTAATATCTTCAATCTTATGGGAATTGCTTCAAAGACACTGCGCCAAAATGGTATGGCAGAGCAGGCGGTAGAAATGCGTGACCGTATCTGTGCTTCGGGCAGTTATGATGAAGCACTTTGCATTATAGGTGATTATGTAAATATTACGGGCGATGATGATTTGGATGAATGCGAAGACGAATCTATGAAATTCGAAGGGATGTAAATGGAAGTTGCAATGCTAATTATCGGTTTGTTGCTTGGCAGTTGCATATCAACTGCACTTCTTTGCTGTGTCCAAATAAATCGAATCAATTCCTATGAGCAAACCATTCAAAACCTTTTGGAAAAACTGAATAAGGATTAAGGAATATATCGGCGGTATCAATTGTTGTCTATGACAAAATTGGTACCGCTTTTTTGTTTTAACATCAATTGATACCTCGCATAGAAAGTGAGGTGATTGTTATTAAAACTCCTGTATCAAGGGTTGGCAATAAAACTGCTATTCTGCATATTTTATATGCACTGTTTCCAATCCAATACGGTCGGTTTATTGATGTGTTCGGCGGTTCGGGCAGCGTGTTGCTCGGCAATCCCGAAATCTGCCCGTTTGAAGTATATAACGACTTCGACCGTAATCTTGCTAATTTATTTCGCTGTATGAAAAAGAGAACAATGGCTGTAATCCGTGAACTCGGATTTTGCCATCTGAATTCCCGTGAAGATTTTATAGCTATACGCTGTTTCTTTGAAAATGAACAGTTTGATGATAAGTATCTGTCAGAGGAATTACGGCTGACGCAAATTTTGTTCCCACCACCTGAGGCGAATGAACTTACTGAAATGCGTAAAAGAATTACGGCGGATTATGACGTCCGAAGAGCTGTAATGTTCTTAAAACTCCTGCGTTTCAGTTATTCAAGCAGCGGAAAATCTTACGCTTCACAGCCTTTTGATATACGAAAACTGTTCGGCTTGATTTCACAGATGCAAGAGCGTATGGCAAATGTAGTAGTGGAGAATCAGGATTTTGAAACGCTGATTAAGCATTACGACCGCCCCGATGCGTTCTTCTATCTTGATCCGCCGTACTTCTCCACAGAGGATATGTACGAGGTAGGTTTCGGTTGGGATGACCATGTGCGTCTTCGGGATACGCTGAAAAATATCAAAGGCAAATTTTTGCTGTCCTACAACGATTGCGATGAAATTCGTGAACTGTACAACGGATTTTCGATGTTTGACTTTTCCCGTACCCATTCTATGGCACAGCGGTATGAAGCGGGCAAAGAATTCAAGGAACTGCTTATCGGCAATTACGATTTGTACGAACGGGAAAAGAAAAAACCTGAACAGTTAAATTTGTTCAGAGAAAATTACGATTACAAAAAAATCTTAAAGGAGTGTATTATTCAATGCAAAATACAAAAATGAACTCAGGCGATTATGTTTTATTCTCTGTACCTGTAGAAATGCTTGAAGAAGCAGGTATTGGCGAAGAAAGCGTTGTTCAGATGAGTGCAGGTAACGGTAAAATCATTATCAACACTGTAAAGGATACAGAAGATTTTATCTGCGATGGCGACTGTAGGCACTGTCCTATGAGTGAAATGGACAGTGACGGCGATTGTGAAGGCTGTCCCTGTTATGATAGTTGTGATGAAAGAGAGGTGCTCTGAATGGTGCAAATGCTTCGTATTCTTGGCAAAAGAGGAAGAATTACGATTCCTTATGAAATTCGACAACGTGTAGGATTTAAGTATAACGATGTGCTTTCGTTTACAGAAACAACTGATGGCACTTCGGTAGTTGTTAAGCGTGAAAAGCTTTGTAATAATTGTAAGCAGAATCAGCCTCCGTTAAAGTCTGATGAGGTTACGCTCTTTGATTTTCTGAACAATCTTTCGCCCGAACAGCAAAGAGCAGCTTTGGTGCATTTGTCCGTGAAATGGGCGGAGAAACAAACGAATGATAATGGAGGTATGCTGAATGTCTGAGCATAAATCTCTGTATATCTATTCACTTTCCGAAGCTGTCCGCAACAATGAAAAAGATTTATGGCGTGAGAGCTATAAGGAAAACTGCGACTGTGCAAGAACGATTGAAAAAGCGATTGCAGATAATTACCGTGATAATGTCTTAAATGACTGTGCACAGCCGATCATCGAAAAATACGGCTTTAACCGCGTAAACTTCGTACTTGCCAATACCGTTTTGCAGAACAAAGATGACGGCAGATTTTCCGAAGACAACAAGCGTTGGGCAAGAGGTTTTCATATTCCCCGTGAAGATGTCAATTGGCATTTCAGCGTTGAATCGCATCCCGAACTTGCAAATCTGTTTATCGGTCAGGTAAGAAATGCTTGGCAGGGGCTCTGCCTCTTTGACCGCACACATTGCATTTCGGAAAAAGACAGCGAAACGGATTACACAAATAAGGTTTTAATTCTTGATTCGTCCGTTTTGAAAGATGAATACAAAACACCCGATGACCAGCTGTTTCTTGCAGAAGGCGGATTCGGCTGTCATCCGAATTCCCGTGGCAGAAAAGTTTTCGGTCAGTTTCTGAAAGACGGCGAAGAAACGCATTTTTACCGTGAAGATTTTATCGGCGTAATTGATGAAAAGCATTTGCCCAATTGGGCTGCCGAAAAACTTAACGCAGATAAAAAATTAACTGTTGTCATGGTTGAACCGCATAAAGCGCCGTATGTAACTGAAATTGATGACGAATTATTTGCTCTGCAAAAGGCTGTCGGCGGATATATTGAGGTTGTTGGAAACGGTGACGGTACACTTATTATCTGTAACGAGGAAGGAAAACTCAAAGGTTTAGAGGGCAATCGCAGAATTCATGACGGTGCAAGCATTATTGCAGGCACATTTTTCGTTGTAGGTGAAAACGGCGAGAACTTTCGCTCTCTTACAGACAGCGAAACTGTTAAATATATGGAAAGGTTCGCAGAACCTGAAGATATCAGTCAGGACGAGGTGGAATCCGATATGGGTATCACCTTTTATTCAATGTAATTAACGATAGGAGAAAATCATTATGGCAAAGAAAAAAGAACAAAAACATTCAGTCCCGAATATTACGGCAAGGATTGACCGTCTTGCAGAACAGGATGATTCAAACATTAAGGCTTATGCATCGGTTAATATCGGCGGTGCGTTTGCCGTTCATGGTATCAAGGTAATTGATTCCGTAAAAGGAACATTTATTTCCATGCCGTCAAACAGTTATAAAAAAGACGGAAAAATGCAGTACAGCGATATCTGCCATCCGATTACAGCCGAGGCTCGTAATGAGCTGATTGATAAAGTTATTGAGGCGTATGAAGCAAAGCTCAGCGAAGAACAGGATATGGATAATTTAGCTGAAGATGAAACCCAAACAGCAGATATTCAGCCGGGTATGTAAAAAAATTATGTTTCTTAAAGAATTGTCTGGACTTTTGAAAAATTGTCGGTATCCTTGTGCTTGAGGTGATTTACAATGAAAAATAAAATCTTAATAGCAATGCTTGCAACAGTAATTCTGATAACGTTTGTAGGCTGCGGTCAAAAGCAAACGGCGCAGTATGAGAAATCAAATACAGCAGTTTCTTCGGCAAACGTAACATCGGACACAGAAACAAGCGATGACGCCGCTGCCGAAAAATTTTCCTCGGCTGTTGATTCTGAAATTACAACAGAAAAAGAAACAACTGTGCCGGCGTCTGAATCTACTGCTAAAGTCTCAACACAAAATACTGCACAGCCGTCTGTTCCTTCAAAACAGGATACGCAGAAAAAGCAATCCGAACCGTTTGAAAATACAGGTGTACCAACAACATCTTCTGTAGAAAAAACGGTTCAGACAACTGCCCGTCAGGAAACAACATCCAAAACCGCAGAGCATACAGAGAAGCCAACAACCAAGCCTTATGAGCCTCAATTTGATATTGGTTATTGGATTGCGTATGCCAAAAATTATGCAGAGAGCGTAGGCTTACGGCTTGAACGCTCGGCTGTGGACTGTTGGGACAATCCGATATCCGCAAATGCAAAATGCAAATATCTTGAAAGGGATATCAAGAGCAGACTTAATTACTATGCGAAATCAGAGGATATTACGGATGTATGGATATGGGCTGAAAAGGTCGCAGACAATTCGTATGAACTCTATATCGGTTACGCTTAAACAAAAAAATCTAATTTTACGGCGCATCGCAAAAAAGCGGTGCGCTTTTTCATTTCAGGAGGTAATAACTTGATGAAAACAAATATTTTCAAACGCTGCACATCGCTTGTGCTTGCGTTAATCATCTGCATTTCTTCTTTTGCAGGACTTGGCACAACTGCTTTTGCCGCCGGTGTAAAAGGCAAATCGTATATGGTGTCCTTTCCGAGAGAGAACGATGCAAAAGCAGATTACAGCGGCTCATGGGGACATAAGGCTCAAAATCTTATGAACGGATGGTCTCTTCACGAAAGCAGATATACCACCTTTTTTACAATGGATGATTACGGCGGTAAAATCTGCTACTGTATTGAACCCGGTACACCTGCCGCCAACGGCAATGAGTTTACGCAGAAAGATGAAAGCTTTTGGGATAATTATCCGTCACAATACAACAAAACAATTGATGCGGATATCATTAAGCTTATGGTAGGCAGAATATTGCAGTACGGATTTACGGGTGATGTTGAATTAACCTGGGTATCTCAGAATCCCGATGGGGCAAAAAAGATTGCACAGGCGGCCGCTACACAAGCCCTTATATGGGAAACCATTGTCGGTGAGCGCGATGAAAACTTTAATCATGTAGATCCCGGAAGTAAAGCTCCGGTATTGAGTATGTTTGAAAAAAATCATCCTCTGCGTTCACTTATTCTTTCCTATTACGATGATATCGTATCAGGCGTTCAGAAACATTCTAAACTGCCGAGCTTTTGTGAACGCAGTACAGGTAAGGCGAAGGAAATTGAACTTGAATGGAACGGCTCTCAGTATATAACTGTATTGACTGATTCAAACAGTGTTTTGGGTGATTACAACTTTTCTTCAAATAACGCTAACCTTAAATTCTCTGTATCAGGAAACAAACTGACAATTACAGCAAACTCTGCACCGAGTGATACGGTAAGCATTACAGCCTCAAGAAAAAGCTCACAGAGAAAAGGTCTTATTGTATGGTCTGACGGAAAATATGCGCCCGGTGACGGTCAGCAGGATCTCGTTTCCTATACACAGTCGGTAAATGACCCTGTAAAAGGATATGTAAAAATTAAAGTATCCTACGGTTCTGCAAAAATCGTGAAAACAAGTGAGGACGGCAAAGTTGACGGTATCACTTTTCGTGTTCAGGGTAACTGGATTGACAAAACCGTCAAAACAGCCAACGGCGGTCAGATTCAAGTAGATAACCTTATGCCCGGTGTTTATACCGTGACCGAGCTTACGGACAATAAATATGAACCGCAGGAAACACGCCGTGTAACTGTTGTATCAGGTCAAACATCAACCGTTAATTTTAATAACAAGCTGAAACGAGGAAATCTTACCGTTACGAAAACAAGTGAGGACGGATTAAATGAAGGTGTAAAATTTCATTTGTACGGCACATCACTGTCAGGTATTAAAGTTGATGAATACGCTGTTACAGACAAAAGCGGTAAGGCATATTTTAAAGATCTTTTAATCGGTTCTTGCTACACTCTTGAAGAGGTTGACACTGCAATTCGCTATGTTGTCCCCGAAAAACAGACAGCAGATATTGAGTGGAACAAGGTAACGAATAAATCATTTAATAACATCCTCAAGAAATGGCAGCTTACCGTAACAAAGAGTGATAAAGAAACAGGAAATCCGCAGGGTGATGCTTCTCTTGCGGGTGCAAAGTACGGTGTATATAAAGGTGAGCAGTTGATTGACACCTATACTACCGATAAAAACGGTCAGTTTACAACAAAGGTATATATCTGCGGTGATGATTGGAGTCTGCGTGAAATCACACCGAGCGAAGGGTATCTTCTCAACACCGAATCTTTGCATATCGGTGCAGAAGCAAAACTCTATACGGCGGAATATACCCTTGCATCTCCGCTCGATGCCCTTGAAACTGTTCAAAAAGGTAAAATCGCCATAATCAAGCATTGCGATGACGGCTCAACGCAGATTGAAACGCCCGAAAAAGGCGCTGAATTTGAGGTGTTTCTCAAAAGGTCGGGTTCATATTCTAAAGCAAAAGAAACCGAACGAGATATTCTTGTATGCGATGAAAACGGTTTTGCCGAGAGTAAAGACCTACCATACGGTATTTATACCGTAAAACAGACAAAAGGTTGGGACGGCAGAGAATTGATGCCTGCCTTTGATGTGTTCGTAAATGAAGATGGCGAAACCTATCGCTATCTCATTAATAACGCCGTCTTTAAATCGCTTATTGAGATTGTGAAGAAAGACGCCGAAACAGGTAAAATCATTCCTGCCTCCGGAATCGGTTTTAAAGTCCGCAATACGGATACGGGTGAGTATATCGTTCAGCATATCAACTACCCGACGCCTGTGGATATCGACACCTATTACACCGACAGCACAGGCAAGCTCATGCTTCCTGAAGCGCTGCCTTTCGGAAATTATGAAATCATAGAGCAGAATACCTGTTACGGATATGTCCTCGACAGCAATCCTGTTTCGTTTAAGGTTGACGGAAGTCAGACGATTGTAACCGTAGAAAAACACAATACGCCGCAGAAAGGCGTAATCGAAATTGCCAAAGAGGGAGAGATTTTCTCTTCTGTAACCGAATCAAACGGCATATATACTCCTGTTTACAAAAACGAAAATCTTGCATACGCAGTATTTCAGATTTATGCTGCTGAAGATATAGCTACTCTTGACGGTACTGTTCGTTATCAGCAGGGCGAGCTTGTTGATGAGATTACAACAGGAAAAGACGGTATTGCAAAATCAAAGCAGTTATATCTCGGAAAGTATACCGTTATTGAAAAGGCAGCACCTGACACTTTCTATAATCCAAATGGACAGTATGATGTTGAACTCACTTATGCAGGACAGGATGTTAAGGTAATATCAACTGCTCTTTCTGTTTTCAATGACAGACAGAAAGTATCTGTTTCACTTTTAAAGGAATTATCTCAGGATGAGAGATTCAAACTCGGAATTAATGGCGAAATCTTATCTGTTCAGTTCGGTGTTTTTGCAAGTGAGGATATTAATGCAGCAGACGGAAGTATTATCCCTGCTGACGGCTTAATCACTCATGGAAACTGTGACGAAAACGGCAAATTAACATTTAATTGTGATTTGCCAATCGGCTTTAAGTGGTATGCAAAAGAAATGGCAACTGATGAGCATTATATTCTCTCTGATAAAAAGTATGAATTTGCAACCGAATATCAGGGACAGGATACGAAAGCAATCAATATCAACCTTAATAATAGTGAGCCGATTATTAATGAATTTATCTACGGCACAATCAAAGGCTTAAAAATTGACCGTGAAATCAAAGAGCCAATCAAGGGTGCTCTCTTCGGTTTGTTCCGTGCAGATGAAACTGAATTTACAGCAGAAAAAGCAATCTTTACTGCCCAATCAGATGAAAACGGCATTTTTGCCTTTGAAAATGTGCCTTACGGCAATTTTATTATTTGTGAGTTAAAGCCTGCGGATGGGTATCTTGAAAATACGGATATCCATCATATCCAAATCAATGAAAATGAGCAGGTTATTGAAATTACGGCCGTAAATGATAAAATCCCCGAAATCGGCACAAAAGCTGATGTTGACGGTGAAAAGAAAATCTGTGCAACCGAAGTGTTCACCCTTACCGATACGGTATCGTATAAGCACTTGATTCCGGGTAAGGAATATGTTCTTAAAGGTGTGTTGATGGATAAAACCACAGGCAAACCGCTTATAATTGACGGCGAAGAAATTAGCAGCGAAACAGTATTTACTCCCCAAAATCCGTCAGGCGAAGTAACCGTAAAGTTTACTTTTGATTCTAAATTTATCAAGCAGAATACCGATATTGTAGTCTTTGAAAATCTGTATCGTGAGGGTAAAGAACTTGCCGTTCATGCGGATATTGAGGACGAGGGGCAGACTGTTACCGTGGAAGTACCTGAAATCGGTACTAAAGCGACCGTTGAAGGTAAAAAAGAAATTACCGTAGACGGTGAGATTACAATTGATGATGTTGTATCCTACAAAAATCTTACACCCGGTAAAGAATATGTTATTAATGGCATTCTTATGGACAAATCCACAGGAAAGCCTTTTGAGATTGACGGAAAAACTGTAGCAAGCGAGGCAACATTTACACCTGAAAAACCAAGCGGCGAGGTTAAAGTATCATTTACCTTTGATGCAAGTACAATCAAGAAAACAACTAATCTTGTTGTTTTTGAAACTCTCTATCGTGAGGATGTAGAAATCGCTGTTCATGCAGATATTGATGATGAGGGACAGACAGTAACAGTCATCCCTCCTGTTCCGCCTGTTCCACAGACGGGTGATGAAAGCAATCTCGGATTTTGGATCGGTCTCGGCGCAATAGCACTTGGAGGTCTTATTTCCGTTGCTGTTATCTATTTCAAAAAGAAAAAGGACGACGATGACGAATGATGCGTAAAGTGTATATCTGTGCCCCTCTCGGCGGTAATGTCAATAAGAATCTGCAAAAGGTCAAAGGTTATACACGATATGCGTTGATGTGCGGTGCGGCTCCGGTCGTACCGCATTTCTATGCCCTCTGTCTGAATGACCGCAATCCTAAAGAGCGTGAAATCGGTATGACGGCAGGTTTATCACTTTTATGGTTCTGCGATGAAATGTGGATATTCGGCGATGAAGAAACCGAGGAAATGAAGTCCGAAATACAGTTTTGTAAAAGCTTTAATATTCGTACCCGCAAGATTAAAAACAGTGAAATCAGAAAAAAGATCGGAGGAAATATTCTATGAAAAAGAAGAAAGTATTCAGTATTCTGCTTTGTGTACTGGTGTTCGCAGTAATAACTGCCTGCTTTTCGGTAACGGCGTTTGCCGCAGGCGATGTGGCAAGTGCAATTGAGAGCACATGGAAAGCTGCACAGTCGCAGATTAAAACAGTCGTAAACAATGTTGTCTTTCCTGTAGTGGATATGATTTTGGCAATCTTGTTTTTCGTTAAGGTCGGCACCTCGTATTTTGAGTACCGCAAGCACGGACAGTTTGAATTTGCCGCACCGGCAATCCTTTTTGCCTGCCTTATCTTTACCCTTACGGCACCTCTGTATATATGGACAATCCTATAAAAACATACGGTGTGATTGGAGGTGATGACCTATCTTTGACTGGTTAGGCGACATAATTTCCGGTTTAGGAGATGCAATCGGGAGTGTGTTTGACACGCTTGGACAGCAGATATCCAATGTTATTTGGAATACCATGCTTCAGTGGTTTTATGAAACCATTTACGGTGCAGTTGCGGACTTTTTCACGATGATGGGCAGTATGGGTGCGGATATCTTTGACCTTGATTGGGTAAAGGCAACGATAAAGTTATTTACGCTGTTTGGTTGGTCACTTTTTATTGCCGGAGTTGTAGTTGCCGTATTCGATGTAGCGATTGAATATCAGTGCGGCAGAGCAAATGTTAAAACAACCGCAATCAATATTTTAAAGGGCTTTTTTGCATGTTCTCTTATTGGAATTGTACCCGTAGAACTGTATAAATTCTGCGTCAGTCTGCAAAATACCTTTTCGCATGATTTATCCCGAATTTTTGCAGGAACGCAGTCGCTTGATTTGGCGGGACAAAGCACAAGTGTGTTGCAAGGCAGTTTCGCTGTTTCCGCACAGATAAACTTTAATCTCTTTAACCTTCTTGCACTGATTGCTTTTGCTTACTGTGTAATTAAGATATTTTTTGCAAATATCAAGCGTGGCGGAATCCTACTCATTCAAATGGCTGTAGGCAGTCTGTATATGTTTTCTGTTCCGAGAGGATATGCGGACGGATTCAATCAATGGATGAAACAGGTTGCGGCTATATGCCTTACTGCATTTATGCAGACTACGCTTTTATATTTAGGACTTTTAACATTTCCCGGCAATATGCTTTTAGGACTCGGAATTATGCTTGCGGCAAATGAAGTACCGAGAATTGCGCAGCAGTTCGGTCTTGATTCAAGTGTAAAGGTTAATATGATGAGCGTTGTTCATGCGACTACAACAGCGGTTAATTTAACTCGTTCGGTTGCAAGAGCAACAGGTAAGTAACGGAGGTATATATGAAAGAAAATAACGAACTTGAAAAAGAGAATATCGGTATTGATTCGGATATGGAGATCGACTGTGATATTGGTCAGGAAATTACAGTTTATATCGAAACATGGTTTGATGTAGATAAGAAATTCGGTACGCACATCAACGATGAGGACGGCACATGGCTTAATATGTACGGCAGATACAATCCTTTTGAGAATACACTGAGCATAGAGTGCGAAATCAGTCGTGAGAATGGTAGCGAATACTTTGATTATGAACCAACCGCTGATGAATCGCAGTTAATTAAGGATATGATATCTGAAAAAATACAGGAACTGTACGGGCAAACGCCGCAGGAATTTTGCAATGATTTCTGTGATGACGCACCTGTGATGGGAGGAATTTCATGACACAGTATTTATATCCCCAAAATCTAAAAGCAACGGCAAACCTGTGGCTTTGGAGTTTAAAAGATTTTTGCATTTTAGGGATTGCCGCATTGTTATCCATAGTGATTTTAGTACAGACAAGAATTGTAATCCCTGCCGCCGTGACCTTGTGTTACGGCTTTTTAACTATCCGTATGGATGATACTACTGTGCTTGATTTTATCAAATATGCTGTGCGGTACTTCATATCTACTCAACAGCATCATGAATGGAGATGATAAATAAATGTTAAAAGAAAAACAACAGAAAAAAAGAAAAGGACGCTCGGTGCAGGATTTGATCGGCATCAAAACCTTTACAAAATACGGACTCGCCACAAACAAGGGCGAGCTTTTATTTTACCTTGTTTCACCGACCAATATCTCGGTGCTGTCCCATGTGAATATCGAAATCAAAATCCGCCATCTGATGATGGTACTTTCTGCCGTTCCTGATATTGAAATCACCTGTACCGATTCTTCTGAGTGTTTTGATGATAACAAATCATATTTACAGGAGAGATTATCGGAGGAACACAATCCGAAAGTAAGAAAGATTATTAAAAAAGATATAGATTTTCTTGATCATATCCAAATGGAAATGGCGACCGCAAGGCAGTTTTTGTTTATCGCAAGGTTTAAAAATACAAAGGATAAACAAACCTTTGATACGGCAAATCGCATTGAAAAAGTCATATCCGAACAAGGCTTTGAAACACACCGTATGAATAAGAATGAAATCAAGCGATTTCTTGCTTTGTATTTTGACGCAAGTATGAACGGTGAACAAATGCCCGATACAGACGGCGAGCAGTTCTTTGAGGTGGATACAGATGAAGAAATCGAAGATTAGTCTAATAATTCTTATTTTTCTGCTGTCGGCGGTTATTGTTTTATGTGGGTTTAATATTTACAGCGAATTATCTGCCCGAACCCGTGAAAAGCAGGATCTTGATAAAATAGCAAGCCTTGTTACCGTGGATGAAAATGATGACAACGAATCTGAGGATCAGCCGTCTGCCGAATCACAGACAGAAAAGAAACGAAATCTTAAGGCATTATTCAATCAAAACAGCGACTGTATCGGCTGGATATATATCCCCGATACATCGGTTAATTATCCTGTAATGCATACGCCTTCTAATCCACAGAAATATCTTCGGAGAGATTTTTACGGCAATTACAGTCAAAGCGGCGTACCTTTTTTAGATACAAGATGTAATCTGACAGATACAAATTTAATTATCTACGGACACAATATGCGAAACGGAACCATGCTTTCACAGCTGAAAAATTATGTGAATGCTGAT
>OGYC01002612.1_pt1 | contig 12080 bp, 10 predicted proteins | sample 1576461 | NCBI WGS metagenome assembly OGYC01 (sample SAMEA3541569, study PRJEB24748) | human gut metagenome | biome: human gut; feature: human-associated habitat; material: faeces | place: China | collected 2012 | reverse complement strand
TCCTCACTTTGCGCGAAATTTGTCGAAATACTTTTGTTTACATGTATTTCGAATACGTATATACTTTTATATGATAACTTAAAGAAGGTTCAATTACAACCTCGTAGAAAAAAACTTATTAAATTAATGTTCGAAAGGAATTCTTATAAAATGTTAAACTATGATGAATATAGAAATCTATGTTGCTTAATAAACGAAAATCCCGACATGATTTCTGTCTTTGACAACATGTCTATGTTTTCTATTGATGAATTATCCATTGATTCCCATGATATAAAGAATCATCTGGCATATTTAAAAACCAGTTTCCAGCTTCTAAAAAAGAAATCCCCTGAACTGTCTGAAAACAAGTATATAATCCGTATGGAAGATGTCCTGTCACAGCTTATATATCACATGGAAAGGACAACTCTTTACAGATACAGCATGAAAAAAGCTGACAAAAAACCAGTTAATATCAACGATATTATGTATGAAGTTCCAGACATAATTGATGACATAATCGATAATACATGTACATTTACCTTCTGTCTTGATAATATTCCCAATATTCTCATAAATCCTGACCAGCTCAAAACCCTGCTTACAGAAGCAGTCCAGAATGCGTGTGAAGCATCAGACTGCACTGGTGAAATCACCCTTATAACCAGAAAGAGTAACAATTATGTAATCACAGAAATTATTAATAATGGGGGTCTGCCATCACACGATGATTCTTCATACCTATCTGATTACATTAAACTATCCAGACCTTTCTATTCAACAAAATCTGGTCATATAGGAGTTGGTCTGTCAATAATACATCAGATATGCCTATCCAGTAACGGTTATGCCAGACTCACTGAATCAGACGGAAAAACAATATTATGCATACGTTTTCCTATTATTTCTGAAAATTAAATATTTCATCTAACATCCTGAGAGTCTTAAGGTTTCCCCGTGCTGTCATTGCTCCTGTCATAAATGCACGATGGAATGTCTCTCTACCTTCCACTATCTGGTCAAATGTTTCTTTTGAAAGCTTTCCTATGACATCAGCACTCTTATTCTCTCCGAATGTTACTCTTATGTCTCTTCCATCTACATAAATACTTATAAGCTTATCTTTATCACTTATTGATATCATATATGTACTCTTATATCCTGTTGTAGGATTAAAATTATCTCTAAAAACATTAAGATAATAATCATCTCCACCATTTTCCTGATCATTAAGGAGTTCCTTATATATACTTGCAAGCGATTCAATATCCTGCTTCTGTGTCTTAACAAATGCATCATCAGAAGCATATTTTGATAGCTGTTCACTTTCTTGTGGTGTAAGCTTAATAGTATCCTTAAGCATATTGTTCTTAATAGTCTGACTACTTGATGGAAGCTGCATAATTCTTTGTGAAATTGTTCTATATACATTCTCAGCATATTTTTCTATTATTGTTTTGTAATTATCATTAAACTCAAAATCAGTAGTATCATCTATATATGCACTAAGTGCCGGTCCTATCTTTCCACCAATAATTTCCCATGAATTATTAAGTGCAAGTGTCACTTCCCTTTCTCCATATGTTCTTGCCATTACAACTGGAAACATATACTTATCTAAAATCTGTGACTTATCAGAATAAAGCCAGCACGAATCAAGAAATGTCTGCATATATCCTCCCATTCCTACCCATTCAACTGTAGTTGCAAGAATAATACCATCTGCTTCTGTAACAGTCTGTGACAGTGTTGTTATTGTATTCTTCATCTCATACAGATTATATCTGTTCACATTGACATTAAGCTCATCAAGAACTTCCTGTATCTTATTAATAACTAATATTGTAGGGTCATCAACAAGCCCTCTTCCACCATAATATATATTAATATTCATCTTATAATCCCCATATATATCAAAAAATAAATATTGTCACTTACCGTGATATACCAGTCAGAATATAGCATAAAATCTAGCTTATTTCAACCTTGAAGGATATAGCTGCAATTTTTAACACATCTCCATCAGAAAGTTTTTTACGTTCATGATTGCCAAGCCGTTCTCCATTAAGATATGTTCCGTTGGTAGCATTAAGATCCTCAACCAGATATTCATCATCTTTAAATGCTTCATGATATATACAGCAATGCATACGACTCACTACCTGTGCTTTTATTACAACATCTGACATCTTTTCAAAACTTCCTATTACATATGGATACTTATCCATGCATATTATACTGTCTTCATTCTCACCCCCTCTTATATATATAAGCACTTCTCCTATAAGATTTTCTTTCTGCAATACAAGTTTTAATTCTTTTCTACAGTTCTTTTCCGGCATATATTCAGATAACAGCATTGTCTCATTGCATATATCGTCATACGAAACCGTTTTTTCTTCTATGCATTTGTTGTTTACATTGACACTCTCATTATATAATACCTGTGCTGTATCTTTCTTCACAACATATGGAATTGACTGTTTCTGCGTAAGTATAACAGACTGCAGTTTTTTATGTTCTTTTTTGATAAATACTAATATTCCTATTCCGGCACCAATGCATATAAAACTCAGGACTGATGGGATTCTGAAAGGTATTAATCCTGGCACAAATATACCTAACAGACCAAAAGCCATACTTACTACACCAATAATAACTCTTCTTATATTAACATCTGATTCATCTGCCTTTTCTTCTTTATCCGAAATCATCTGTTCAGCTATAACAGTTTTTATTTCTTTATCCCGTTTTTCTGGCATATCCTGTATAACAGATTCTTCCTGTTTTTTTACTTTTTTAATTCCAAACATTCTCATAAGGTTAAATGGATCATAATCTCCAACAATTACCTTCTGATACACTTCATATAATTGTACGATACTCTCCTTATCCAGACTATGATCAAAATGTTCCAATATAAATTCAAACAATATTTTGAGGCTTTCGTTAAAACTATATCCATTAACCTTTGTATGATACACAAACTGCAGCTTCTTTGTTCCAACATCCATATATATGAACCTGGGTTCTATCTTCACGTGATCTATATCCAACATATAATCTTCTGCTATTCTTACCATTTCAGATATATTAACACATATGGATTTAACATCCTCCATTGTCATTTTCCCATATTCATAATACTTACTCAGCTGCTGTCTTGATGTAATGTCGTAATATATTCCATATCTGCCATTAACAGAATACATTGAGAATCTTAAAAAATGCTCTGGTTTATTGCGCCTAAGCATTTTGTACTGGTAATCATCATATTCAACATTATCTTCTATCACAAGATAATTGCTGTTGTTCTGATGCTCATATTTTATATTAATATTTTCCTTCCCCAATATTAATCCTCCCCTAATTCTTAAGTTCTTTAAGTGCATTGACTGTTCTTATAGTTTTTTCTGGAGAACTCGTTCTTACAATTGATGCTTCTGGTTCTATTTTGTATTCTTTCGAAAAAATCACTCTTCTCTTAAGATATTCCTCCGTTTTTATTCTATACATGTCCGTATCTTCATCATTAAATCCCCCTAATTCTGTCTGGATAACAAACTGACTGTTAACGCTGCGCTGAATGAGATTATCATGTATATCACAACTTGCTCTCATAACAACAATAATTATCAACATAAACAATGGTGTAATAACCGCATTTTCCACTGTATATGATGCCCTTAACCACATATCATCACCCCCACATAAGATATAAATATAAAAGGTATAAATGGTATTGTATCTTTTCTTTTTAATCTTTTTATAATAAGCAGTACCCCAGAAATTATGCTTACAAACATCAATGCCATAAAAAATACTGATGTTGCCTTTTTTATGCCTGTAACAATTGCAATTATTCCCATAACAAGTGCATCAGCCGCACCCATTATATGACTAATTACACATATCACAACAAATACTGTTGTAACAACCAATATAATAAACATTTCATAAACATCCACTTTCTTATATCCAAATATATATTCTGCTATCTTTATGCCAATTGCCAGAATACTCATCACTATTATCATATATACTGGAACTGCTCTTCTCTTTATATCCATAAAAGACATTATAGCCAGCCCCGTTAACATAATCAGACTTCCCATATACCCCCTTTGGATTATGAATGTATACATTTTTTGCAACATTCCATTCCTTTTATTTTTTCTTTTTTCACTTTAAGAATTATTCTTTGCAATGCATAACAACTATCAGATGCATGATATTTATCACCATAATCTGTGTAGTATACAATTTTTGATGCACCCTTGCACAAACTACATGGGTAATACTTTCCTCCAGAAGCATTTCTTAAATCTGTAATTTCAGCCAGCGACGCTGCTTTTATGTTTCTTACCAGATAACTACACATCTTCTCTATGTGATACACTTCACCATACTGTGTTATGTAAACATACTCAGATTCGTCATTGTTATTTAACTCAAATCCATCTTTTTCCTCTCCTAACCATATATCAGTTATTCTTTTTTCATATATTGTAATCTGCCTTTTCCCTAATATATTGAATGGATTCTTAACAGTATATTTTAAAGAAATCTTCACGGTAGAATTATCATCCGCTATATCTGAACCATAAAAGTTCCACCCTGTATTACCGCCTGCTATATAATGTTTCTTAGCATAATCGCTGCCAATTTCATCTACAAAAATAGCAAAAAATGTAGACTTATATATTTCTCCCGTCATAACCTGACTTGTATAAGAATATGTATTAAACTTTCTTAATGCATTATATAATGCATCATTTACATGCATCCTTATTGAAATTAACTGCAACAAAAACATTACTGCCGCAACAGCATATAATATAACAGGTATAACCAAAGCCCCCTCTACAGTTGCTGATGCAGGAATGTCTCTTTTCATCAATTTTCGGTTAAAGTATGTCATTGACTGCTCTCCTCTCTTCGTAATTATTCCTGCATCGAACCGTTATTTAGAAGCATATGCTGCTAAACCATATTAAATATAAGAACAGCTTATTATCTGTACGTATGGCTGTCCTCTCCTAATAACACTAAACACTGCTGTTCCCGCCATACTCACAATATAGTTTCTCATTCTGAAATCATCATGTCCCATACTTATCATCTTAATTTCCATTGCCCCCATAGTTCTGTAATTCTTATGTTCACTCCTTTCTAACATAAGCAGCATTCGTATATAATCCCTGTATTCCAAACCATCATCGTCTGTATCCTTGTCGGAATCAAACTTCATACCTAACAGATTTTCCAATGATAATTTCCAGTTTTTTTCGTTTTTCACAAGAGCAACTTTATTTCCTGCATACAAATCCCTCATATCCATTATTGCTTCACCATATGCCCACACCGACATTATCAGATATTGCCCGGCTTTAATAAGAGCCATATTACCTGTAAATCCTAATGCTCCTGCTGCAAATGAATACGCCTGCATTTTTTTTGACTTGTCTGTTATAAGATATGCCAGATTCATACCCGTTCTTATTCCTGATAATTCCAGCATTGTCTGTTCAAGATTTTCCTTATCACCGCTTTTTCCACACAGTATATATTCAAGCGTATAGTCAATACCGGCACTTCCATCGATATCCATATCAAGATAATCAGTAAAACAATTAAACTTCATCATCAGATACTCATTCATCAGAAACTGTTCCTTTATTTCTTCCGCCTTTGATTCCATACTTTCAATTTTTCCTGACATATCCGTTGCAAGACCTGCATAATTCACAGACTTCTCTGATATATTATCTGTATCCATAACTAACGCCAGTATGCCATCAGTAATCAACTGTCTTACTTTTCTTACAGCAGACAGACCGGAAGATTCTATAGAAAAATCTACTCCTGAATAATCAAACTTCATTCCCTTTGCGGACAATCCATATAACAACTGCCTGCATCTGACTACTGACGACATAACATCTCTGCTATTGTCATAATTAAGATTTTCTTCAAGTTTTTCAATCTGCGTGCATACCCCATCAAGCACAATCAGATTTCTTGAAAGTGCCTGTCTCAGTTGTTGCATATCGCACATTGTTTTCTTGTCTGACGCATTGTCTTCTTTCATAGACTTAAGATCCTCTATCAATTCATCACAAAGTTCTTCACCAAGAGTCTTTATTTCAGCAGAAACCTTTTCCATACATCTACCCAGTTTATCCTCTGCACCCGACTTTGCATCATCATATTCACCAAGCACCTCTAAAGCTTTCTCTGTCTGCTCTTTAGTTCCTTCAAGTACAGCTTTCAGCTTTATATAATTTCTCCTATATACATCCGAATATGAATTAATATTCTCTCCCTCTTTTTGATTTTCTTCACTGGCTGCAACACCACTTGCATCTTCATACATATCATCTAATAATGCTGATACATCTGTGTACCCAGGTTCTGAGTTGTCAATACTCATGTATACTTTTTTCTCATCAACATATACTGAATCCTTTGAAACAATCCCATTAACTGCCGATTTGGCAAAATATCCCCCTGATGATACAGGTTCCCCACTTCTTATTACAATTCCCGTATCTGTTGTCTCAATCCCTTCAACATATTTAATGAGCTGAAGTATTTTTAAGTCCACCTCCCACAAATCCTTTTCACAATCCTGTATATCCGATGTTATCTCCTTGATTTTTTCTACTTTTTGAAGTTCCTTTTCCGACTGTCTCATAACATCTGCCATCTCTGAAAACAATCCATATTGCATATATGAAGCAATTTCTTTTCTAAGATATATTCCACCCTGATCAGTTATGTACTCAACATTATCCACATCAACCCCCATTAATGAAACATTTTTCCCACAGGAATATATATTTTCTTCAGCATATTGTTCAATTCTTGCCTTAATATTATCGCTATATTGAAGAAGCAGAATATCATATTCACTCAACATATCGTTATGATACGCAGAAAATGCGCCTTCCACAGATAACATGCACGCTTCCTTGATCTGCGTATTATAAAAACAATCTAATGCTGATCTGACACATGTACATATCAAAGAAAATATTATTGTCATTGACAATGCTGCCATTACCGTTATCTGCGCCTTAAATGTCTTATTATTCAACAACAGCCTCCATTTATCAGATTTTATTAGCCTGATTTGTCATCTTAGAAAGAATTGAATTAACCAGACTTGTTATCTGTTTTTTGAATACAACAACCAGTCCCACAAGAACAATTGTTATCAACACAACCTCTACAACACCCATGCCATCTTCACTATCCCAAAACTTTTTTATCGCATTCTTCATATTATCTTAACCTCCATAATTACCAGCTAAATCTGAAAAGACCATACTGCAGGAATCATAATTATTGCCATTACTATCATAAGCATCATCATCATTGGCATAAGCAGTTTAGTTGTAGCCTCTTCACCCTTTATCTTTGCCATATTCTTTCTTTTTTCAAATGCATCAGCCGTCTCCTCTTCAAGAAGACGCCGTAACTCTTTAGTCCCTTTTCTGATATTAGTCTGCAATAATGCTGCAAGCTTCATATATTCTCTCGTATCGCATCTTTTTCCAAATTGTTCATATGCCTTTAATTCGGATATTCCTGCCTGAATATTATAATCAGTCTTACATATCTCATCATATACAGGTCTGCGTACCGCCTTGCCATGTTCTATGTTATCCTTATAATCAACCGCTATTTTATGCCATGCCATTCTTGTAGTCATTCCAGCACCAAGAAGCAATGTCAATTTCGATACAACTTCTGAATAATCATATAGCAGTTCCTTTTTTCTCTTTATAGCATTGTCCTTTACTTTCTTTTTATCAGCTATAATTACTACTAATATAGCTGCCCCTCCAAGAAGGACAAATAATAACGGAGACACAGGCTTTTCACTTTCCTCATAGTGTACTTTGCTGTCTGCTATATACTGTGGAAGGTTAATATTTTCATCCATTCTGCTACTGCTGACAGCTGCTTCTATATCCTTTTGTGCCTGTATTTTTATACTATCTCCTGTACTGTATTCTCGTGCATATACCGTTACTGCAAAATCATATTCACTTTTATAATCCTCATATTCCATAATCAGCTTAAGTTCTACATTCTGACACTCATTTTCCGAAAAACCAATATTATTAACATTACCATTATAATTAATAAGTTCATAATTTCCTGAATACCATGTCAAAGAAACTACACCTCTCTGTGCTGTCTCTGGTAATACAAGATTGCTAGTTACATGTTCAAGATCTTTATTTCTCCCACACATAATTCCAGCTATCTCCTCATACGCCTTTTCAAAACATCCGGCAGCTTCATCCTGTGTCATAATTCTTGGTGCAATTTCAACATCAACAGATGTTATGCTCTCTCCATCTTCACCTACGACATTAATCCTCTTCACCTGTGACTCTTCTCCAGGTTCAGGACGCTTTATACTGCAGAACAACTTATCTGAATTGTCCGTCATAAACATACTGATTACAGCCATAGCTGCACTAATAACAATTATTAATAATACCTTTCCTTCTTTTTTAAACTTCAATATTAACTATCCTCTTTGCCCACATATCAGAAATAACATATACCCCCAGACACACTGTCATAATAATTATTCCAGCAATATTGCCATACAAAGGCTGTATAAATTCTTTGGCAGTCACCTTTAAATATATAACGATAACAGCAGGTATAAGACTCATTACTCTCTGTTCCATTTTTTTGCCACTTATAATAGTGTCAACCTCTGACATAACCTCTTCCTTTTGCTGTATAATCTGTGCTGTATTCTTTATAACTGCCATTAAATCCCCACCACTTCTCTTGGCATATCTGAATATCTCCGCAAAATACATGATATCCTCTACTTTACTTTCCTCCGCAAAATCATCTAATATATCCTCAAGATTCTCATTCTGCCCAAGCCTTATAACTATATGTTTGAACTTTACAACAATATCAGAATCACCCCCATACATAAGAGTAAGTTCATCTACAGCCTGTCCGAATGCATTCTCTATCGAATATCCAACATTTAAAGCAAATGACACTGCAATAATTCCATCTTTAAATTTCTTCTTAAAGTTCTTCTTATCATGAACAATCCTTTCCTTTATTCTCTGTCTGTAATGAATATATACATACGGTGAAAGAATAAACGACATAAGAACATTTTCATAAAAAATGTATGCTGCAGCCAGAACAATAATTATCCCCTCTAATATGTACCTTTCGTTACCATTCACTAAACCCTGCAGCTTTAAGCTTCTCCGTTCTGTTAAACACGTTATTCTGCCTGACAAGCGTTCCAATAACTTTTCCATGCTTATCCTGACTGTTTTCAACAAACTTAAACAATGGCGTAAGTACAATTTCACCATTAATGCAATCTCCGACTTCTGCAATCTGAACCACCTTTCTGCTCTTATCCCTTAGCCTTGCAAGATGAACAATAATATCAATAGCTGATGATATCTGCGCCCTGATTGCTGACACAGGCATATCCATTCCCATAAGTACCATTGTTTCCAGTCTCGTCAGCATATCTTTGGGACTATTGGCATGTCCTGTAGACAGACTTCCGTCATGTCCTGTGTTCATAGCCTGTAACATATCTATTGCCTCTGGTCCTCTTACTTCTCCAACTACAATACGATCCGGACGCATTCTTAGGCTTGCTTTTATCAAATCTCTTATACTCACTGCATTAGTTCCCTCTGAATTTGCCACCCTCGCCTCAAGCCTCACAATATTATTAATGTTGTGAAGCTGTAGTTCAGCAGAATCTTCAATTGTAATTACTCTTTCATCATCTGGCACATAATCTGACAACACATTTAAAAATGTTGTTTTTCCACTTCCTGTTCCTCCTGATATGAAAATGTTATACTTGCTCTTAACAAGTTTTTCTAAAAACTGTGCTGCTTCTGGAGTAATAGATTCCAGTTCAATAAGTCGGTCTATTGTGATAGGCTTATTGAAGAATTTTCTTATGGTTATTATTGGTCCATTAATTGCCACCGGTGGAAGAACAATACTGACCCTCGAGCCATCTTCAAGTCTTGTATCAGCTATTGGAGATGCTTCGTTAACCATATGGTTTGACATAGCTGCAATCCTCTGCGCCACATCTGACAGTTTATTCTCACTTTCAAATTTTTTGTTCCATCTTTCTATAGAACCATTCCTCTCCATAAATATACTGTCACTGCCATTCACCATTATTTCGGTTATGCTGTCATCTTCAAGTAATTCCTGCAAAATATCCAGTTTTTTAATAGAGTTATATAAACGCTGTTTAAGTTCTTCCTTCTGCCTTATCGAAATCACATTATTACGGCTTTCATCATATATGCAGGCATCTATCACCTCATATAGTTCACTGTCAGCAACATCTCTGCCAATGTCCAGTCTTTCATATACATGCCTTCTTAGCTTAATGTAGAGTTCATCCATTACATTTCCTCTATTCCTGCTGTTCTGCATAATTCTTCATAAAAACTGCAAAAAGGCAGCCGTCCCCATATATCATCATTATTAATGTTCTCATCTTCATTAACATGTATATTTTTAAAAGTTGCTACAATATTATCCATCCCCTGCTCAAGAAGATATTTCTCAAAATTCTTAAGCCTCATATTCTCTATATAATTGCCTGTTTCACACATATATATTTCATCACAACAATCCATCATGTTCCAGGGCATGCGTATTCCATCCCCAATATCAATTACAATATTCGAATATCCAAGTTCCCTTCCTATTGCCTGAATAAATGTCCCCATTTCTTCAGGTTTTATATCATCAATATCTTCTGCACAGGACGCATCCGGTATATAATCCAGCCTTTCATAATGACTTATGGCATTAACAATATTTTTATGAAACTGATTATGATTTTGTCTGAATGCATATAATGCATCTGAAAGATTTTCATTCTCTTCCCCCTTCAGGATTCCTTTAAACCCATAAAATGTTTCAAAATTAATAAAGAGTGTGTTCCCATGCTCTGACATCAGTCTTGCAACTGCCAGTGACAACATCATTCTTGCAGTATTATTAAACCCATATACACCTGTCACTTTAAGGCTTCCCCTTTTTTGAACCCGGTCTTTCTTCTCATATCTCATTACAGACTGTAGAAGCTGATATGACGGCTGATACTTACATATTCCAACCAGTCCTTTTTCTTCCCTTGAATTAATCTCATCTGCTTCACGCTCCTCCTCACACAACACAACAGTCTTATTTCCCGTTCTATATGCGTTATAACCATATGCTCCTTCACATATCATAAGCATATCCGCTTCTTTTTCCTGCAGATACTTATCAAGTTCATGTTCCTTAGTAAAAACCTGTGCATTATAGGGAATATCATTATCATCATTAATCACAGACATAAGTCGTTTCGCATAATTTTCGTCCGAGTCATATATAACGCAAATGTTATTCCTCCCCATCTGTTCACCTCCTATGTAATATCATTCATAAAACCACAACACACCTGTATACCAACACAACAACATATCCAGCCAGAACCCCCACTGCATAATGAAACCCATGCGCCTTTATTCCATTGCTCCCCATACTGACCTCTCTGGTCTTTTTTAAAAACAACTCAACAATTCCCGTAAAAAGCCCTGTAATAAGAGATACAGCCATAAGCTGCAGTACAAATTCCAATCCAGTCAACATTCCAATTACTGCCAAAAGCTTTACATCCCCTGCACCTACAGCCCTGATTATATATAGAAATATCATTCCCGCTAATCCCGCCAAAGTTCCAAGAATATAATTTCCTATATATTCGCCTGTAAAAGCTCTTATAACAATAACACTCACGCCTACAACAATACCTGCAACAATAAGTCTGTTCGGTATTCTGAATTCTCTCAAATCATGTACTGCTGCTACAATAACTAATACCAGTGCAATAATGACTGATATAATATCCGGCACTTATCCACCTCCTCAAAAAAACATGTATAGAATTACCATTTACTGCCTATACTTCTAATAAAGGCATATGATGCCACTAATCTTGTGCATTAAGGAGTAATTCTATTGAAAATGTTTGGTAAAAAAAAGAATCCTGCTACATA
>OGYC01002609.1_pt1 | contig 12097 bp, 7 predicted proteins | sample 1576461 | NCBI WGS metagenome assembly OGYC01 (sample SAMEA3541569, study PRJEB24748) | human gut metagenome | biome: human gut; feature: human-associated habitat; material: faeces | place: China | collected 2012 | reverse complement strand
ATTTCCTTGTATAATATTAAAAATAGAACATTGCTTATTAAATAGGATTAGCTGTATACAAGAGACTGGATAGTTTCTCGCATACAGCTAATTAAATCTATTCTTTTACGTATCTTAGATATGTCCGTATTCGAATTCCGGGATATCGCCTTTCGCGGACATTTTAGCAAAATCAATCAGATTGGCCAAGTGGCGGAGCACCAGTTCTTTCATTCCTTCTTTGTCCCTATCTTTTATCTTCTGTAACATTTCCCTATGTTCTGCATGAACCGTTTTTTGAGGAACAGCACAAACTTTGTATTTTTGATAATATTTTAAAATATCGGGAGTAATAATAAGCAGGAGTGAACTGATAACCGGATTATGTCCGCCTTGCGCAATGGCCTGGTGAAAGGCAAAATCTTTTTCGACACGAAGGTCTGTATCAAACTTTTCTTCCAGTTCGACAAGCGTGTTTTCGATATTCTTCAAATCCTCTTCTGTGCGGTTTACTGCGCATAATTTGCAGACCTCTATTTCCAGAAGTACACGTACATAAACCAAGCTTGAAAAATCATATCTGCTGATTTTCAATGCATCGGTAATCATAGTATCCAACTGGTCTTTGGAGAATTCGGATACCACTGTTCCACTCTGAGGATATGTTTTTACAATACCGTATAATTCCAGTTTCTGCAATGCCTCGCGAACATGTGACCGACTGACTTTCAAAAGTTCGGATAATTTACGCTCAGAAGGGAGACGCTCTCCCGGTAAAATCTGACGTTCTGATATTTGTTTTTTTATGTGTTCTATTACATGCTTAACTGGTTGCGAATTGATTTCGTCTTTCATAAGATATAAATATTTTAAAAAGATGACCTTTTCCGTTTCGGCTGTAAAAGTACAAATATTATCTTTCAAAGTAAAGCTTTCTAGTAAAAATATTCTCCTGTCCTTTTATATAGAGGTACGCGTAACGTGTTATTTATAAGCGGCTTATATCTAATTATTAATAAATATTAATTGGTAGACCAAAATTTTGGTTTACCAATTTTAATCGTTACGTTTGTCACAGAAATTAAAACACTAATCTATGAACAACTCCTGTATTTTTAAAAAAGTCGTGATGATGTTCCTGTTGTTGGTAGGGACATTGAACGTTTACTCCCAGCATGTAGTTACTGGTAAGGTGATAGATGAACAGGGTCCGTTGATTGGAGCTTCGGTGACAGTGAAAGACGCTGCCGTTCCTACCGGTACTGTGACGGACGCTGAAGGTAAATACTCCATTAAGGTTCCTAATTCCAAGACAATTTTGGTTTATTCGTATATCGGTTACGTTGATAAGGCGGAAGCGGTTGGCAAACGTACAGTTGTGAATGTGACGTTGGAAGAAGATTCGAAGATGTTGGATGATGTTGTGGTAATCGGTTACGGTACACAGGCGAAATCTCATTTGACAGGTTCGATTTCAAAGTTGGAAGGTGAGAAGCTGATTAATGCTCCGGTGAGTGATGTCACTACTGCCTTGCAAGGTGCTATGACTGGATTGACGGTTTCTAATGAGACATCAGAAGTGGGTGTGACTCCTTCTATCCGGGTACGCGGTACGGGTTCCATTTCCGCAGATAGTGAACCGTTGGTTATCATAGATGGATTTCCCGTATCCGGTGGTTTGTCGTCTATCAATGCTGCGGATGTGAAGTCTATTGAAATTTTGAAAGATGCGGCTTCGGCTGCTATTTATGGTTCACGTGCTGCCAATGGAGTGATTATGGTGACGACAAAGAGCGGTACGCCGGACAAACCGAAATATTCTTTTAAGTTCTATCAGGGATTTAAATACGCTTATCAGTTGCATGATATGATGACTTCTTCCGAATGGTTGGGCTTATTGGAAGAAGAAGCTGCCTTAGGTGGTCCGAAAGTACCGAGTGCTGCTCGCGGGGCTGCTTATTTGGAAAGCCAGATGGGGACTACCGACTGGCAGAAAGAGGGCTTGCGTGATATGGCAGGTATCACGAATGTGCAGATGAGTGTTTCGGGCGGACGCAAAGAGACGAAATATTTTATTTCAGCGGCCTATACTAAAGACCAGGGGGTGATGCTCAACAATTCACTGGACAAACTGAATTTCCGTACTAAAGTGGATACCAAACTCTCAAAGATAGCTACGGTGGGTGTTAATATATCCGGTACATATAGCAAGACGGAACGTCCGAAAAATAACTTTATTGATTTCTATCGTACTCCCTCTTTTTTACCGGTTTATCACAATGCATATAGCACAGACCTGACCGGATATACCGGATTTGCAAGAGGTAGCCATTTTAACAATATTATGACACCGACTGCCGTGGATGCCGATGGAAATCCGTTGTTGGATGCCGACGGTAACCGGGTATTGGAAAAATCGTCTCCATTTAGCTCTGCCAATAATAATCCGGCGAGCGTAATGACTAATACTTTCCGTTGGAGCGAGACTATGCAAGGATTGGCCAGCATGTATCTCACGCTTGATCTTTGTAAAGGATTACAGTTTAAGACATCCAACGGCTTGAATGTTCGTTTTGCCCCTTCTTATTATTATGCAAATAAGGACGCTACGAAAGACAAGGAAGCAAGCCGTGCTACTTATTCCAGTGCACTTTATATTGATTTGTTGAGTGAGAATACCTTGAGTTACCATTTGGACTTTGGAAAGAATAAAGACCATAGTCTTGACGCTTTATTGGGATATACTGTAGAAAAGACACGGAATCAGCGGGTGGCTATGGCTGCGACGGGATTTGCTACGGATGACATCCATACTTTGAATGCTGCCACTGTTTACGAGTTGGCTAGTGAGGGTAATGGAAATACAGCGGGTACGGGAACTTTCAGATATCCGGATGTTGTATTGGAATCTTATCTGGGACGTGTCAATTATAGTTATCTGGGGCGCTATTTGTTGTCTACCTCTCTACGTCTGGACCGTTCATCGCTCTTTTCCAAAGGAAACCGTAATGCCTGGTTCCCTTCCGTATCACTGGGTTGGCGCGTGAGTGAAGAGAAATTCATGAAGGGTATCAAGGCTATTTCTAACTTGAAACTTCGTGCATCGTATGGTGTGACAGGAAATAACCGTATCAGTTATAATGCAGCCCTCGAGGTATTGAACAGTGCGAATTACGTGACCGGCAAAGGTACGGGTTCATTGGTTAATGGTTCTGCGAATATCTCTTCTTCGCTGGCTAATTCTAATATTACATGGGAGCAGACTGATGAGTTTAACTATGGTCTGGATTTGGGACTTTTCAACAACCGTATCAATCTGGCGATAGATGCTTACTATTCAGTGACACGTGCGTTATTGTTCGAACAACCGACGCAATCGTTTACCGGTTACACACACTATTGGAATAATATAGGAAAAGTCCGTAACTCAGGTTTGGAAATCCAGCTTGATACGCATAATATGAAAAGCCGTAAGTTTTCATGGGATACTAATATAAATTTCTCACTTTCGCGTAATAAATTATTGGAGTTAGGCGGTGAACAACAAATGATTTCTTTAGGTGAAAGAAATGAGGGTTATCTTGCTAAAGTGGGTGAGCCGTTGATTCAATTCTATGGATACAAGACGTGTGGTGTATGGAATAGTGCGGAAGAGATTGCAGCTAATCCTCATTTTTCAGACGATGCACCGGGGGGAATACGCATTGTCGATACCAATAATGACGGCTCTTTGACTCCTGAAGACCGGGTTGCGTTGGGCACTCCTTACCCGGATTTCACATGGGGCATCACCAATACTTTCCAAATTAAAGATTTCGACATCTCATTCCTTATTCAGGGTGTACAGGGCATCACAGTGCTTAATGGTGATGTATATTATAATGAAACAAAGAAGTGGAACAAGAAGTACACAAAGAACCGTTGGGTAAGCGCAGAACATCCGGGTGACGGAAAAACGCCTTATCAGAATGTGAAAACGGGACATGACCTCATGCTTACTGATTATCCTTTGCAAAATGCTTCTTATGCTTGTCTGCGTAACTTTACAGTGGGATATACCTTGCCGGCAACTGCTGCCCGTAAGATTAAGTTATCAGGTGTACGTTTTTATGTGTCGGGCAGTAACTTGCTCTATATTTGGGGAAGTGGCTACAAAGGCATTAATCCGGAGTCGCGTATGACATCCGGTAATTATTCCAGTGCAATGATTTCGGGGTATCAGCGTGGTGGGTTCCCGTTGACTTCTACCATTTCTGCCGGTTTTGATATTAATTTTTAATGGAGGAAAACGATGAAAAAAATAAATTATATAGGATTATTGTTAATCGTCATGGTATTTTCCGCTTGTGATTTGGATCAATATCCTTATTCGGAAGTGGCGGCGGATAAGTATGTGAAGGATGCTTCGTCGGTAAATAATCTGGTGCTGGGTTGTTATAATTCCCTGCATGATGTGATGTATTACGAGTGGGCCATGACAGAATTGCGCTCGGATAACGGACGTATGTATGCTGCAGGTTCTTCTTCGAATACTACACGACTGGTGGAACAGCTCGACCAGGGTACTATCGTACCGGAAAACGAATGGGTGAAAACGTATTGGAATGCCTGTTATGCCACAATTGCACGGGTAAACAATGTTATTTCTTACCTTGATGTAGTGACGGACGAGACATTGCGGAACCAATATGAGGGAGAAGTACTTTTTCTTCGTTCATTGGAGTATTTCAATCTGGTCCGTTTATGGGGGCCGGTATTTATTGTTACTTCCAAGGTTCCTTCTGAAGTGGCCCGTGATATGCAACGCTCTACGGTGGATGAAGTATATGCGCTTATTGAGGGAGACTTGGAGAATATTGTCAATAATGAACTGTTGCCCGGCAAGATGGCGGACGGTGACTTGGGACGTGCTGACCTGAATTCGGCAAAAGCGTTGCTTGCCAAAGTATATGCTACGCACTACCAGGCGGGTGACGAGAAATATGCCCGTGCCGCCCGACTGTGTAAGGAAGTACTCGAAAGTGAATCTGTGGGAAATCCGCAATCGGGTAGTGATCTTGTGGCTTATGATAAGGTTTTTGATATTGGCAATGAGATGAATAAGGAGATAATCTTTGCGGTTCGTTACCTTTCGGGAAATGCCGGTATCGGTTCGCCGTTCGGCAATATGTTTGCTCCGGTCAATAATGGTGCAAATGTGATTATCGGTACTTCTTCCGGTTATAATACTCCTACTGACAATATTATTGCAGCTTACGAGCAAAGAGGTGCGGGGGCTGATAAACGTCTGGATGTGAATATCGCCCAGAAATATTTCAATACAACTACTCAGACGTGGGTGACGGAAGGTAATTGCCGTTACTGTAAGAAGTATGTAAATCCTGTAACTACACAGTATGATGGCGAGAGTGACTGGCCTGTGATTCGTGTGGCTGATATTGCTTTGCTTTATGCTGAATTGACAAATGAAATCTCGGGGCCTTCTGCAGACAATCTGAAGTATTTGAATATGGTTTGTGAACGTGCCGGTGTTTCTACATATACACTGACCGACCTGCCAAGTCTTTATGATTTTAGAAAGGCTGTACGTAATGAGCGCAGGCTTGAACTGGCTTTTGAGAACCAGCGTTGGTTTGATCTTCTTCGTTGGGGGATCGCTACTCAGACAGTAAACAACTACTTGAACAGCGAGCTTCTTTATACGGAATATTCTTATACGGTGAATGATATAGAAGATTGGCAAACATTTCTGCCTATTCCGGTGAGTGTGATTGACATTAATCCAGAGATAGCACAGAATACGGGTTATTAATCTTTTAAATGCTTACGAATATGAAACAATATAGAGAATGGAGTCTGGCATCATTGTTTGTTTGTTTATTCTTTTTGTGTGGTTGTGATTCTACGTCGATGAAGGATGTGGCGGTTAGTTCACCGGAAATCCTTTCTTTCTCGCCCGAGAGTGGAAGCATAGGTAGTGAGATTGTTGTTACCGGAGAATATTTGGATGATGTGGTAAGTGCTACTATCGGTGGTGGAAAAGCCGTTATCCTACAGAAAGTGTCCAACCGGCGTTTGTCTTTGAAAGTGACAAATCAGGCACGCAGTGGTAAAATTGTATTGGTAAATTCGATAGGTGAGGGTGTGTCCGAAGGAGATTTTACCCTTGAATATCCGGCTCCTGTCGTTTCACAGGCCGGAATGCCCTCGGAAGTTGAAATGGGCAATAATTTGTTGCTCTCCGGTAGTTCCATGAATGTGGTGAGTGCTGTTCTTTTCACTGCCGAAGGCGGGACAGAAGGAAATGAGGCAGAGATCATCTCACAAAGTGAGAATGAGATAGTAGTAAAGGTTCCTTATGTGGAAAGTGACAAGGCTATTGTAACATTTAAATATTTTGATGGAACAAAAGAAGTGGAGACGTCAAGTTCGTCCGCACCCAAGTTCACGGTGAAACGTTATCAGCCTGAGGTTACAACTACTGTATTTGAACCAGCCAACGTGGGAGATATGGTAGTGCTGGAGGGAGCATATCTAAATAAGATTGATAAAGTGCTGTTAGGTGATATTGAGTGTACTATTACGTTGCAGACTGAAACTGAATTAAAGTTTGTTGTACCTACATCTGATAGCTTTAAGAACGGTGATAATATGGTACCGTTAAAGATTTCTTATTTTGACGGTCGTGAGACACCGACATTAACGGATGAATTTATTGTAAGGGTGGCTTTTGTATATTATTGGGAGAACAGGACTATTCATGCACAGGCTGGAGAGACTTCTGCATTCTTCTCACCGGAAACAGGACGGGTTTATTCTAATGATGTATGGAGCCAGGAAGTGGATATTATTGCTGCTGCAGGAAAGAATACTTGTAAGACAGCGAATATTCCGGTTGTGTCCGAAACAGACTATAATTCTGTAAATCCTTATTTTTTCATTTCCGGCTCATCTTCTAAATTCAATTTAGCTATCAATAGTCCGGCGAACTCTAACGGGCAGTTGAAGAATTTTAAAACTTCCGGTAAGGCTTCCATTACGGGGGGGAGCAGCTATTATGGCACCCCTGCATTATCATTTGCATATTTGGATCCGGAGACTAACCCGGATTGTGCGGAGCTGGTCAATAATGTGAAAGCTGGCAATATCAAAAAGATTGATGAAATAACTTTCCCGCTTGATGTGGAAAAGAAAACATGCGCCGGCATTAAGCCGTCAGTGAGTGCTGCACCTACTACTGATGCTTGGGCAAAAGATAAATTTGAAGCAGGTGTGGAGAAAACTAATGTGACAATTGATGCTGTGTTCCTGGTATTCTATTACAATGTGAAAGGATATGACAATAAAGCAGCTGATAAGAATCCGGTTAGGGATGTGAAGCGCATAGGGCTGATGTATATCAAGAGTGCTGATTTCAAGATGAAAGAAGGTACGGAAAAAGACCCTTCCGCAAGTTCTATTACCTTTGATATGTACTGGCAGAAACAAGATTACGATTACTCAAAAGTTCAATAATTAATGATGATACGAAATATACATAAGGCAATTATAGCTCTCCTGCTTATCGGGCTACCGTCAGTCTCTTTTGCAAAAAGATACGACGTAACGCTCCCCGAAGTAGCTTCCTGCTTGAAGACTGCACAACCGGGTGACCGGATTTACATCAAGGACGGTCAATACAAGGACATGCAGTTGAAATGGATAGGCAAAGGAACGGAGAAATCTCCTATTACCATAGAAGCCCTGAACCCCGGAAAGGTAAAGGTAGAAGGTGGTTCCACCTTGCGGATAGCGGGCGAGTGGCTATCTGTCAGCGGATTGCATTTCACTGACGGATACGCTCCCAAAGGTTCCGTAATAGAATTCCGTAACGGACAAGAACTGGCTAATCACTGTCGTCTGACGAATTGTGTGATAGACAAATTCAATCCGTCTCGCCGGGACCAGGCTTACAGCTATATATTGCTTTATGGTCGTCACAACAGAGTAGACCATTGTTCGTTGACAGGAAAACTTAACTTGGGGGTGACATTGATTGTCATCCTCAACGACGAACGTTGTCTGGAAAATCATCACCGGATTGACCATAACTACTTTGGAGAAAGACCCGTGTATGGCTCGAACGGTGCCGAAACAATGCGTGTAGGAACTTCCCAGCAAGCTTACAGTTCTTCAAATACGGTGATTGAGAATAACTTGTTCGAACGTTGCTCCGGTGAAGTGGAAGTAATTTCTATTAAATCCAGTGATAACATCATCCGCAACAATACGCTGTTGGAATGTGAAGGAGTGGTAGCACTGCGTCATGGTGACCGTAATACTGTGAATGATAATTTGTTTATCGGTAACGGACGTCGCAATACCGGCGGTATCCGTGTCGTCAATGCCGGACATCAGATTTACGATAATGTATTGGTCGGCTTGGCAGGTACCCGTTTCTTCTCAGCTTTGGGAGTTATGGATGCCGTACCCAATTCGTTACCTAATAGATATTGTCAAGTTGTTGATGTCAAGATGTACCGTAACACATTCGTAGATTGCACGAATATAGAATTTGGTACAGGCAAGGATATGGAACGTACTCTTGCACCGGAAAAAGTCTCATTCACGGATAATATCATCATCAATAAAGGACTCGACCAGCCTTATATAGCCGTTGACGACGTAGCGGGTATCCAGTTCAAAGATAACAAAGTGCAATTGGCAAAGAACTACTCGGCTCCGGGATTTACTACGGAAAAAGTAAAAGCTCCCCAGTTGCCCGACGATGCTGCGATACGTAAGGATAAAGGCGCTTCCTGGTTTAAGAACCAAGTGGCACACCCAGCAGCGAATGTTCATAAGGAATACAATGTGTCTCCGGGAACGAACTTGTCCGAAGTCATTCATTCGGCAGAACCGGGTGGCGTCATTATTTTGGCGAAAGGCACATATCCTATCCAACGTGCTATGTTCATTGACAAACCGTTGACTATCCGTGCAGCCGATGCAGCCAACAAGCCGCTTGTCCGTTTCAACGGAGATAAGCCGGATAATATGGTAACTATTGCCGATGGCGGCAAAATGGTCATTGAGAATATAACATTCGATGGCGTATTAGAGCCCGGAAAGGCTTTGGCTAAAGCAGGAATTTCTACTGCCTTTGATATGATACAACCTTATACACTGATAGTAGACGGCTGCGAATTCCAGAACTTCGGAGAAGGCGGATTCTTTGCCATTAAAGGAACAAAAGCTACTTTTGCCGAAAGCGTTACCATCCGCAACTGTCTTTTCCGCGATTTATCAGGAGATGCTATCAACTATGCGGCAGAGAAAGATGATATAGGTCGCTATAATGCCGACGACATGTTGATTGAAAACTGTTCCTTCTACCGTCTGTTGGGTTTACCTATTAATATTTATCGTGGCGGAAGCGATGAAAGTACGGCAGGCCCTTATATTACTATCAGACATTGTACCTTTGTAGACTGTTGCAACAAAGAACGTGGAAGTGTCATGCGCCTGATTGGCCCGCAAGTACTGACAGTAGAGAACTGCAATTTTGATAATAGCGGACGCGGCGGGGCAACTATCCGCCTGGATGAGGCGACCTGGGAGAAAGTACGCATTGCAAACTGTAATCTGTGGAATTCCGGTAGAATGATGACTACCACTTCCCAGGCAATACAGGGAAAGATGTACAATTTCCGTCCCGCATATATCAATGCCGAAGCATACGATTATACTCCGGTTGAGGGTAGCGAACTGGAAAAACTCTCTATCGGCTTGAAAAAGAAGTAGAACAGTTGTCATACGATACTATTATTGAAATAGAAAATGATGTAAGATGAGAAAACTTATTATTTGCATATTCATGGTTTTAGGTGGATACCTCTTTTCATTTGCCCAACATCCGTCCCTTCTTTTCACACAGGAAGAAGTGAACGAGATGAGGGCAGGAAAGGGGACAGTACCCGCATTCGACAAATCTCTTTCGGAAGTGTTGGCCGCAGCCGATGCAGCAGTAAACTCTCCTGTTTCCGTACCGGTTCCCGTAGATGGCGGTGGCGGTGTGGTACACGAACAGCATAAATCCAATTACTATGCCATGTTCCATTGTGGAGTTGCCTATCAGTTGACAGGGGATAAGAAATATGCCGCCTACGTGGGCGATATGTTGGAAGCCTATGCAAAACTATACCCTACTTTAGGGTTCCACCCCCTGCAACTTTCCCCCGTCCCGGGACGTCTGTTTTGGCAGACACTGAATGAAAGTGTATGGCTGGTGCATACAGCGGTTGCTTATGACTGTATCTATAACACACTCTCATCCAAACAGCGTGCCACTATCGAGAAGAATCTTTTCGTTCCGATGGCGGACTTCATCATGGACGGTATGGGAGACAACCATGCAAATAACAAGACATTCAATAAAATGCACAACCATGCTACATGGGCTACGGCCGCCGTCGGTATGATTGGCTTTGCGATGAATCGTGAAGATTACGTAAAGAAGGCACTTTACGGTTCTGACGGAACAGGCAAACGGGGCGGCTTTATCCGCCAGATGGATTACCTGTTCTCTCCCGACGGTTACTTCACGGAAGGAGCCTACTATCAACGTTATGCCATCTGGCCTTTCGTCATCTTCGCCCAATGCATCGAGAATAAACTGCCGGACTTGAAAATCTTCAATTACCGGGATAGCATTCTTTCAAAAGCCCTCTCCACATTGATACAACTTTCTTATGAAGGCGAATTCTTCCATATTAATGATGCCTTGCTGAAAGGGCTTTCCGCACAGGAACTGGTATATGCGGTAGACATATTGTATAATGTTAATCCTTCGGACAAATCACTGCTGTCCGTTGCAAATAAGTACCAGCATACTTATCTCCCTACTAGCGGCGGTTTTAAAGTAGCCCGTGATATTGCCCGCGGAGAAGCTGCTCCGATTATCTATCGTAGCAGTGTATTTCGTGACGGGCGCAAGGGGGATGAAGGCGGTGTAGCCGTAATCCGCTCCACAGATTCTAATCTGAACAGCGCCTTGACACTGAAAGCTACCTCACACGGCTTGAGCCATGGACATTTTGATAAACTGACAATGGCTTATTACGACAATGGGAACGAGATTCTGCCCGACTACGGTGCTTCCCGCTTCTTGAATATCGAAGCCAAGTACAAAGGTCATTATACCCGTGAAAACCAATCGTTTGCCAAACAGACTATTGCGCACAATACATTGGTCGTGGACGAAACATCCCACTTTGCCGGAGATATAAAAGTCTCTTCCCGTTATCATTCAGATATTATTTACCATGATTTCAACGGCGGACATTTTCAGGTAATGGTGGCGAAAGACACCAATGCCTATCCCGGAATAGAGATGAAACGTACACTGGCTTACGTGACTACCCCTTTCCTGCAATTCCCGTTAATCTTGGATGTGCTGCAAGCAAATGCGGACAAAGAGCACCAATACGATTACCCTATCTGGTATAACGGGCACTTCGTTTCCCTGAACTTCCCTTACGCCAAAGCAACTAACGAACTGAAAACTCTTGGCACGAAAGACGGCTATCAGCATCTTTGGCTGGAAGCCTGGGGACAGAACAAGAGCCGAAATACATCAAGCTTCACCTTTGTTAATAAGGATCGTTTCTATACTATTAGTATAGCTACTACTGCGCAAACAGAGATGAAGATGCTTCGTCTGGGTGCCAATGACCCTGATTTCAACTTGAGAAACGAAACCGCTTTCCTGATAAGGGAAAAAGCACGGAAGAACCATACATTCGCCACTTCCATCGAAACGCATGGAGAATATGATGTGGTAATGGAAACTTCCAGTAACCTGACCTCATCTTGCGAAGAGGTGAAAGTCGTGATGGATACGGCTTCCTATACAGTGGTGAAAGCAACCTATAAAGGCGGGCATTCCGTAATGCTTTGCTTGAGCAATACCGATGCCGACAAAGAGAAAGGGCACCGCCTGACGGTCGAAGGCACTATGTATGCTTGGAACGGTCGTTGCGGAGTATTTATGAAATGATGATTAGTTTTCCGTTTCTCAGGTATTAATGCGAATCAGTAGTTGAAATCACTAGCTGATTCAGTTAGTTAAATTGTTATT
>OGYC01002583.1_pt1 | contig 12239 bp, 10 predicted proteins | sample 1576461 | NCBI WGS metagenome assembly OGYC01 (sample SAMEA3541569, study PRJEB24748) | human gut metagenome | biome: human gut; feature: human-associated habitat; material: faeces | place: China | collected 2012 | reverse complement strand
AGCTGGAAAAGGCAATGCAGTGCTTTCCTCTGACGCCGAACGGCAAGGTCTGTATGGACATTGGTGCGTCCACCGGCGGCTTTACCGATTGTATGCTGCAGAACGGCGCGGTCAAGGTCTATGCCGTGGACGTCGGTTACGGTCAGCTGGCATGGAGCCTGCGCACCGACGAGCGCGTCGTCAACATGGAACGCACCAACATCCGCAATGTCACGCTGGACATGCTGGCAGAGCCCATTGAATTTTTCAGCGTGGATGTGTCGTTTATCTCGCTGCATCATATCTTCCCGGTGGCGCAGGCCATCACGACGCCCGACGCAATGGGCGTCTGCCTCGTCAAGCCTCAGTTCGAGGCTGGCCGCGAGAAGGTGGGTAAAAACGGTGTCGTCCGCGACCCTGCCACCCACCGCGAAGTTCTCCACAATGCGATGGGCTATGCCGCTGCAAACGGTTTTGTCGTGCGCGGGCTGGATTTCAGCCCCGTCAAAGGCCCTGAGGGCAACATCGAGTACCTGATGTTCGTCCAGAAGAGCGAACAGCCCGGTGTGCTGGATGACTCTGTTGCCGAGCAGGTCGTAGCGGCAAGCCACAGCTCTCTGGACAAGTAAATCTGCTGGGAGACGGAGGAATAAACCGCCCTATGACTGTTTACATTTCGCCAAACCCCGGAAAGGAACAGGCTTCTGACACCGCCCGCCGGGCAGCGCAGCTTCTGCTGATGCAGGGGGCTGTCGTCCTGATGCAGGATGACCTGAAAGAGTCCTGCTATGTGGAAGGTGTACAGTACCTTCCTTTGGAAGAATGCTTTCCGCGCACCGATGTCATCCTGACCATCGGTGGTGATGGAACCATCCTGCACGAGGCAAATTTTACGCTGCAATATCAAAAACCCATCCTTGGCATTAACATCGGACGCTGCGGCTTCCTCGCTACCTGTGAGGTGGATGAAATGGAAGAAAAACTCGCCGCTCTGGTGCGGGGAGAGTATCTTCTGGACAACCGGATGCTGCTCTATGTGCGGGTGCTGGGCGAGGATGGCTGGGAAGGCCATGCCCTCAATGATGTGGTCGTGACGAAAGGCCGTCTGCAGCAGGCCATCGACTTCAGCATCTACTGCGACGACATCCTTGTAGAGCATTACCGTGGTGACGGCGTCATCGTGGCGACCCCCACAGGCTCTACAGCCTATTCGCTGGCGGCCGGCGGGCCGATCTTGGACTCGCAGACCAAGGGCATCGTCGTCACGCCCATCTGTCCCCACAGTCTGACCAGCCCCGCGATGGTCTTTGCGCAGGAGCGCAAAATAAACATCTGTGTGGGGCAGGTCATCGACAACGAAGTGTTCCTGAGCTGCGACGGCGCAGCGGAATATCCACTCAGTGCCGGCTCGACGGCGGAGATACGCCTCTCTGACCAGATCGTACAGCTCGTCACCTTCAGCAGGGCAGACCAGTTTCAGGCCATCGACCAGAAGCTGCGCAGCCGGAGATAATAACAAGAGGAGGCAAGGAATATGGGCCGAAACAATCCAGCTGAGGCAAAAGGCAAGACGGAACGTCAGCAGACGATCCTCCGCCTCATTCAGGAGCATCCCATCAGCCGACAGGAGGTACTTCTCGAGCATCTGCGCCAGGAGGGCTTCGAGGTGACACAGGCTACCATTTCCCGGGACATCCGGGAGCTGTGCCTCGTCAAAGCTGCCACCGCCGACGGCTATCGCTATGTTTCCAGCCACAACGAAAGCCTCAACCCCAAGATGCAGGGCCGGTTCGAGACGATATTCCACGAGTCGGTGCTGGGGGTGGATTTTGCCGGACATGTCGTGCTGGTGAAGTGCTACTCCGGCATGGCGAACGCTGCCTGTGAGGTGTTCGACGCCTTGAAATGGAAGAATGTCGTCGGTACGCTTTCCGGCGACGATACATTCCTTATCGTGGCCCGTTCGGAGCGGGACGCAAAGACCATCTGTTCGGAACTGACCCGTCATATCGGGCAGAAATAAACGCGGGAGTGAAACTATGCTGAGCAGCCTGCAAATCGAAAATGTTGCAGTTATCCAGAAAGCAAACGTCCATTTCGAAAAGGGCCTCAACGTCCTGACCGGTGAGACGGGCGCAGGCAAATCCATCCTCATCGACTCCATCAACGCCATTCTGGGCAACCGCACTTCCAAGGATCTTGTGCGCACCGGCGCGGCCAAGGCCGTCATCCGGGCCGCGTTCGAGGACGTGCCGCCTGCTGTTCTCGACAGCCTCGAAAAGGCAGGCTATGAGCGCTCGGAGGCCCTGCTGCTCAGCCGTGAGATCACCGCCGAGGGCAAGAGCACCTGCCGTATCAACGGGATGCCGGCCACTGCCGCCGTCCTGCGGGAGCTTTGCGGGGGGCTTATCAACATCAACGGTCAGCACGACTCCGTGGGTCTGCTGAACCCGGCCCGTCATGAAGGCATTCTGGATGCTTACGCCCAGAACAGCGCTGAGTATCAGGCGTATTATGCTATCTACCGGGAACTGGTCAGCGTCAAAAAGGCGCTGGACGCCATGATAACCGACGAGAGCGAAAAGCAGCGCCGTATCGACCTGCTGAGCTATCAGGTGCAGGAGATCGACGATGCCGGCCTGACGGCAGGGGAGGAGCAGACGCTGGAAAGCCGCCGCAAAGTGCTGGCGAACGCTTCCACCATCCGGGACCGTATCGCACAGTGTTACGCGCTGCTCTCGGGCGGCGACGAGGCCCCGGGAGCTGTTGACCTTCTGGGCGAAGCCTCCAACGCTGTGGACGCAGCGGCACAGCTCGACGGAGAGCTGTCTGCCGGTGCGGGCCAGCTGCTCGACCTTTATTACACCGCAAAGGACGTCGCCGCAGACCTCATTGGCCGTCTGGATGCCTACGACACCAACGACGCAGAGCTGGACGAGATCGAGCAGCGCATCGACCTTATCTATAAGCTCCGGCGGAAGTACGGCGACACCGTAGAGGACATCCTTGCCTTTGGCGAACGGGCGCGGAAAGAACTTGAGATGATACAGTCCTCGCAGGAGAGGGTAGAGCACTTGCAGAAAGAGCAGCGCCGCCTTTACACCCTTGCGCGGGAAAAGGCCGAAGCCCTGACCCAGACCCGTCTGAAAGCCTTCGATGAGCTGAATAAGCGCATCTCTGGTACGCTGGACTTCCTGAATATGCCGGGCGTGCGGATGACGCTTCGCCATTCGCGCGGGCCGCTGGCCAGCCATGGACAGGACAGCATCGAGTTCTATATCTCCACAAACCCCGGCGAAGCTCCGAAGCCTCTGGCAAAGATCGCCTCAGGCGGTGAGTTGAGCCGTATTACCCTTGCCATTAAAAACGCAATGGCTGATAAAGACGCCGTGCCGACCGTTATTTACGACGAGATCGACAGCGGCGTATCGGGCAAAGCAGCCAGCCGTATCGGCGAGGTACTGCGTCAGAGCGCCGAGGGCCATCAGATCCTCTGCATCACTCATACGGCGCAGATCGCTGCGCTGGCCGACTGCCATCTGCTCATTCAGAAAAATATCACGAACGAGCGTACCTATACTGAGATACACCCGCTGGACGAGAATGGCCGTGTAGAGGCGCTGGCCCGCCTCATCTCCGGCGACCATGTCACAGAGCTTTCGCTGGCCAATGCCCGGGAAATGCTGGGCCGGAATGCAGAAAAATAAGAAAAAAGCCAGCGCTTGACATTCCGGCAGGGATGTGCTAAACTGAATCTCGTTGAAAGGCGAAGATGGGAACCGAGTACCCTGATGCGCTCTGCCCAGAGAGGCCCCGGCTGGTGAAAGGGGCTGCAGAGACGCAGGCGAAATACGTCCCTGAGCCGCAGGCTGAACGAATAGTAGGCTGTGCCGCGTGCGAGCGTTACAAACGCAGGAGTGTCACTCTACTCTGGGGTGCGCACTCGTGAGGCCGCTTCCGTGAGGGGGCGGCAAACAGAGGTGGTACCGCGAATTTTCTCGCCCTCTGCCAAATTCATTTTTGGCAGAGGGCGTTTTGCTTCCCTCTGCCCCACACAACAGGAGGAAAAACTTATGACTCTGTACGAAGAACTCCAGGCCCGCGGTCTGGTGGCTCAGATCACCGATGACGAGATCATCGACCTCATCAACAACGGCAAGGCTACCTTCTACATCGGCTTTGACTGCACCGCCGACAGCCTGACCGCCGGTCACTTCATGGCCCTGACCCTGATGAAGCGCCTGCAGATGGCGGGCAACAAGCCCATCGCTCTGATCGGCGGCGGCACTACCATGATCGGCGACCCTTCCGGCCGCACCGATATGCGCAAGATGCTCACCAAGGAGGACATCGCCCACAATGCCGCCTGCTTCAAGAAGCAGATGGAGAAGTTCATTGATTTCTCCGACGGCAAGGCTTTGATGCTGAACAATGCCGACTGGCTGCTGAACCTGAACTATGTGGAACTGCTGCGTGACGTGGGTGCCTGCTTCTCGGTGAACAACATGCTGCGCGCCAAGTGCTACGAGCAGCGCATGGAGAAGGGCCTGTCCTTCCTGGAATTCAACTACATGATCATGCAGAGCTACGACTTCTACTACATGTTCCAGCACTACGGCTGCAACATGCAGTTCGGCGGCGACGACCAGTGGAGCAACATGCTGGGCGGCACCGAGCTGATCCGCCGCAAGCTGGGTAAGGACGCCTACGCTATGACCATCACTCTGCTGACCGATTCCCAGGGCAAGAAGATGGGCAAGACCGCCGGCAATGCCGTCTGGCTGGACCCCAACAAGACCAGCCCCTTCGAGTTCTACCAGTACTGGCGCAATGTGGGTGATGCCGATGTGATGAAGTGCATCCGCATGCTCACCTTCCTGCCGCTGGAGCAGATCGACGAGATGAGCACCTGGAAGGATCAGCGCCTGAACGAGGCCAAGGAGATCCTGGCTTACGAGCTGACCAGCATGGTCCACGGCAAGGAAGAAGCCGAAAAGGCACAGAACGCTGCCCGTGCCCTGTTCAGCGGCAGCGCCATGGACACCGAGCACATGCCCAGCACCCAGCTGACCGAAGCCGACCTGACCGACGGCTCCATCGGCATCCTGACCCTGATGGTCAAGGCCGGTCTGGCAGCCTCCAACGGCGAAGCCCGCCGTCTGGTGATGCAGGGCGGCGTCCTGGCCGATGGCGAAAAGGTGGCAGCACCCTCTGTCAGCTTCACCGCAGAGCAGCTGAAGAAGGGCATCGTCATCAAGAAGGGCAAGAAGGTCTACCACAAGGTCACGCTGTAAAACGGGAACGCCCGATAAGCAAAAAAGGAACTGCTGACATCTTGTCAGCAGTTCCTTTTTCTGTATAAGCGCAGTTATTTCTGCAGGTCGTGCAGCTTTTCGGCGGGGAGCTTCTGGCTCAAAAATTCCCAGGCGGCATCCAGCCGGTCGTTCATCAGGTAGGCTTTGCCAGGCTCTACATAAATATAAACGGCGTTCTGGGTGCGGTAGGCACAATGGATGCCGTCCCACGCATGGCGTTCGGTTGGCTCTGCCTTGTCCTGGCTGCCCACCATCCAGATGGAAAAGGCGTCATCGGCCAGCTCCAGCCGGTAGAACGGGCGGGGGAAGTGCATCTTTTTCACCTGCTGGGCAAGGCTGTAGAAGTAAGCGCCGAAGTAGCTGGCCGGCAGGCCGATGCCGACAAGGGCCAGCACAACGGTCAGCAGAGCGGCACCGGGGCGCTTGCCGATCTGTGAAAGGCAGACACCGGCAAACGCCAGCATGATGACGGCAAAGATCGTGGGCCGCACCCAGCTTTTGCGGTGGTGGAATACATCGAACACGGCAAAATCGCGGAAGCCCTGGGCGTCCATCTGGATGGAGACCGAGATGGGCTGCGCGGAGATCGTCTGGGACATAAAGTCGCCTCCTTTTTCTATCATGGAAATGGTATCACATTTGCCGCAGTTAGGCAAGGGCAGAGCGCCGCACAGACCGACTTTTCTTAAAAAGTGCTGAAAAAGCCGAAATTTCCTCTTGCATTCTTTTGAAATCGTGCTATAATAGTAAGGCAATCGTTTCCAAGGCCGCTCGACGGGGTAGCCGATATTGAAGGTTGTGATGGGCACATACATTTATAATATGGCCCCAATAAGTCAGAACCAGAAATGAGGTGAAAAGAATGAAACAGGGTATCCATCCGAACTACGTTGACTGCACCATCACCTGCGCATGCGGCAACGTCATCAAGACTCGTTCCACCAAGCCCGAGATCCACGTCGAAGTTTGCTCCAAGTGCCATCCTTTCTACACTGGCAAGCAGAAGCTGGTTGACACCGGCGGACGTGTTGAGCGCTTCAACAAGCGTTTCGGCCGTAAGTAATTATGGTTTTCTGAGCACCGTTTCCTTTGGGAGACGGTGCTTTTTTGCTGCCTTTTTGGCATATGAAAGGGCGGCCTTGATCATTCTTAAGAATTCTTTTTGCATCCCGCCACAGGATTGTCTTAATTTTTACACATTTTCAGTCTAAAATATACCAGCATTGAACTAGATGAAAAAGGAGCGTTTGCTGTGATCGAAGTATCGCATCTGAGCAAAAAGTATGGCACGCACCCTGCCATTGAAGATTTGTCCTTTACGGTGGGCGACGGCCAGATCTTCGGCCTGCTCGGCCCCAACGGCGCGGGCAAATCCACGATCATGAATATCCTCACCGGCTACCTTGCCCCCACCTCCGGTGAAGTGAAGGTGGCGGGCTTCAGCCTGCCGGAGCAGGCCCAGCAGGCCAAGGCCTGTGTGGGCTATCTGCCCGAGCAGCCGCCGCTCTACCCGGAAATGACGGTGCAGGAATATCTGGATTTTGCTGCAGAGCTGAAAGGCATCAAAAAGAAGGCCGACCGCAAAGAACAGGTGCGCAAAGCTGCCCGCCGCACCGGGCTGGAAGAGGTGCTGCCCCGGCTCATCCGCAGTCTGTCCAAGGGCTACCGCCAGCGCGTGGGCATTGCGCAGGCACTGCTGGGCGCGCCGCAGCTCATCATTCTGGACGAGCCTACCGTGGGCCTTGACCCTGCACAGGTCATCGAGATCCGCAGACTGATCCGGGAGCTGGGGAAAAGCCACACGGTCATCCTGTCCAGCCACATCCTCAGCGAGGTGCAGGCAGTGTGCAGTCAGGTACTGATCCTTTCCAAGGGACATCTGGTGGCGGTGGGTGCGCCGGAACAGCTGGCCGAAAAGCTGAACCCCGGCAGCCGTCTGCGCGCTACCGTTCTGGGCGGGGGGAAGACCGTGCTTAAAACAGTCGGCTCCATTCCGGGCATCCGCAAGGTGGAGATCGAATCCGAGGCCGACGGACAGGTGACCTTTACCGCAGAAAGTGTCGATGCTTCTGACCGCCGCGCCGAGGTGTCCCGCGCCCTTTCGCAGGCCGGATGCACGGTGCTGGCGCTGGCAGCGGAAAACAGGACGTTGGAGGAAGTGTTCCTTGCACTGACCGAAAACGAGTCTGAAACACCATCGGATGAAGGGGAGGAGAAAACGGAATGATCGCCATTTTCAAACGCGAAGTCCGCAGCAGCTTTCATGGCATGATCGGCTATGTGCTCACCGCCTTTATGCTGGCGGCAACGGCCATCTATTTTGTTGCCCTGAATCTGGGCTACGGCCTGACGGATTTTGGCTATTACACGCTTTACCGCACCACGTTTGTGCTGCTTTTGTATATCCCGGTGCTCACCATGCGCTCCTTTGCAGAGGAACGCCGCACCCGCACCGATCAGCTGCTGCTTACCAGCCCGGTGTCTGTGTGGGAGATCGTGCTGGGCAAATTCTTTGCCCTGTGCGTCATCTTTGCACTGCCGTGCCTTGCCGATGCGGTCATGATCCTTGTACTGGCCGCACTGGGTGCCACCGGCACGGCCACGCTGGCAAACTTGGCCGCTCTGCTGTGCTATTATCTCATGGGCTGCGCCGCCATTGCCATTGGCGTGTTTCTTTCCAGCCTGACCGAGAATCAGATCATTGCTGCGGTGGCAGGTGTTGCCGCACTGCTGCTGGCCTACATGATGCCCAGCCTGCGCAGCATGTTCACCGCAGGCAGCGCAGTGGCGCTGGCCCTGTTCACCGCCATTGCGGCAGTGCTCAGTGTGGTGGCAGGCCTGCGTACCCGCAGCTTTACGCTGGGCTGCCTGACCTTTGCGGGCTGCTGTGTGGTGCTGACGGCACTGTTCCTGCTGCAGAGCAGCTGGCTGACCGAAGCGTTCAGCGCGGTGCTCAGCGGGCTGTGCCTGTTCACGCCGTTTGAAGAGTTTGTCAACAACAGCTTTTCCATCCCGACGCTGGTGTACTACCTGACCGTGACCATGCTGTTTTTGTTCTTCACGGCGCAGGGGCTGGAAAAGCGCCGCTGGAACTGAGGGGAGGGGAACAACATGAAAAATTTCAAATTTTCTTCCTCCGCAAACGGCAAGGTGTTCCGCAATGGGCTGTACTCCACGGCCATTCTGGCAGCAGCCATCGTGTTGGCCGTGCTGATCAATCTGCTGGTGGGGGCCATCCCGAAAAAATACACCGAGTTCGACCTCTCTGCCGCCAAAATGTACACGCTGGGCGACAGCTCCAGGCAGCTGATGCAGAGCCTGGATCAGGACGTGACCGTTTATTATCTCTGTGAGACCGGCAGCGAGGATGCCATTATCACCAAGCTGCTGGATCACTACGCCGACGAGAGCGGTCACTTCCACTGGGAGCAGAAGGACCCGGCGCTTTACCCGACCTTTGCAGCGCAGTACGGCGCAGAGAATGCATCCACCGGCAGTCTGATCGTGGTCAGCGGTGAGAACAGCGAAGTGCTGAACGCCGCCGAACTTTACGAGTACGATTACTCCGATTACTACACCACCGGCGCTGCCAACGTGACCTTTGGCGGCGAAAAGCAGATCAGCTCTGCCATCTACAAGCTGACTGCCGCAGCAGAAAGTCATGCCTACTACACCACCAACCACGGCGAGCAGGCGCTTACCTCCTCGCTGACCGAGGCGCTCAAGGCGCAGAATATCGATGCCCAGCCGCTGGATCTGCTCACCGGCACCATCCCGGAGGACTGTGATCTGCTCATCATCAGCGACCCCGCTTCGGATTTTGCAGCTGACGGCCTTGTGGATGAGGTCGCGCAGCTGCAGGCCTATCTGGAAAACGGCGGCAAGGTGCTGCTGACCACCAGCGGCTATACCGAAACGCCCAATCTGGATGCAGTGATGGCACAGTTCGGCCTTGCGCGTGAGCCGGGCCTTGTGGTGGAGGGCGATGCGGGCCACGCGCTGTACGGCTACCCGTACTCGCTGTTCCCGGACTACGCGGCCGCCGACGAAAGCACCGCGCTGGACGGCGTGAATCAGAGCACCCATGTGATGCTCTCGGTGGCACAGGGCATCACCATTTCCGAGACGGACGGCGTTACGGCAGAAGCTCTGCTGAACACCACCGAGGATGCCTACAGCAAGCAGGACTTTGATGCCAGCTCTTCTTCCGCAAAGGAAGCCGGCGATACCGACGGCCCGTTCTCGCTGGCCGTATGGGCGCGCAATGAATCAACCGGTGCCGAGGTGATCTGGATCGGCTGCCCCAACATGGACAACGAGCAGGTGTACCAGTCCATCCCGGGCAACCTGACCTTCCTACAGGGCTGTGCCGCTTCGCTGGTAGGGCAGAGCCTGCTCATCGACACCAAAGCACTGGAAGCTGCACCCATCACGGTCCCGGCTTCCGCATCCATGACGCTGGGCATGGTGTTCGTATTCGTGCTGCCCGCAGCAGTGCTCATTGCAGGTGCTGTGGTGGTGCTGCTGCGCCGCCGCAGGTAAGGGGGGCACTGCCATGAAAACAAAACAGCGCACCCTTGCGGTGCTTCTGGTGCTGGTGCTTGTGCTGGGCGTTATCTCGTTTACGGGCATGACGACAGACCTTTTGCCGGCCATGGAGCTGCCGTATGTCGTGGTAATGACAACGTATCCCGGCGCAAGCCCGGAGAAAATCGAAACAACGGTGACAAAGCCGTTGGAAGCGGTGCTGGGGACGACGGGCGGCATTAAGAACGTCAGCTCGGTTTCCAGCGAAAACGCCAGCCTCGTTATCCTGGAATTTGAACAGGGAACGAACATGGATTCCGCTATGATCGAGCTTTCGTCCAATGTGGACCTCGTTTCGGGCCAGATGGACGATGCAGTGGGGACCCCCATGTTGATGAAGATCAGCCCTGATATGCTGCCCGTGATGGTGGCCAGCGTGGATATGGACGGCATGGACGTGAAGGAGATATCCACCTTTGCGGACGAAACCGTTATGCCGGCCTTTGAGCGCATCGATGGCGTTGCGAGCGTAGATGCCACAGGCCTTGTGGAGCAGCAGGTGACCGTAACGCTCGACCAGGTGAAGATCGACGCGCTGAACGATAAGGTCCTTGCCGGCGTGGATTCCGGTCTGGCGGACGCACAGCGCGAGCTGCGTGAGGGACAGGCCAAGGTGGCGGACGGCAAGGCGAAGCTGGCCGAGGGCGAAGCCGCGCTGGAAAGCCAAAAAGGCTCTGCGCTGGACAAGCTGGCCCAGGGCAGCGCCCAGGTGGACGGCGCCTCCGCCACGCTTTCCGCGCTGCTGAGCGAGGAGACCACGCTTACAGCCAACCAGAAGGCGTTCGAGGCCGAAAGAGACGGCTATACCCATGCAAAGCAGGGGTATGAAGGCATCAATACGGCTCTGGCGGGGGCGCGGGACACCGCTCGTCAGGCTGCTGCGGCTGCTGCGAAGCAGGGAGTGCTGGACAGCGTGAACGCCCTGCTGGCACAGATGGGCCGGCCCGCTGTGGGCACTTATGAGGAAGCCGCCGCCGTTTACGCGCAACTCCAGCAGACTCAGCCGGGCCTGCCTGCCCTGCCGGACCCTGCGGTGGTGGGAGAACAGGCCGCCGCCGCCGTTCCAGCCAACGTGGACGCGCTTCTGGCTCTGGACGACGCGTCTTTTGAAGCCTTCAAGGCGCAGGCGGGCGCACTGCCCGGCGGCGAACAGCTTGCCGCGCTGACAAAGGAAAGCCTGACGCAGCTGCGCGATGCGGCGTTGAGGGCGGACACGCGTCTGCCCGAGGTGGAGGCGGAGCTTTCCAACATTACCACGCGCCTCGCTGTAATTTCCGGCATGAAGCCTGCGCTGGAGGAAAACCTGAAAAAGGCACAGGATGCCTATGCCGAGCTGGAAAAGGGCAAGATGACGGCGGTAAACGAGCTCACCAGGGGTGAAGTGACGCTGAGTACCACAAAAACACAGCTGGAAGATGCGGAACAGAAGCTTGCGGACGCGCAGGAGCAGTTCGATCAGGCGCGGGATGCGGCCTATTAAAAAGCCGATCTGTCCGGCATGCTGACGGCGGACATGCTGGGCAACATCCTGATGGCCCAGAACTTCAACATGCCCGCGGGCTATATCACCGAGGGTGAGGAGCAGTATCTTGTCAAGGTGGGCGAGGAGTACGCCTCTCTGGAGGAGCTGGAAAACACGCTGCTGATGCACATGGATGTGGACGGCGTGGGCGATGTGCGCCTGTCCGATGTGGCGGATATCGCTCTGACGGACAACGCAGGCGAAAGCTATGCCAAGGTGAACGGCAACGACGGCGTGGTGCTGTCGTTCCAGAAGCAGAGCACGGCGTCCACGGCCACGGTGAGCCAGCGCATCAACAGCGCCATCGCACAGCTGCAGGAGCAGAACCCGGGCCTGCACATCACGCCGCTGATGGATCAGGGCGACTACATCGACATGGTGGTGGGCAGCGTCCTTTCCAATCTGCTGTGGGGCGGCCTGCTGGCCATCATCGTGCTGATCTTTTTCCTCAAGGACGCAAAGCCCACATTTATTGTGGCGTGCAGCATCCCGTTCAGCCTGATGTGTGCCATCACACTGATGTATTTCACGGATGTGACGCTGAACATCATCTCGCTGTCGGGCCTTGCGCTGGGCGTGGGCATGCTGGTGGACAACAGCATTGTTGTCATCGAAAATATTTATCGTCTGCGTTCTCTGGGCGTGCCTGCCTCCAAGGCGGCCATCCAGGGGGCGAAGCAGGTGTCCGGCGCTATTTTTGCCTCCACGCTCACCACCATATGTGTGTTCCTGCCCATTGTGTTCACGCAGGGCATTTCCCGCGAGCTGTTCACGGATATGGGCCTGACCATTGCCTATTCGCTGCTGGCCAGCCTGGTGGTAGCCCTGACGCTGGT
>OGYC01002577.1_pt1 | contig 12263 bp, 8 predicted proteins | sample 1576461 | NCBI WGS metagenome assembly OGYC01 (sample SAMEA3541569, study PRJEB24748) | human gut metagenome | biome: human gut; feature: human-associated habitat; material: faeces | place: China | collected 2012 | reverse complement strand
AATACTTTGTGTATGAATTAGTTGGCTGATTTTGTAATATTTAATGAATGTCCCTTTTTATTATCAGCGTTGAAAAAGATAGTCGCAACGAATTTTGATTCACCCTCTTATGTATTATAAATACAGTTCTCGGTCTTTGCCCTGTTATTAATCCATCGGCTCGTAATCCTTTGCCAGACCGCCTTCACTGGTTTCCTTATATAAGGAAGGAAGGTCATGACCGGTCTGTTTCATTACTTCCACCACTTTGTCAAAGGATACACGGTGATTACCGTCTGTAAAGGCAGAATAGATATTGGCATCAAGAGCTCGGGCCGCTGCATAGGCATTTCTTTCGATACAAGGGATTTGTACCAATCCGCATACCGGATCGCAAGTCATTCCCAAGTGATGCTCCAAGCCCATTTCGGCTGCATACTCTATCTGGGCCGGGCTACCTCCGAATAATTGGCTGGCAGCGGCGGATGCCATTGAACAGGCCACTCCTACTTCTGCCTGGCAACCGGCTTCGGCTCCGGAAATGGAGGCGTTGTGTTTTACTATATTTCCTATCAATCCGGCAGTAGCCAGTGCTCTTAAAATCCGCATATCGCTGAAGTCACGGCTTTTTTGCAAGTGATAAAGTACAGCCGGAACCACTCCGCATGATCCGCAAGTAGGGGCTGTGACGATTTTGCCACCTGAGGCGTTTTCTTCACTGACTGCCAGAGCGTATGAGAATACTAACCCGCGGGAACGCAGATTGTCCTTATAACCTTTTGCCTTAATATAGTAAGTGGAGGCTTTTCTGCGCAGATTGAGTGGCCCGGGTAATACGCCTTCTTGATCCAAACCACGCTCAATGGCTTCTCTCATGGTTTTCCATACTTCTGCCAGATAGTCCCAGATGTCTTCGTCTTCACATTGCTGGACGTATTCCCAGTAATTGCGCCCGGTACGTTCACACCAGTAGAGGATTTCACTCATACGGTTCATATCATAGATTTCCGGAGTTGAGCCTTTGTCGTGCCCTTCTTCGGCTAGAGCACCTCCGCCTACACTGAAAACAGTCCATTCATCTGTCACCTTTCCTTTTTCATTCAAAGATTTGAAAGTCATTCCATTGGGATGAAACGGATAGAAGACATGGGCTTTCCAGATAATTTCTGTAGGCGCATGCGGTTGCAATGTATCTAAAATGGCTACATCGGTCATGTGTCCTTTACCGGTAGCGGCGAGGCTTCCATAAAGAGTAACTTGAAAAGCTTTGGCTTCGGGATGTTTTCCTAAGAAGATTTCAGCAGCCTTGCGCGGTCCCATAGTATGACTGCTGGACGGACCGGTGCCGATGCGGTATAGTTCTCGGATAGATTTCATTTCGTTTTATAAGGTTAGTTATTATGAGGAACAAAGGTATAAAATAAAAGGGGGAAAGTAGCAAAAAAGGAAAAGAAAAACTCTCTTGACAAATAGGAAAGTTGTCAGGAGAGTTTGGAAAACCACCGGTAGGATTTGGTGTATTGTCTTTATTCTAATTGTCTTTGGATACCTTTGTCACCGACGACAAAATACTGATTATTTTCAATCAGCATGGCACGTCCGCGCTTTTTTTCCCGGTTTTCTTTATTGTCCACATTTACTCCGATAACCTTGCCGTTATAGAAAGTGGAAATATCTTTGAAAATGGTATGTCCCACAATAATGTGTTTTGCCTTATAACGGTCCATAATCATTTCTAGGGAGTCTTTTGCCAGCGGATTGTATTTGCCATCGGTGCGTACCAGTCCGCGATACCAGATGGGACCGCTGTTTCCATACAGGAAGGCTGTGAGTGGAGAAAGCGCTTTGCGTTCTTTTTTCGTCATAAATAGTCCTTTACTCATTTCTTCATTGACAGTGGGAATGCTCAAGTTCTTGTCATAGAAGTCTTTGCCCAGTCCGGCATGTACATATAGGTCGTTACCTATCATTTGCATGGTGTTACGGGTTCCCAACCATCTGCCCAGTTCGGTATCGGGACCGAATAGCCGGGGGTACTTCATCTTTAGTTTTTCAGCCAATATTTTATATTTTTCTTTGGTGTATCGGAGGTCATTGGCCAGTACCATCGGTTCATGATTTCCCAGCATGAACGATACGTGTCCTCCGGCTTTGGCTGCTTCCTCTTCCAGTTTGTAGAATAGCCAGAAGATTTGCGGTACATCTTTTCCTCTGTCAAAAATATCACCGATAATCATCAGATGGTTTTTCCCGAAGCTCCATTTGTAGTTTTTATCGATGATATGATTGCCTTGTAACAGGCTGATTACACAGTCCAGCCTTCCATGAGGGTCGGACATGACAAAAACTTTGTCTGCCTGGGGATAATTCCATCCGGGACGTTTTACCGGGTGTAGTTTTACATCAAATGGAAACCTGCCTTTGTGGTCTGTCACATGCAGGGTAAAGTTTTGAGGTAATGTGGTATAAGTGGTATCAATGATATTCCCTTTCTTATCTACATTGATTACTCTGATTTGGCCGTCAGGCTGATACAATACGTATGGACCGTCGGCTGTTAATTCTTCTTTTTTCTCTTTGTCTTTCTTCTTGTCTTTGAAATCAAGAGTTCCGGCACTAAGGCCGGAACTGATGAAGGCGAGGGTAAATGCAAGAAGAAAGTGGTTGATAAAATTAGTCTTGCTTGTCATCGATTTGATTTATAATTCAGTTAGAGTTTATCAATTTGTGTTGACTATTATTTCAGATATTCTGGTGTTTGTACAATATTAGAATTAGCATTAATTTCTTTTTGAGGAATAGGTAATATTGTACGATAATAGTTTCTGTCGAAATCCATAGATGTTTTTTCGTCAGCGAAATGCACTACCTCTTTCATCATATCGTCTGTTTCGTTAATACGAGTTACTCGTAAGTTATTACGTAATAAGTCAAACATGCGGTGCCCTTCACCAATGAGTTCTTTCCTGCGTTCTTCTAGAACATCATCAAGGGTAACCTTTGCGGGCATCGTATAGTCCGGATTTCCTCGGAGTGCAATGGCTTTCAGGTATTTTGCAGCTTTTGTTGCATCTCCGTTTTTCACGGCTGCTTCGGCTGCATTTAAGTAAGTTTCGGAAAGACGTACTATAAGGAATATTGGCATCCATAATATTTTCTCCAGGTTGTGGTTGATACTTATTCAAATACATTACTTTTTTGTCTTGATTAACTAATAACTTAATGCGTACATCATTAGGCGTTTCTAACAGATGGTGATAAAAACTGACTGTAATGCACATATCTTGATATCCTTTTGGAGAAGTTAGATATCCCATACTTTCATTGCCGGGGCTTTCGGTAGTAGTATTGACTATTTCGAAGAGAATTTCTCCCGGATTTGCTTCGGAGGCTTCCGTACCCCATACAGTGGGATATTCTTCGGTATTCCATAATTGGTATTTATTGGCTTCCGATCCTTTTATTGCTTCTTCTGCAGCTTGTAAAGCTTCACTGTTCTTCCCCATATACAGATATGCCCGACTTAACAAAGTTAATGTGGCCCATTTACTGATTTTACCTTTCTTATTTAAGGATAAATCTTTTTGATTCAAACTAGTACCTGACCATGAATATGTGGGTATCATTAAACTATCCGCATTCTTTAAGTCTTTGATTATTTGATCATAACATTCAGCTACAGTGTTACGTGAAGGCTTACTGTCGGCAGTGGCTGATGCTGAAGTGATGATAGGTACTCCTAAAGAGGCTCCGTTATCTTTTAAATAAGTATATCCGAAGAAGCGCGTAAGGTCAAAAAGGGCCAGACCACGTATTGCTAATGCTTGTCCTTCCAAATCATTGCGGAAGATATGCTCATCTTCATCGTTTGGAAGAATTTCGATATTGTCAATGCCGTCTAAAATTACATTACAGTTTTGAATGATGGAATAAAGATATGACCAGTGTGTACTTGGTCCATTTGCAGGTAACCAATCCATTTGGTAATAGTGAGCTGTTCTACAAGTTGATTGTACAGCTTGCATGTCATCTCCTGTTACATCTCCGTAGTAGATTAAACGCCCGGAATACGCATAGGCATTACGCATTGTCGCATAAATGGCGTTTAGTGAATAATCAATGTCGGAGAGAGATTTGATACTCGTTTCTGTTGGAATTTGTGTGGACGGTTCTAAATCCAACCAATCGTTTCCACATGAAGTAAACAATCCGATGGATAAGACTATTGATAAAAAATTATGTAATGTTCTCATATTGTTGTTTTTTAGTGGTTAAAAATTGATGTTGAGACCAAAAGTAACGGTTTTTAAAGGCGGTGTGGTTTGAGTTGCACTACCGGCACTAACAGCTTCAGGATCATAATTGTCATAGGCCGCCCATGTCCATAAATTGCTTGCTGATGCATAAAAACGAACATTTCCTATATTGATTTTATTTGTCCATTCTTTAGGTAACGTAATGCCGAATGTGATATTTTTTAAGCGGAAATAATCAGTACTGTGGATACGGCGGCTACTTGTTATTTTATGCATTGATACAGAAGATGATTTACCCGGCATATATACTTCTATATTGGTTTGATCACCTGGCTTTTTCCAGCTATCACGATAATAAGTCGGAATGTTTGCATAGGAATCGTAACCGCCATGTTCTGTCTTTTGTGCCCAAGTATCATAAGAATATCCTCCGAATTGATAGGAGAATAAGAAATTTAAATCAAGCCATTTATAACGCAATGAATTAGAGATACCTCCGTTAACAGTTGGTTCTGCATGTTTATAAGGAATGAATTGTGCATTTTTAGAGTTCTCGGTAATTTCTTTTATATAATTTCCGTTCTCATCCAATTCATTGGTATAGAATAGAGGATTTCCTGTTTCAGGATTGATGCCCGCAAATTCTTGTACATAGAATGTACGATAAGAACTTCCTACTTTGTGTATTTGGGTTCCACTGACAATTTGTGTCTGTTCGCCATCTAATTTTACAACTTTATTGGAGTTATGACCTAAATTGAAAGTTGTATTCCAATTAAAGTCTTTTATTTTAATATTAGTGGAATTAATAGTTAATTCAATACCTTTATTTTTCACTTCACCTATATTCATTAAATAACTACTAAATCCTGTTGTCATGGATACAGGACAGTCCATTAATAAGTTTTTAGTTGTACGGGTATAATATTCAATCGTGAAGTTCAGACGATCCCAAAAACCAAAATCCAAGCCAATATTCATATTATAATTGGTTTCCCATTTCAGATTAGGATTTGCAATTTGGGACATTTGAATACCGGGTTGCTCCAAGTAACCACCACTAATGGAGCTTAATCCCATATAGCCGAAATAATCAGAAGGAAGAGTACCGTTTACACCGTATGATGCTCTTATACGCAAGTCTGTTAACCAATCTTTTACAGGTTGCATAAATTCTTCTTCAATAGTACGCCATGCTCCGGATACAGACCAAAATGTTCCCCAACGATTGTCACGGTGCAAACGTGAACTGCCATCAACACGAAAACTAGCTCCTAGATAATATTTATTTTTGTAATCGTAATTCAAACGGCTTAAATAGGATACCAGTCTGTACCTTGAATCACTTCCCCCTACAGATACTGTTTTCATTCCATTACTAATGGCATGTTTGTCGGGAGTTGTAAAATTGTAAGCTTCCCCTGATAAATAGTCATTGTAGGTATCATCAATTTCATATCCGGCAAGAAAGTCCAAATGATGAATGTTGTTGAAAGTAGTTAAATAGCTTAAGGTGTTACTCCATACCATTTTTTTATATTCTCTTATGCGTTTTACTACTTCTCCATTTTCATCTTCACCGTTGGAAGTACGTGGGTCATACCATTTCTCACCTTTTACAGTAGTGTAATCATAACTGAATGTTGTTTTGAATTTCAGATTTTTTATGATTTCGTATTCGGCATAAAGCGTATTGAATGCGCGTAGCATTTTTTCATGTTTATAATCGTATTCAGCTGATAATTTGGGGTTGCGGTCATTGGCTTTACGAATAAATTTACGATTCCAACTGCCATCTTCATTGTAGACCGGATCTGAAGGAGTAGCCCAATTACGTGAGGAATAGAAAGGAGATGTATAAGTGAATCCTTCGTCATAAACACTCTGATTTACATTTGAGAAAAGTATCTTGGCGCCTACAGTCAATTTGTCTGTTGCACTGAAATCTGCGTTCAAACGCCCTGTTACACGTTCCAAACCGGAACCTTGTACAATACCGTTCTGCTTCATATATGATAAAGAAGAGTAATATTTAAATTTATCGCTGCCACCGGCTAGTGATGCTTCATAGGTAGAATGATGTCCCTTTTGGAAAAGCTCTTTATTCCAGTCTGTGAAACCACACCATGGAATTGGAGCATATTTATCGATTTGCCCATCTGCATAAGTTTTACTTTGTGACATTAGCTCTTCCTCTGATATATTAGGATTTTTATCAGCTAGTTTACGTTGTTGATATAATATCAATCCATTGTAAATATATTCACGTCGTTCTTCTCCCCCCATAACTGGGCGATAATCCATTGCGAAATCATTGCTACCCCAGTCTGCTTTTAATGAAATTTGTGCTTTTCCGCTTTTTCCTTTCTTGGTGGAGATTAAAATAACTCCATTTGCAGCACGTGAACCATAAAGGGAGGCTGCTGCAGCATCTTTTATTACTGTAATATTTTCAATATCCGAGTTGTTTAATGTAGACATTATGTCAAATCCGGAGTCGGAGCTGGTAGCAGCAACAGAACCGGATTGGACGGGAACACCATCGATTACGTATAGTGGAGAATTGCTTGCATTGAAAGAACCCATACCACGAATACGGATAGAAGTGGAGGCACCAGGCTGACCTGAACTGGAAGTGACTTGTACTCCGGGAGCATTACCTTCTAGCAAACTGGAGAATGAAACTACGGGTAAATCTTTTAATTCTCCTGTCTTCACAGTAGAAGCAGAACCTGCGTATGCCGATTTCTTGAAAGTACCATAACCGGTAACAACCACTTCTTCCATAACATTATTATCAGGAGCCATGACTACTTTCAGTATCTTTCCGGCAGTGGCTTTTATTTCCTGCTTGCCATAACCTATATAGGAGATAATCAAAGTGGCAGGTATACGGTCTACATCTAATGAGAAGTGCCCGTCCAAATCTGTAGTAGTTCCATTCGTAGTACCTTTGACTAAGATATTCGCTCCAATAATAGGTTCTCCCGTCTCATCCAGTACTGTACCGGTTAATGTTGTTTTCTGTTGAGGAACAGCAGACTCTTTTTCTTCAATTTGCTTGATAGCAATAACGCCGTTGTGAACTGAATAGGTCAAACCGCTATTCATAAGACATTTATCAAGCACATTGGCTATTTTTTCGTTATTTACATTTAGGTTTTGGACTTTTATTTGTTTTACATCATTGGTGCTGTATACAAAAGTAAAGTCGGTTTGTCTTTGGATTTCCCAAAGAATTTCACTCAACGTGGCATTCTTGAATGAGGCTGTGACAGTGGCTTGTGCAAACACTTTGTTGGCAGCCTGCATAAAACCTGTGGTAATGATACAGAAAAATAGGAACGTAATCCACAAACGTTTACTACTTTTACCGTGATTGGTGTAGTTGTGTTTTTTGTCCATAATACATCATTTTTATTAGTTATAGAATGTGATTGTTTTGTTATTGACTTTTACGTGTACTTTTTGAGTCTCTTCCAACAAACGTACAAATGGAGTGATTTCCGAATACCGATCTACATTGCATCCGAAGCGTAGGTCTTTTATTTTCTCATTGGCAAAAATTACTTCCATGTTATACCAGCGTGATAGTATTTTCATGATATCTTCCAATCGCTGGTCTTTGAAATGAATTTTTCCTTTTATCCATGAGGTATAAAATCCGGCATCTACCATGCGTATCTGTATGCTGCTGTTTCCGAGGCTGATGGTAGCTTGCTGGGAAGGCTTTAAAATACAGCTTTCTCCAGTTTCTGTATTTACTTTGACAGAACCGTTTACCAAAGTTGTCTGATACTCTTCCTGTGGATAAGCAGAGATGTTGAATGTGGTTCCCAGCACTTCTACTTGCATGCCTTGAGTGCATACTATAAATGGTTGCCCTGTTTTGCAGACTTCAAAATAGGCCTCGCCTTCCAGTTCCACTTTGCGTGGACCGTTATCAAATGTCACAGGAAAGCGGAGACTGGTCATTGCGTTCAGATGCACTTTTGTTCCATCACTTAACAATAGAGCATATTCTCCACCTCGTGGAGTTTCCACTTTATTATATACAGGCTTGTTTTTTGGGGCTGTTTTTGATGTTACTTGGTAATTCAGCATTGTAGAGTCCATGTGGACTCGGGCTCCGTCTATTTTCTCAAGCAGACTCTCTGTTTCTTTATTTATATGGATTGTCTGGCCGTCCTCCAATGTCAGAATAGCTTGGGATTCCCCAGGTAGAATGGATTGTGCGATGAACTGTTTGTCCGAAAGAGAAACGGGCGAGGTGAATTTCATGGAAATACTTACAAAAAGGACAGGTAACAGAATGATTGCGGCATAACTTACTATTTTGATATATCTGCTTCTGTTATTATTTCTTTTGATTCGCTTTTCCACTTCTTTCCATCCGGATGAAGGATTGAATGCCGTATTTTTCCGGAAATGTTGCTTTTGGTTTTCTTCATCACAAATTTTCTTGAATAAAATCTCGTGCGCTGTAGATTCTTCTCTCCAAGCAGTTAGTTTTATTGTTTCTTCCGGGGTTATTTCTTCCGACAGATACCTTGCTATGAGGTTGGCTATATAGAAATCTTGTTTTATCATATTTTGACCTGTTTTTTATCTCTTTTATAATAAAACAGGTCTGTTTGAAATTTGGGTGAATAATAAAACGACTTTTTTTGAAAAAAAACAAATTAATGTCTTTTTATATAAAGAACAAGAGGAAGTAATAGTAGTCTTTCAAGTTCTCTCTGAGTTTCTTGTAGGCTATTTTCTTTAATGTATGGACTGTTTCTGTAGATATGTTTAGTCTGTCTGCTATTTCTGCGTTTTTTTTCCCTTCCAGAGATAGTTGCATAATGGCTTTCATTTGGTCAGGTAATTTATTTATGGCTTCAGAAACGATACGATAAGTTTCCTCTTCAACGATTGCATCGTGAAAAAAGGAATCCTTTTTCTTTTCGATGACATTTTGAGCGTATTCATATACTACTTTTGAATGCTCCAGTTCATTGAGTGCTTTATTGCGTACAGCTGTATATAAAAATGCTTTTACCTGATGCAGATAAAAAAAATCTTCTCTTATTTGCCATAGTTTGGCAAATGAATCTTGTACAATATCTGCTGAAGTTTCTTGGTTTTCTGTATATTGATTGGCAAATAAGCATAGAGTTACATAATATTTATTGAAAATATCATGAAACCCTTGCTCATTAAGCTTAATACTTATAGTTGTATGAGAAGTTCCCGCTGCCACCTTTGCTTTTAATTTTCTCTAATTTTAGTGCGAATATAGAGAAAATTAATTAAAAACAGCCTCTTATTCTATTAAAATATTATTTTAAGTCTACTACAGTAATACCTGCCCCACCAAATTGTACGTGTTCGTCTTGATAGTGTGCTACTCCTGGAACACTTCCCAAATAGCTGCGAATCAGGGTGCGCAGTATGCCTGTACCTGTTCCGTGAAGGATACGTACACGGTCTATTCCCAATAGTATGGCATCATCGATAAAATAAGTTACTGCCTGTATCGCTTCATCGCCACGCATACCGCGTACATCAATATCTTGTTTGAAATTTAGTTTCTTTTCATATACCCGATCTTGTGTTTCACTGCTGACGAAGGTACTTTTTACCATTGTTTTCTGGGTGGGCTGTATTGGTGTGCTACGTTCCAGCTTATCCAGTTTTACATTGGTTTTTATCATTCCGAACATAACTATTGCATTTTTGCCATTAATTCCTAGTACTTCTCCGACACTGGATTGACCTTTGATCTTTACAGTGCTACCTACAGTGATAGGCTGTTCTTTGGGTATTGACAGTTGGGAAGATTCCGTCTTGGCTTTATCCTTTTTGTTTTTTTTCCGCTCTTGTTTTTCACGGAGTTTTTCCATTTTCCGGATGATTTCATCTTCCTTGTTCTTTTTCTCGATATCTTCTATCTGATTTTTAAAATCAGTCAGTTCCTGACGTGCCGATTGTGTACGTTCTTTGTCGGCTTGTGCTTCCTTGATGATACGGATGGTATTTTCAATTCGGGCATTTGATTCCTGTATCAATCTTTCCGCATCTTCTTTGGCCTTTCGCAAAATCTCTTTACGACTTTTCTCCAGTTCCTGTAGTTCTTCTTCGTATTTGGCGATGGTTTCTTCCATCTGTTTTTCTCGTTTGCGGATGTTCTGACGCTTGGTTTCCCAATAACGTTTGTCACGTACGATATCTTGTAGATATTTATCAGCATTGATATATTCACTCCCTACAATTTCGGATGCGTCGGCTATTACTTCTTCCGGTAAACCTATTTTCCTAGCTATTTCTACTGCAAATGAACTTCCCGGATTTCCTATTTGTAATTGGAATAAAGCTTGCATTAAATGCCTGTCATATAACATGGCACCATTAACCACTCCTTCGTGATCTTCGGCAAAATGTTTCAAATTTTGATAATGAGTGGTGATAACGCCGAATGTGCCCTTTTCATTGAAACGTTTCAACACAGCTTCAGCTATGGCTCCTCCAATTTGTGGTTCTGTACCTCCGCCGAATTCATCAATGAGGATAAGGCTGCGTTCGTTACAGCTTTTCATCATTGTTTTCATGTTGGTAAGGTGTGAGGAGTAGGTACTCAGATCGTCTTCGATACTTTGTTCGTCACCTATGTCTATAAAGATACTGCCGAATAATCCGGCATGGCTACGTTCATGCATCGGAACCGGCATACCACATTGTAACATATATTGTAGTAATCCCACAGTCTTCAGACAAACGGATTTACCTCCGGCATTCGGTCCGGATATAATTAGAATGCGTTGATTTTTAGTTAGTTCTATATCTAGAGGAACAACCTTTTTATTATGCTTGGCCAGCGAGAGTTGCAATAGTGGGTGTATGGCCATGGTCCAGTCCAAAATCTGTTTGTCTTCCAATGATGGTTTGGTGGCGTTCGTCTGAATGGAAAAATGGGCTTTGGCACGGATGAAATCAATTTCTGCCAAAAATTCGTATGACTGGAGGATGGCGGGGACCTGTGGGCGGATTATGATAGAGAAATCTGTCAGGATACGGATGATTTCCCGGCGTTCTTCTCCTTCCAATTCCCGTATTCTATTGTTTGCTTCCACTACTTCGGCCGGTTCTATGAAAACTGTTTTGCCGGTGGATGATTCATCGTGTACAATTCCCTTGATTTTCCGTTTTAATCCCGGTGCGACAGGGATGACGAGTCTTCCGTCACGCATGGTAGGAGTTACATCTTTATCAACATAACCTTCTGCTTGAGCGTTGCGTAGAATTGCATTCAAACTGCGTGATATGCTTCCGGCTGTCGAGGCCAACTCTCTGCGGATGCGTAATAATTCGGAAGAAGCATTGTCTTTGATTTTTCCGAATTTGTCTAAGATGTTGTTAATACGCGTGATGAGTTGAGGAAACACGATAATATCTCCTGCCAGTTTTTGTAGGGCAGGGTAGGGGGAGTTTTCTTGTTCTTCGTCATTCGGGGTCAGTGTCAGAAAATGGATGATATCACGAATTGTTTCTAAAGAACGACGTAAATCAAACAGTTCTTGCTCATCCAAATACATACCTTCTACGCGGATACGTTTTAGTGATGGGCGTACATCAAAAAAATATTGGTCGGGAAAACTGTCTTCCTCTTGTATGATGCGTATGAATTCCATCACCTGTTCCAGCCATTCATTAATATCCTTAAAGGATTCTGAGAAGTTCATTTCATCTACTCTTTCTTGACCTAATGTGCTGAGACATTTCTCTTTTAGTAAATGACGGATGGAATCGAAACCTATTTTCTGTTCGAAATTCTGAGGGTATATCATGATTTATTTCTTTCGTTTATTATTCGTATGCAAAAATACGATTTGAAAATTTTATAGCAAAAAAACTGGTAAACTATTTGCTTATTTAAAATAAAGTTGTACCTTTGCAGCGCTTTCAACGGAAAGTACTTCTGAAAAGGAGTCTTGGAGAGGTGGCAGAGTGGTCGATTGCGGCGGTCTTGAAAACCGTTGTACTGCG
>OGYC01002571.1_pt1 | contig 12292 bp, 8 predicted proteins | sample 1576461 | NCBI WGS metagenome assembly OGYC01 (sample SAMEA3541569, study PRJEB24748) | human gut metagenome | biome: human gut; feature: human-associated habitat; material: faeces | place: China | collected 2012 | reverse complement strand
TCTTCCGATCTGGTAAGTCATTTTTGATATTTGAAGGATTATTCAACGGATTTCAAAGATTCAACCATATCTATTTTCTTCATCTTGCGGTACATTATGATATTTACGATTGCTGAGAATACCGCTGTTAGTGCAAAGCCCCATACAAAGCTCATTGGGTTATTTTCTTTAGAGAACATAACCATATCCATCTGAATAGTTTCTACAATAAATCTTGTGAATACTGAACCTAAGAGAAGTCCGACTATTGCACCTACTATTGTGAGAACGATATTCTCACGATAGATATATGCCGCAGTTTCTCCGTTATAGAAACCAAGCACTTTGATAGTAGCGATTTCTCGAACACGCTCTGCAATATTTATATTTGTGAGGTTATAGAGAACAACCGTTGCTAAAGCACCTGCACAAATGATAAGCACAAGAACAATGACATTCAATGATTGAAGCATATCGTCAACAGATGAGATAATATCAGAAACAAAGCTTATTGTGATAATATTATCATTTTTCATCCATTTAGTTGCAAGGGAGCTTTCAAGCTCGCTGTTTGTATTGTTTATTTGAGCATAAATAGTATTATATCGAATGTTATTTCCTGTGAGTTGCTCATAATAGCTTGGCATCATATATATATAGTTGCTTGCATAGTTTTCAGTAATGCCGGTAATTGTAACCTCATAAGGTTCATTAGATATAAGCATAGTGAATTTATCGCCTATGCCTACACCAAGTATATCTGACATACGCTCAGTTATTACAACGCCTTTATCAGTTAGTTCAACAGGTGTTTTATTAATACGAGTTCTTAGGTCAATGAGCTTTTTGAAATCTTCATTATTTTGCGGGATTATACAGCTGAGTTCAAGCTGTTTCTTTGAAGAATCTACATAAGCCTTTGTACTGCTTGTGTTACTTGCAAGTATAGTTGAGAAGTTCTTGTCCTTTGAAAGTTTATCAAGTAGAGGCTTGCACTTCTCATAGCGTTCAGATTCTTTTAGTGCCATAACTGCACTGTATTTTGTAATATCTCCAAACTGTTTTTCTGCGACAACTGAAATTGATGCTTTTAATCCAAAGCCAGCAACTATAAGTGCTGTACAGCCTGCAACACCTATAACTGTCATAAGGAACCTTGCTTTATATCTGAAAAGATTTCTCGCTGTAACCTTAGATGTGAAGTTCATATGCTTCCATATAAATGTTATCTTTTCAAGAAGAATACGCTTACCGGGTTTAGGAGCTTTAGGTCGCATAAGAGTTGCGGCATTAAGCTTTAATTCCTTTAAACAGGTAAATATTGCAACTGCACAGGTTGCTATTATAGCAACGGCTGATGATATTAATACAACTCCATAATCTACTGAAAGGTGCATTTCTGGAAGAGTATAGAGTATGCCGTAGGTCTGAACTATAATTTTCGGCAGTGTCGCAATACCTATGAGTGAACCTATGATACTTCCTAAGATAGCCGCAATAGCAGCATATAGGAAATATTTCATTATAATTGAGAGCGGAGTATATCCAAGTGCTTTTAGTGTGCCGATTTCTGTTCGGCGTTCTTCGACCAGTCTTGTCATAGTTGTAATGCAGACAAGAACAGCAACTATAAGGAAGAATACAGGGAATACAACGGCAACAGAATTAACTCTTTCGGCATCTTCTCCAAGTCCTGAATAGCCCTTGTTATCATCTCTGTTATATACATACCATTTGTATTTAGGAATATCTGCGATTTTATCTTCTGCATCTTTGATTTTTTCTTCGCCCTCTGCGAGCTTTTCTTCGGCTTCTTTTTTGCCTGATTCATATTCAGCCTTACCCTCATTAATTTTCTTTTGACCAGCTGTTTTTTGAGTTTCAAGCTCTGTCTTTCCTGCGGCGAGTTTTTCTTCTCCATCAGATATTTTTTGCTCGGCATCTTTGAATTTTGCTTCGGCAGAAAGTTTTTGAATCTGAAGCTCAAGCTTGCCTTCACGAAGTTCACCTTCAGCACTGGTGATTTTATCCTTGGCTGCGTCTAAGGTAGCTTTGCCTTCGCTGCTCTTTGTGTCAAGCTCCTTTTGGGCGGAATCAAGCTTTTGTTTAGCTTCCGCAAGCTTTTTTTCGCCGTCGTTGAGTTGTTTTTTGCCAGCCTCATATTGGGCTAAACCCTCATCATATTGCTTTTGATATTCAGCAATTTTTGTTTCAAGCTCTTTGATTTTCTGTTTTTCTAAGTCTGTTAGATATTCCTCTGGAATCTTTTTCAGAATATCGAGAGAAGCATTTGCAATAGTAAGAAGTGTATCAAGGTTATTAAGCTGTTCTTTTGCATCATTCAGCTTTTCTTCGGCTTGAGGCTTGGTTTCATATGTAAATTTATTGTACTGCTCTTGATATTCAGAATTAGCATTATCAATTTTTTGTTGGGCGGCTTTGATTTCTTTGTTATACTTATCAAGTCCATCCTGATATTCTTTTTTACCTTTTTCAAGCTCTGCTTCGCCGTCCTTGAGTTTTTTTTCTGCGGCGGCAATTTGTTTCTCGTAAGTTTTTTTAGAGGACTCAAGTTCCGCCTTGCCGTCTTTTAGTTTTTGTTCATTTTCTTTGATTTCTTTTTCTGCGGCGGCAATTTTTTCATCAAACTCTTTTTGTCCGTCATCTAATTTTTTCTTAGCATCTGCAAGCTGTTGCTCTGCCTCAGCTTTTTTATTGGCATATTCTTTCTTAGCATCAGCCAATTTCTTTTTAGCGTCTGCAAGAGTTCCTGAGTTAAAGCGGTCTGCGGCATCTTTTGAGAGATTTTCAAAGGTAGTGGTTTCGTCCTTAATCATATTTTTATAATCGTCGGAAATCGCTGAATATCCACTGGCAGACGCCTTTGTTTTAACATAAAGTTCAGTATATTTTTCATATGCGAAATCTTCAGCAGGAATCATTGCAAAAAATGAGATTGTTCCGTTTCCAACATTGGTATTGCCGTGCTGAAAGGTTATGTACATAGGAGATTCTACTTTACCAACAATCTTAAATTCGGTTTTTTTAAGATATGTGCTTGTCTTGGTATCTCCGACATTTGGCTGAATCTTTAGCGTATCACCAATATTAAGATTACCATAGCCGAGAGTTGAATTTTCTATGACACATTCGCCAGAGTTTTGCGGAAGTCTGCCCTCAATAACATTAAGCTTATTGATTGGTGTACCACTTTCAGCTTCTGGTACAGAATGTAGTCTTACAACAGAATCATGATTTCCAAGGGTTGTAATGACATCTGCCATATATGACGGCATAACCTGCATTACATCTTCGGATTCTTCTATTGCGGAAATATCGTCATCATCAAAGCCAACTGTTGAAACAAGTCTGAAATCCATAAGATTATTTTCGATAAAATAATCATCAGCCGTTTTTATAAGGCTTGGTGCAGATGATTTTATTCCAGAGAAAAATCCGATACTCAAAGCAATAATTGCAAGTATTGAAATAAATCTCGATTTGGTCTGCCAGATTTCTCGGAATATATTTTTTCTGAGAGATTTCATTTTTATATATCACCTCCAATAAGTGCCATAGACTTACCATTCAATGTCTTCAACATTCATAGGCTCTTTATTAATGGTGTTGCTTACTACCTGACCGCTTCGCATACTTATGACTCGGTTTGCCATAGGTGTAATGGCTGAGTTATGAGTGATAAGCACAACGGTCATTCCGTCTTCTTGACACTTACTTTGGAGAAGCTTGAGAATATTTTTACCTGTATTAAAATCCAAAGCACCCGTTGGCTCGTCACAAAGTAAAAGCTTAGGCTTTTTGGCTAATGCTCTTGCTATTGAAACTCTCTGCTGTTCACCGCCTGAGAGCTGTGCAGGAAAGTTATTGATTCGGTGTCCGAGTCCAACATCAATGAGAACATTTTCTGCGTCGAGAGAGTCTTTACAAATTTGAGTTGCAAGCTCAACATTTTCCTTTGCAGTAAGATTTGGAATTAGATTATAAAATTGAAAGACAAAGCCTATATCATATCTTCGATAAGCCGCCAATTCCTTACCTCTTAAACGGCTTATTTCACGACCGCCAACAAATATTCTTCCTTTTGAGCAGTTATCTATTCCACCAAGAATATTTAATATAGTTGTCTTGCCCGCACCGCTCTGACCTACAACAACGGCGAACTCACCCTCATTTATAGCAAACGAAACATCATTGACAGCATTTATCTCGATTTCACCCATTTTATAGGTTTTGAATACATTTTGAAATTCAACAAAAGCAGGCATAAATTTTCACTCCATTATTTAGAAATTCTTACATATATAATGTAAGAGAATTGTCGATATCGAAAAGCAGGTATTTATACTACTTCGATAATACAATATAATTCTACCTTTTAATGTGCATAATGTCAATAAACAAGGCTTATTAAATACAATTATTGGAAAATAATTTGAGCGGAATATTGAAAAGTGCTCATAATGTATCATACTTTTATAGTTGATGATTTTGTCTATTTTTTATAATAGATATATAAATGAAACTTAAAAAATTGAATATGGATTTTGATTTTGTATATAAATTTTAAAAATTTCTTGAAAGAAAAAATAATTTGCAAGACTTGTTCATCATTTATTCATATTTCTTGAGCATATTAACTAAAATAAAAAAGTGACATTTAGTAAACCATACGAAATACTGGAATTTAGTTTTATAATTACAATAGAGAATTAAAAAGAAGGGAAAAAAGGTTATCTTTGTAAATGAAGATTAAGGAAGGATTGTTCCTTAATTACCGTTTAATCAACTATTTGAAAGGCATTAACGGAGGTGAATTTACGCCAAGCTGACGAAGCATCAAAGGTAGTTTTAAGGATAAGCTGTATAATCCGTGGGGGCTTTATATTATCTTATTTAAGGAATTATTTTCGTAGCTGAAAACAAACTGCTTGACTAAACATTAAAGGAAAGAGGGAAAAAATTTGTTTAAAACAAAGACAAAACTTAGCACAAGGATAATGAGTATATTTATGTCACTTCTTATGGCGGCATCTATGCTCACTGTTCTTATGTCAGTTCAGCCGACAGAAGAAGTTTCTGCGGCTAATGATTATGGATTAGCAGACAACATTCAAGATGGCGCTATTCTTCACTGCTTTGATTGGAAATATAATGATATTAAAGCAGAGCTTCAAAACATTGCAGAAGCAGGTTTTAGTGCTATTCAAACATCACCAGCTCAGGTTGGCGGTGGTTCTGGAACATGGTGGTGGCTTTATCAGCCACTTGGTTTCTATGTTGGCAATAATGACCTTGGCACAAAAGATGAGCTAAAAGCTCTTTGTGCTGAGGCAGACACATATGGAATTAAAGTTGTAGTCGATGTTGTTGCAAATCACCTTGCAGGTGACCATTCTAATATTCAGAATGACCTTAAAGATGGTCAGTATTGGCACAACGAATCTGGTGGTATTGATTATTCTAACCGTTGGCAGATAACTCATCGTGACATCGGTATGCCTGACATAAACTCCGAAAATTCATATGTTCAGCAAGTCGTTAAAAATTACCTTTTAGAGCTTAAGAGCTTGGGCGTTGACGGTATAAGATGGGACGCAGCAAAGCATATCAGCTTGCCAAGTGAAAGCTGTAACTTCTGGCCGACGGTTACAGAGGGAACGGGCTTGTGGCATTACGGAGAAATCCTTGATGAACCTGTTGCTAACAATCCAACACTTGCTGAAAGCCTTATGCAGGAATACAGCAAATATATAAGTTTCACAGATAGCGGATACTGTGCAAATGTAAGAATGGCATTTAGAAGCAATGAAATAACAAGCTCTATTGGTAATTTTTCAGAGCGTGGTGTTTCTAAGGATAAGTTAGTATATTGGGCAGAAAGCCACGATACATATTCAAACGATAAGGCAGATGGTAACTGGGATTCATCACAGTTTATCAGCCAAAATAAAATCGACCGTGCTTATGCAGTTATTGCCTCACAAGGCAAAGCATCAGCTCTTTATTTCTCTCGCCCATTTGAAACAAGCAAAAATTCAATTAAGGCTGGTGTAAAGGGTAGCACACACTTTACGAGCCCTGAGGTTGCAGAGGTTAATAAATTTAAAAATGCTATGATAGGTCAGAAGGAATATGATACAACAGGTGATAACTGTTCAGTAGTATGCCGTGAAAAGGGTGCAGTTATTGTAGCTGGTAATGGTGGAAACAAAGATGTTACTGTACCTAATGGTGGAGGTCTTGTTGCTCCAGGTACATATACAGACCAAGTTTCTGGTAATACTTGGACAGTTACATCAACAACTATCTCTGGTAAAATCGGCGATACAGGTATCGCAGTTGTTTATAATCCAACTGATAATCCTATAAGAAGCAGCGTTTCTGCATCACCTGCAACAGGCACAACATTCACAACAGATACACTTTCTGTTACATTGAGTGCTAAAAATGTTACAAACGCTAAGTATACAACATCTGAAGGAAAGTCTGGTTCTTACAAAGATGGCCAAAAGATTACAGTAGGTGCTTCTACTGTTGCTGGTGGCACTGTTAAGCTTAGCCTTTCTGGCACAAAAGCAGATGGTACTACTGTAACAGCAAAATATACTTACACAAAGAAAGACGCAACTGCTGTCACAACAATTTATTTCGATAACTCAAGCTACAACTGGAGCAGTGTTTACGCTTATATCTATACAGGTGATGGCTCTACTTCTAAATGCGTAGCTGCATGGCCAGGTGCTACTATGACAAAGGATAGTGCAACAGGCTACTACAAGCTCGAAGTGCCAAGTGGTTTTGAGAACGGCAGAGTAATCTTTAGTGAAAGTGCAAATTCAAAAACTAATAGATACCCTGCTAATATGCAGCCAGGTCTTGATATTGGTGGTTCATCAAAAATCTTTAAGGCTGGCAACACTTGGGAAAATTATACAGTAACTCCTCCTGCAACAGACCCAGTTGTAACAGCTGACAAAGCTTCTGGTTCTTCTTTCACAACAGAAACTTATGATGTTACACTCGGACTTTCAAATGCAGTTTCTGGTACATACTCTGTTGATAACGGTCCTACAAAGACTTTCACAAGCTCAACAAAGGTTACAATAGGCGAAGGTAAAATCGGTGACTCTGATGTAACAATCAAGGCTACTGCAACAGATTCTAAGGGTAAAACAAAGAATTATACATTTACCTATAAGAAGGTATATGTTAAAAAGACATCTTCAACTAAATCATACACAGCTAAGGCAGCTGCAAGAGCAGTAGCTGCAACAGCAGCAACAACAGGCACACTTTCAAATAGCTCTCTTGCAAAATATTACTCAACTAATGGCAAGGGCGTTGGTAAAGAAGCTACAATCACTATTGATGGTGATTTCAGTGATTGGTCTGAAGATATGCTTATCGCACAGGGTGCAGCATGGGATGTTGCTAATCACTATAAGGGCGGTCATGAGAACTGCGTTCTCGATACATACGCTCTTTATGCAGCATGGGATAATGATAACCTCTATGTTGCATGGCAGATGGTAAACACAACAGACACATGGGCAAGAGAGGGAGATGGTCCTCTTAGTGATGGTGGTCGTGTTCTTGATGTTCCATTGATTCTTGCTCTCAGCATCGACCCTAATAGCACACCAATGTCTAATAAAAACACAACTGGTGGTCCTATCTGGGGCAAGAAGATGGGTCTTAAATTTGATAGCAAAACAAGCCATGTTGACAGATTGCTCTATATGAGCGGTAAGCCAGGTCTTGGCAAGCCTTCTATATTTAAGGCTGTTGACGCTAATGGTAACACAGACTATGAAGATGGCTGTGTTGGATTTAAAGATGGTGGCATTGAATATAAGATGGCAGAAGGCAATATTTGCAGCTCTATTATGGGACTTAACGGTTCAGTTGACCCAAGTGATGTTTGCAACAATGGTGCAGACTGGGTAGACTATAAAACATTCTCAGGCTCAAGTGGTACTCATAATACAAAATATGACTCATTCTATGAGATAAAGATTCCATTCTCTACACTTGGCATTACAAAGGATTATATTACTAATAATGGTATTGGTGCAATGTTCTTAGCAACTCGTGGTGAGTCTGCTCTCGATTGCGTTCCTTTCGATGTATCTATGCTCGATAATACAACAGGCGACTATGCAGCTGACCCAAGTACATCTGCTGAGAAGGACGATATTGATGTTATCACAGCTCCTCTTGCAAATGTTGGTAAGGGTTCAATCACACCACCACCTCCACAAGGCCTCCCACTTCAGGTGAACTTCGGTGCTGACCGTTCAGCTCCTCAGGAGGCTGGCACAGCTCTTACACTTAAGGGCATCGGCTACGGCGGTTCAGAAACAGGCTATAAGTATGAGTTTATCGTTGATGGTAAAACAGTACAGGCAAGCTCCTCTAAGGATAGCTACACTTGGAATCTCACAAGTGGTAAGCACACAATTAAGTGTATTATTACTGATTCAAAGGGTGCAACAGCTACTACAACTAAGACTTATACAGCAGAGGGTGGTACAAACCCAGAACTTCCTCTTGCAAATAATTCTACAATTAGTGCTACATCTATAAAGAAGGGTAGCTCTGTAACAATGACAGCAAAGGCAACAGGTGGTAAAGCTCCTTATAAGTATAGATATTTCTGCAAGCCAGAGGGTGCCTCAGGCTGGACAGCTCTCACAGGCACAACAACAGCAACAAGCTTCACCCATAAGCCAGCTCGTGCAATCAGCTATCAGTATGCTGTTAAGATTGCAGACTCAAAGGGTAAGACAAGCACAAAGTATTTCACAATTAAGGTAAGTGCACCTGCAACTCTTAAAAATGCTTCAACAATCAGTGCAACTGCTATCACAAAAGGACAGACAGTTACAATGACAGCAAAGGCAACAGGTGGCACAGCTCCTTATAAGTATAGATATTTCTGCAAGCCAGAGGGTGCTTCAGGTTGGACAGCTCTCACAGGCACAACAACAGCAACAAGCTATACACATAAGCCAGCTCGTGCAATCAGCTATCAGTATGCAGTTAAGGTTGCAGACTCAACAGGCAAGACTGTTACAAAGTATTTTACTGTTACAGTAAAATAAGCTAATTAGATACCTATAAAAACACCTCCTATCAGATTTTGATAGGAGGTGTTTTCATATATAGGGCAATAAAAAACACAGCTCATTACACATTGAGCTGTGTTTTTATTTTATTATAGAGGATTATTCATCTTCTTCTGGTTCATCATATTCCCAGTTGTGGAAAACATTCTGAACATCATCGTTATCTTCGAGAACATCGAGAAGCCTTTGCATCTTTGTTATAGCTTCTTCGTCAGTAAGCTTTGTATATGTGCTTGGAACCATTTCAACCTCAGCTGAAACAAATGTATAACCCTTTTCTTCAAGAGCATCTCTTACAGCACTGAAATCATCAGGCTCTGTCTGAACTTCAAATACGCCATCTTCTGCGGAGAAATCTGTTGCCCCTACATCAAGTGCATCTTCCATAACAGCATCCTCTTCAAGACCTTCACTCTCTATAAGAATAACACCCTTCTTAGAGAACATAAAGGAAACGCAACCAGGAGTACCCATATTTCCACCGAATTTATCGAAGTAATGACGGAGGTCACCAGCTGTTCTATTACGGTTATCTGTGAGTGTTTCAATAATAAGTGCAACACCACTTGGACCGTAGCCTTCATATGTGATTGATTCGTAGTTATTTGAATCGCCCTCGCCGGCAGCCTTTTTGATAATACGCTCAATGTTTTCGTTAGGAACATTATTAGCCTTAGCCTTAGCAATACAATCCTTAAGCTTTGAGTTTACATTTGGGTCAGCACTTCCGCCCTCACGAACTGCAACAGCAAGTTCACGACCGATTTTAGTAAATACTTTTGCTCTTGCACCATCAGTTTTTTCTTTTTTTCTTTTAATGGTACTCCATTTTGAATGTCCTGACATATAGATAAACCTCCAAGAATAAATTAATTTCGTGAAATATTACAAAGCGATATTTCCCAATATATATTACCTATTTTATCATATTTCTGAGGCAATATCAAGTATCAGCTTTTGAGGTTTATTTTATTTCTAAGAAAGCACTTAGTATTTATATTTTTTATTTCTTGATGTTTTTGAAAATTTTCTAATATTGAAAATAATGAGTATAATAGAAACTAAAGATAAGATAATAAGGATTAAAACTCTTGATGATGCTGAATTAGGACAAACGATTTTTGATGGATTAGATGGATTATAATATACTGTATATTTGCTGCCAATATCATCTATACCATAAGTATTTCCAGTAATATATGATGTATAACTAACCCCATTGACATTATATTTAAGATAATGAGCTTCCTCAAGCTTCTTATTACTACCTTTAATATAATCTTCATAAACATATGTTGCCTCTATGGGTCTATATCCGTCTTTCTCAAGCTTTTGAGCAGTACCATTATAAACTGCAATAAAACCGGTTATTATTATAAATCCAAAGAATATATCAATTAATAGCATTTCAAGTATGGTTTTAGATTTTTTCAAAATAAATTTTCCCCAGTAAATTAAAGTCTATATTTTTTTGGAATATATCTGTGCTTGTTAAGTATGCCCTTTTTACGGAGTATAACTGTTATTATAAAGTCTATAATCAGAAAAGATGCTATTCCAATTATAACTACATAAGATTGATTTTGCATTGGTCGAGATATTTTTTCAGGCTTTTCAGGGCTATAATAAGCGCTTATAATATCTCCTATTTTTAAGTCAGATACATCTCCATTTAAAATAGAGGTGTATGTTTTTCCATTTGCGGTATAAGTTACGAAATGTCTTTCATAATTTTTTCACTCAAATTTGTCATATCCTCGTTCAATATTAGTAATAGTTGCTTGTACCTCAATATCACCATCTTTTTTGGCAGAACAGCCAACACCAAATAACATTAAAAATATTGTAAGGCAAAGAAGAATCGAGATTATTTTTATACTATTAGATTTTATATAAGTTGATAACTTCATAATAAATTTTTCTCCCATATTATAATTTATTTATAATCATCATTGTTGTAATCATAAGGATTGTAATATGTTGGATTATTTGAATTATTATTGATATTGTTATAGTTATAAGGATTGTTGTATGTAGGATTATTAATGTTATTATAATTGTAAGGGTTGTTATATTCTCCTCTGTTTATGACTTCTCTTTTTTGCTTATTTACTTTTTTTACTATAACTACTATTAATACAATAACAGCAACAATGGGAAGAATAAAAGTAATAAAGGAAAATGCAATAATTGAAGTAAAAATAATAGTTGTACTTGATTGAAGGGGTCGAATTATATCTGATGGGTCATTTGGATTATAATATGCAGTAAATTTATCGCCTATTGAAATTCCCGTTTGGTCGCCTTTTAGTATTGATGAGTATGGTTTGTCGTCAACATAATATGAAACTAAATAGTCATTAAAATCATCATCATTATGAATATTAATACTTTTGTTTAAATAATCGGTGACAGTTGCTTCTACAGCAACCATTCCCTGAGCTTTTAAGTTTTCTTCATCAAAAGAGTGCTCTCCCATACTACCAGAAAAGAATTTAAATATAAATAAAGAGAGTATTATAATAACTATTACAGAAATTATAATAATTAAAGCAACCTTTTTTCCTATACTAAATTTTTTTGTCGATGGCATATTAATCCTCCTTAAAATTTATTTATATCATTATTATTAATAGCAGTTTCTAAGATATGATTTTCTAAAGATGTATTATATTGATATACCACTTTTCCTATTGTTAACTGTTTTGGTTTAAATGTTATCATTGATAAAACTATTATTATAGATATTAAGATTGTAATACCAATGATTACGCTGATTGTAATTGTAGTTATATTATTATCACGCCATATTATATTTGGGTCATTTATATTATATAAAATATCTATTTTCCCAAATTGGGAAAGCTTTGAATTATCTCCATCTAAAATTGTAGCATAGTTTTTGCCATCAACCTTATAAAGGGCATACCATTCTAAGCTTCCATTTTTTCGTTCTATTTGAACAGTACTTGCCTGTATTTTCACTTTGCCGTCATTATTGTTAAGGCTTGTGATAATCAAAGTGCTTGTGATTCCAATTATTAATACAACTATCAATGCTATTATTTTTGGAATTATTTTTTTATTTTGAGTATTCATATAAAATTTCTCCTGAATTAAAATTTGTTTATATTATTATAAGTGCGGCTATTTTCATAAGGATT
>OGYC01002567.1_pt1 | contig 12310 bp, 10 predicted proteins | sample 1576461 | NCBI WGS metagenome assembly OGYC01 (sample SAMEA3541569, study PRJEB24748) | human gut metagenome | biome: human gut; feature: human-associated habitat; material: faeces | place: China | collected 2012 | reverse complement strand
GCAAGTTCTGTGCTTCCTGCAACCGGGTGCGGCTGACCAGTCAGGGCTTTCTGCGTCCCTGCCTTGCCAGCGAGACGGGCTGCGACCTGCGTACCCTGCTGCGCGGCGGCGCAGCCGACGAGGAGCTTTTACAGGCCATCCGGGAGACCATCTGGTCGAAACCCCGGGAACATCATTTCGGAGACAATTCCATGCCCGCCACCCGCGGGATGTACCGTATCGGAGGATAAATTACTATGGGAAAAATTCTGGCGATCTGCACCAGCCCCAAGCGCGGCACCGTCAAGACCGAGGTGCCAAGTGCTGTCCTGACCCCGGAATGGGGCATCGTGAGCGACGCCCACGGCGGAAACTGGCACCGGCAGGTGAGCCTGCTCAGCGCCGAAAAAATCGAGGCGTTCCGCAAGAAGATCTGGGTGGACTATGGTGCCTTCGGCGAAAACCTCGTCATCGAGGGCTTCGACTTCCGCAGCCTGCCCGTCACCAGCCGCTTCGCCATCGGCGACGTGGTGCTGGAGATGACCCAGATCGGCAAGGAGTGCCACAACGACTGCGTCATCAAGCAGCAGACCGGCGAGTGCATCATGCCCCGGGAGGGCGTATTTGCCCGGGTGCTGAAGGGCGGCGAGATTCATGTCGGCGACGAAGTGACCCTTCTGCCCCCGCCGGAAGATCCGCCGCTGCGCGCTGCGGTCATCACCCTGTCCGACAAGGGCAGCCGGGGCGAGCGGGAGGACAAGAGCGGCCCCCTCATCGTGGAGATGCTCACCGCCGCAGGCTATGTGGTGGAAGAGACGATGCTCCTGCCCGACGAGGCCAGGGCGCTGAAAGCACAGCTCATCCGTCTGGCCGATGGCCGTCAGGTGAACCTTATCCTGACCACCGGCGGCACCGGCTTCTCGCCCCGGGATATTACCCCCGAGGCCACCTATGCCGTGGCCGACCGCAACGCCCCCGGCATCGCCGAGGCCATGCGGTATCACAGCCTTTCCATCACCCCCCGCGGGATGCTGAGCCGCGCCGCCAGTGTATTGCGCGGCAAGACGCTCATCGTCAACCTGCCGGGCAGCCCGAAAGCCGTGAAGGAGAACCTCGAGTACATCCTGCCCAGCCTCGGGCACGGCGTCCGCATCGCCGCCGGTCTGGACGGCGAGTGCGCCCGCAAGTAACATTGTTGTCCCTCTCCGGCTTGCTGGGACGTGAACATCAATTATGAGGGATTTTTTACAAAAGCAAGGAGTAAATCTATGAAACCCGATCTCATTTCCCGCCGCAGCTTTCTGTCCGTGGTCGGCGCAGTCGGCGCTGCTGCTGCCCTGACCGCCTGCGGCGGCGCGGTTTCCAGCACTGCCTCTTCCGCAGCTGCTTCCTCTGAGGCCGCTTCTTCCGAGGCTGCTGGCGAGAGCGTCGAGCTCATCGTCTTCGCCGCTGCCTCCCTGACAGAGACCCTGAACGCCATCGCCCAAGACTACTCTGTCGAGAACCCGGGCGTCACCTTCCGCTTCAACTTCGATTCCTCCGGTACTCTCAAGACCCAGATCCAGGAGGGCGCTGACTGCGACCTCTTCCTCTCCGCCGGCCAGAAGCAGATGAACCAGCTGGACATCACCGCTTCTGCCGACGTAAACACCGACGGTCTGGACTTCGTGGACCCCTCCACCCGTGTGGACCTGCTGGAAAACAAGGTCGTCCTCTGTGTGCCTGAGGGCAGCGACAAGGGCATCGACAGCTTTGATGCTCTGGCCGAGCACCTGAAGGCTCAGGACATCCTGTTCTGCATGGGCAACAGCGATGTGCCTGTGGGCCAGTACACCCAGAAGATCCTGGCTTACTATGACCTCGACGAAGAGGCTCTGGCTGCTGCCGGTGTCATCACCTACGGCTCCAACGTCAAGGAAGTCACCACCCAGATCAGCGAGGGCAGTGTGGACGCCGGTGTCGTCTACTGCACTGACGCTTACAGCGCCGGTCTGATCCCCGTGGACGAGGCCACCGCCGAGATGTGCGGTCAGGTCATCTACCCCGCCGCTGTGCTGAAGGCTTCCCCCAACGCCGAGGCCGCCAGGGAGTTCCTGGCCTATCTGCAGACTGACCGTGCCACCACCGTGTTCGAGGGCGTGGGCTTCACGGCAATGTAATAGCCCTCTCCGTCTGCTTCGCAGCCACCTCTCTCAAAGGGAGAGGCCTTGGCATGCCGGACAACTTTCTATTGGACGCCTGAGGCTCGACATAGCACCAAAGGGCGTGCCTTGCTACAGAGGGCAGCAGCTTCTGGACAAGCGCTCCTTGTCAAGTTGCAGTGAATCTAGGCAGCAGGGCACTACTGCTTCCGATAAATCGAGCTTTGCTCATTCAGTGTGGGCTTACCCGGCTCGCCAGTGGCTCCCCCTTTGGGGGAGCTGGCGCGTGAGCGCCTGAGAGGGCAAGGCCCCCAACATTCGAGGTATCATTTATGGATTGGTATCCCTTATGGAACAGCCTGCGCATCGCGCTCATCAGCTGCACAGCGGTGTTCTTCCTCGGCATTTTTGCCGCCTATTATATCGCAAAGCTGCCCCGCACCGTCAAGGGCGTGCTGGACGTGGTGCTCACCCTGCCCATGGTGCTGCCGCCCACGGTGGTGGGCTATTTTCTGCTGCTGCTCTTCGGCGCAAAGCGGCCGCTGGGCATCTTCTTTATGGAGCATTTCGGCGTCAAGCTGGTCATGAACTGGTACAGCGCCATCTTTGCGTCCATCGTGGTGGCCTTCCCGCTCATGTACCGCACGGCCCGGGGCGCGTTTGAGAGCTTTGACGAAACGCTGGCCTGGTCGGCCCAGACGCTGGGGCAGTCGGGGGCGTGGATCTTCTGGCGGGTGCGGATGCCGTACTGCCGCCAGGGCATCCTGGCCGGGACGGTGCTGGCCTTTGCCCGGGCGCTGGGCGAATACGGTGCCACCAGCATGATCGCGGGCTACACCCCCGGCAAAACGGCTACCATCGCCACCACCGTGTACCAGCTCTGGCGCACCAACGACGAAGCCGGGGCCATGCGCTGGGTGCTGGTGGATATCGTCATCTCCGCCGTGGTGCTGCTGGCCGTGAACCTGCTGGAGAAAAAACAGAAAGCGGGGGGCCGCGCATGAGCCTGGAAGTGAACATTGAAAAAAAGCTGAACGGCTTCACTCTGCGTTCGGAGTTTACCGCAGGCGACACCGCCACGGCCCTGCTGGGCGCGTCCGGCTGCGGCAAAAGCATGACATTGCGCTGCATCGCGGGCATCGTGAAGCCGGACAAGGGCCGCATCGTGCTGGACGGCCGGGTGCTGTTCGACAGCGAACAGCACATCGACCTGCCGCCCCAGCAGCGCGGCGTCGGCCTTTTGTTCCAGAACTACGCGCTGTTCCCCAACATGACCGTGGAGCAGAACATCCTCTGCGGCCTGAAAGCCGAAAAAGACAAAGCCGCCCGCAAGGCCTGCTGCGAAGAAATGCTGCGCGCCATGCGGCTGGAAGAACTGGCCAGCCGCCGCCCGGCGGAGCTTTCCGGCGGGCAGCAGCAGCGCACCGCGCTGGCCCGCATCCTGGTGGGCAAGCCGAAGATCCTGATGCTGGATGAGCCCTTCAGCGCGCTGGACAGCTACCTGCGCGAGGAAGTGGAAGGTGAAGTGGGGGCACTGCTGGCCGGTTTTTCCGGCACGGCACTGCTCGTCACCCACAACCGGGACGAGGCCTACCGCCTGTGCCCGGAGATGATCGTGATGGACGGCGGCCGGGTGCTGCGTGCCGGTGCTACCAAAGCGGTGTTTGCGGACCCGCAGAGCACCACCGCCGCCCGGCTGACCGGGTGCAAGAACATCCTGCCCTGCACCCGGGTGGACGAGCACACGGTGCAGCTGACCGGCTGGAACGCGCCGCTGCACCTTGCCGCCCGGGTGCCCGAGGGCTGTACCGCCGTGGGCATCCGCGCCCACAACTTTGCGCCCTGTGCACCGGGCGCACCGAACGCCCTGCCCGTGCAGCGCCTTTCCACCAGCGAGAACCCCTTTGACTGGAACGTGATCTTTGCGGCCCCCGACGGCACCACCCGCCTGTGGTGGAAGGTGAGCAAGGCAAACCTTGATGCTGCCGCTCCGGCCGCACCGCAGTGCCTTGCCGCTGCGCCGGAGAGCATCATGCCGCTTGTGGACAGCAGGCCCGCGCGCTGATGCGATAAAAAAACAAAAGAACTCCCCGGAAGCGTGTCCAAAACACACTTCCGGGGAGTTTTTTGCTGCAATGGGTCAGAGCGGGAAATACAGCGTCAGGCAGAAGCTGCCGCCGCTTTCGCTGCGGCGGACGCGGCCGTGCATCTGGGCCATCATGGCCTCCACATTTTTCAGCCCCACGCCGTGGGAGTCGCCCTGCGGGGTGGCGCGCACTGCATTGGAAAGGCGCACGCACAGGCTGTCTCCCTCCCAGGTGATGCCGAACCGGACGGGCTGGGCTGGGTCGGCGTATTTCTGCAGGTTGGACACCAGATTGTCCGCGATGCGGCACAGCGCGTCCACGTCCAGCTGCAGGGTGCACGCGGGGCAGTCGGCTTCCGGGTACTGCACCTGCCAGCCCTGTTCTTCCAGCAGGGAAAGCTTTTCGGCGAACACCTGCAAAAACACTTCCGGCGCGTCCAGCGCTTCCAGCCGGAGCTCCCGGCGGGGCGCTTCGCCGCTGGCGATGCGGAACAGTCCATTGCTCAGCTCAATGACGCTCTGGCAGCTGCGCACGCACTTGTTCAGATAGTCGTCGTGCTGCTGCGGGGTCTGGTAGCGGTGCTCGGCCAGCAGCTCCAGATAGCCCAGCTGGGCGGTCAGCGGGGTGCGCAGGTCGTGGGAGAGGGAAGTGACCAGCTCATACCGCTGCTGCTGGGCCTGCTGCACCTGCTCCATCTGCTGTTTGAGCGAGGTGCTCATCTCGTTCAGGCTCTGGGCCATCTGGGCCAGCTCGTCGGTGCCGCGCACCGGGACCTTGTAATCCAGCTGGCCGCCTTCCAGCACCCGGATGCTCTGTTCCAGCGTTTCCATGTAGTTCAGCTTTTTCCACACGGCCCACAGCACGATGCCGATGCCCAGCACAAGGCACAGCCAGAACTCGGCGGTGCGCACGGCTTCGTCCACCGCAAAGTCAAAGTAGCCGTAGGCATACAGGGTGGCGCTGCCGTCGGAAAATTCCAGCGGGTAGGTGCGCAGGTAGGCGCTCTCGTCCAGCGTTTTGGAGGCCTGACTGTAGGTGCGGTAATACTCCACGTTGTTCAGCGCGGAATCGTAGATGACCACGCCGTCCTTCTCCACCCGCAGGATGCAGCCGCCGGGCTGGTCGCCGCGCGAGTACCAGTCGGTGATGCGCCGCACCTGCCGGCTGCTGATGCCGCTTTCGGCTACATTCTGCTGGATGAGGGTGCCCACGGCGTCGGTCTTGGTCTGCAGAAAATCAGAGTTCGTGTAAAAGCTCTGCAGCACCACCCGCGAGACCGGCTGCAGGCCGGTGTACAGCAGAATGGAGACGGTGACCGCCAGCAGGATGGTGCGCAGCAGCTCGCCCCGCAGGCCGTGCCAGAGCTTTTCCCAGAAATCAGCCAAAGCGATACCCCTTTCCCCAGACGGTCTGGATGAGCTTGGGGTTCTGGGGGTCATCCTCCAGCTTGACCCGCAGCTTACGGATGTGCACCATCACCGTGCCGTTGGAGGAGTAGAGATACGGCTCGTTCCACACGCTCTCGTACAGGTTCTGGGCCGAGAAGATGCGCCCCGCGTGGGAGGCCATGAGCAGCAGCATCTGGTATTCCAGCTCCGGCAGGTCGATGGGCTGGCCGTTCTTTTCCACTTCATTATAGGTGCGGTTAATGCGCAGCGGCCCGCGCACCAGCCATTCGTCCTCCTCGGGTTCGCTCTTGCCCTGATACACCCGGTAGCGCCGCAGCAGGCTCTTGACCCGGGCGGTGAGCTGCGCATGGGAGAAGGGCTTGGGCAGGTAGTCGTCGGCACCCACCCGCAGGCCGAGGGAGATGTCCTCGTCCTGCCCTTTGGCCGTGAGGAACAGCACCGGCACGTTGCTCTGCTTGCGAATGGCCTCGCACACCCGGATGCCGGAGATGCCGGGCATCATGATATCCAGTATGACGAGGTCCAGCTCCGGGCTGAGCAGCTGCAAAGCCTGCTCGCCGCTGGAAGCCAGCGTGACGGCGTAGCCCTCGCTGGTGAGCAGGATCTCCAGCAGTTCCCGGATATCCGCATTGTCGTCCACGACAAGGATCTTGTATTGTGTCATTGTTCTGCTCCGCTCCAAAAATTACTTTTCAAGGTCTATTTTACAGCCATTTGCCGGTTTGGCAAAGAAAATTAAGAATCGTTAAGAAATAGACATGCCGGTTGTTAAGACTTTATCATTATACTGAAAATATCGCGTGTGTGCAACACATCCGCACGAAGAAAAAAGAAGAAGAAAAACGGAAAGGGAGAAATTTCATGAAAAAGATCTCGCGCAAGGGCTTTCTGAAGATCGCCGCTGCCGCCGCCATGAGCGGTGTCACCGCCGGTGCTCTGTCTGCCTGCAACTCCTCCAGCTCCTCTGCTGCCGCTTCCACCGCAGCTTCCGGTGCATCTGTGTATACCGCAGGCACCTACACTGCCACCGCAAAGGGCATGAACGACGTCACCGTCACCATGACCTTCTCCGAGACCGCCATCACCGAGGTCAAGGTGGACACCGCCAATGAGACCCTCGAGCTGGCTGTCAACTCTGCCGAGGATTTCCAGACCATGCTGATGGATGCCCAGAGCGCTGAGATCGACGGCGTGTCCGGTGCAACCGTCACCTCCAATGCCGTCAAGGAAGCCGCTGCAAACTGCATCCAGCAGGCCATCGGCCTGACCGGCGGCGACGCTGCGGACAACAGCGCCGATTACGGCGATGATCCCCGCGGCGAAGCCCGCGCTGCCGCCAAGGCAGACGGCCGTGTGTTCGGTTACTCCGGCCCCGGCGACTGGCTGGGCGAAGCTCCCGCCTTCGACAGCGTGGACAGCGAAGTGGACTGCGACGTGTGCGTCGTGGGTCTGGGCCACGCAGGCGTGGCTGCTGTTCTGGGCGCTGCCGAGAAGGGTGCAAAGGTCGTGGGCATCGAGTCCCAGACCCAGGACAACTTTGCATGGTACGGCGAGGACATCGGCGCATGGAACTCCCAGTTCGCACAGGATGCGGGCATCCCGGCATGGGATCTGGGTCAGATCACCGACGAGTTCGTCACCCGCAGCGGCGGCCGCGCCGACCCGGGCATCGTCAGCCTGTATGTGCAGCACTCCGGTGAGACCCTGGACCACATGCTGGACGTCTGCAAGGAGATGGGCGTGGACGAGCGCGTTTACACCTACGACAACACCGAGGACGGCTGGACCATCATCCATCTGAACGCGGATTACGACAAGATCGCAGCCGGCAACAACATCTACGACTGCCTGGATAAGACCAACTACCCCCGCAAGCCCGGCACCCGCACCTGGCCCGCAACCATCCAGTTCATGGGCCCCTACAGCGCAGAGCCGGTGGACGGCGTGGCTGCCAACAGCGTGCTGAAGTATGTGCAGCAGGCTCAGCTGGACAAGGCTGTGCAGGACTACGGCGCTGAGCTGTACTACGGCACTGCCGCTCAGGTCCTGGTGCAGAACGACAACGGCGACGTGGTGGGCGTCATCGCAAAGGACGCCGACGGCAAGATCGTCAAGTACAACACCAAGATGGGCGTTGTGATGTGCGGCGGCGACTACGCCGGCAACGCAGACATGTGCTGGGCCCTGATGAACGAGTACATGGAGCGCAACGAGCGTGAGGGCGGCCTGAAGAAGGACTTCTTCTCCTTCATGGGCGGCCGCGACGGCTCCAGCCTGAAGATGATGTGCTGGGCAGGCGGCATGATCGAGCCGGCTCCCCGCGGCACCATGATCCTGGGCGGCGGCATCAACTCCACCCCCTGGGGTGCCAACAGCATGCTGTGGCTGAACAGCGACGGCAAGCGCTTCTGCAACGAGGGCAACGTGACCGGTGCTTCCACCGCCACCGCCCGCCAGAAGAACGAGACCGGCTGGCTGGTCACCGATAAGAACTTCATGCAGAGCATCTGCGCCTGCGGCATCGAGCACTCCGGCCCCAACGCCGGCCGTCCGCAGTACTATCAGGACCTGATCGACGACATGGAGGCTCTGCCCTGCTCCAGCGAGGAGCAGTCCATCCGCAGCTGCTTCGTGGCCGAGCGCATGATGTCCAAGATCTACAAGTGCGATACCCTGGAAGAACTGGCCAAGGCAATGGGCGTGCCCGATGATAAGATGGACACCTTTATGGCAAGCATCGAGGAGTACAACGCCATGTGCGATGCCGGCAAGGACGACAAGTTCGGCAAGGATGCCAGCGCCCTGATCCCCATCCGCGAGGCTCCCTTCTACGGCTGCGCACAGACCCTGGGCAACCGCAGCGCAAGCCCCAGCATGGTGACCATGAACGGCATGATGACCGACCTGAACCTGAACGTTCTGGACGTGGACTATGCTCCCATCAAGGGCCTGTACGCCGCAGGCAACAGCCTGGGCGGCCGTTACGGCACCGGCTACAGCACCCCCTGCGCAGGCAACTCCATCGGTATGGCTGTCACCCACGGCCGTCTGGCTGGTCAGTTCTGCGTGGACAACGCCTGATCTTTCTGTTAGAATAAATTGAACAAGCGGCTGCTGTACAGACCACTGCGCAGCAGCCGCTTTTGCGTGAAACAACAACATCCGCCGAGGAGGGCTGGATATGGAGAGCAACAAGCTGTTGAAGGATCTTTTCCTGACCGTGCGCAACGATTATGCCGGTTGGGAGGCAAAGCAGGCGCGGCACAACCCCTCGCCCTTTGTCACCATGCTGGGCCAGGCCTACTACGACCGGCGGATGTCCTCGCTGCTGGTGCTGCAGGCCGTGAGCCAGTACTGCGCCGGAATGCGGGACCGCAACCTGAAATTTGAACTGAACGCCGAAGGATACGAACCCTTCTCCCGCGGCTTTTCGGTGCGCCGGTGCGCAAAGGGTATGTTCGTGGACGCTGTGACGCAGGAAGCGCGCCTGCGCCCGGGCGACGAAGTGCTGGCCATCAACCGCACCGCGCCGGAGCGCATCGTGAAGAACCTGCCCAACCCCCTGCTGGCCGCTGACGAGCCGGAGCGGGAGCAGTGGAACGGCTACCTGAAGCTGGCCCGGGACATCACGGTGCGCCACGCCGACGGCACCGAAGAAATGCTGGAGCTGGCCCGGTATCCGGTGGACACCGACGCCGCCCCGGCGCTGCGGAAGCTGCCCGGCGGCGCACTGCTGCTGGACCCCGGCAGCATGAACGACGCCGAAGCGCTGGAAGCCTTCGTGGAAGCCCACCGGGCCGTGCTGGATGGCTGCAGCCGTCTGGTGCTGGACCTGCGTGCTGCGGCGGGCGACGACGAGGAAGCCCTGCTGCCGCTGCTGCCCTACATCGTAAAGGCGGACTGCACGGCAGCGGAAGCCTTCGGCGACCGGCGCATCCGCACCAACTACACCAAGATGAACTGCACCCGGCTCATCCGGATGCTGACGCCCTACCTCGTGGACGAGGACCCGGCACTGCGGCAGATGGCCCAGCAGCTGACGGCCTATTACCGCGACCAGAGCGGCAAGGGCTGGGTGGACGAGGTGGAGGAGCTGCCCGTTCCCGCCGAGACGCCCATCCAGCGCCGGGGCCCCGAGAAGGTGGTGGTGCTCACCGACACCTGGTGTGAGCAGGAGGCCGAGCGCTTCGTCCAGCTGGCAAAGCAGCAGGGCAGGGCCGTTCTGCTGGGCCGCCCCACCATGGGCACGCTGGACTACACGAACCCGGTGATGGTGGAGTATGACGAGTTCATCTTCACTTACCCCATCAGCCGCACCGCGGCTTCGCTGGAAGGCGAAGGCGTGGACGAGCGCGGTGTGCAGCCGGACGTCCTTGTGCCCTGGACGCCGGAGGAATGCACCGCTGACCTGCTGGCCCAGAAAGCACTGACCCTGTAACACTTGCCTGAAAAAACAGAACGCTCCCCGTGTTTCACAAACGAAACCGGGGAGTGTTTTTTGCTTGCTGTGGTCAGATGGAGATGCGCAGGATGAACTGCTCCTGCTTCTGGGTAAAGCTGTAAATGCCGCCGTATTTCTCCACGATGGCGCAGATGCTGCGCACACCCAGACCGTGGCCCGGCTCCCGGGTCACCGGCACGCCGTCCTCAAACAGAACGGGCGCGCTGCAGGCATTTGCCAGCTGCAGGAAAAAACGCCCGTCCTGCTCGTAGGCGGAAGTCTCGATAAAGGCGGGAAGCCCGGCGGCATTCTGCCGCTGGCAGGCATGCAGGGCGTTTTCCAGCGCGTTGGACAGCAGCACGCACAGGTCGCTTTCCGGCAGCGGCAGGGTCTGCGGCAGGGCAGAGCGGACCCGGAAGTCCACCCCGCAGCCCGCGGCCCGGGCAGCGAAGGCCGAGAGAATGAGGTTCGCGGCCTCGTTCTCGCAGTAGAGCGTCACCTTGCTGGCCTCGATCTCCCGGCAGACACTGCGGATGTAGTCCTGCGCGGTGTCGGTGCGGCCGTTCTCGATGCAGGATGATATGTACTGCAGGTGATGGCGCAGGTCGTGGCGGTAGGTGCTGGCCTTGCGCTGGCTTTCCCGCAGCGCGTCGATCTCGCGCACGGCCTGGGCCACCTGCAGGTTCAGGCTGTTCTGGGTCTGTTCCAGCTGGCTGCGCAGCATCTGCTGCCGGTTGGTTTGCAGCACAAAGAACAGATAGGCCAGGCTGCACACAAAGGGCATGAACTCCACGGCAGCCTGGTTGCCGCTGGAGAGCAGATCGGTGTAGATGCGGGTGAAATAATCGAAAGCGTAGCTCAGAAGCGGGATGATGCCGAACTGCAGCTGCAACGACAGCGGCGAGTGCGAAAGTGACCGCACCGACGGCGCGCACCAGCGCACCAGTGCAGCCAGCAGCGGCAGGGTGACCAGCAGTTCAATGGCATCCTGCAGCACGGTGCCGCCCGCCGGGAACAGCGCGATGACCAGCAGCGCCGCCCAGCGACGCAGCTGGCAGCACAGGTAGGCTGTCAGCACTGCCACCAGCGGCCAGAGCCATTTGCCGGTGAGCACGGCCAGCAGCAGAAACAGCGGCAGATGGGTGATGACCGGGTACAGATACCGGGCAAGGCCGGTGCCCCAGTGCAGGCTCACCACGGCCTGCAGTGCCAGCATCAGCACGGTGCTCACGGCCAGGATGCCTTTGCGCTGGCGGGTCCATTCCAGGTCGCAGAAGGCGGCGGACAGCACGATGCCGAAGACGCCCACCGAGGCGAGGTTGAGCAGAGAAAGAACACCCGAAACAGTCATAGCATCACCTGCTTTCGGCTGAACGCGTATTCCAGATACTGGTTCTTGATATCGGCGGTGCGGCCGTGGGGGATGGGGATCTGCGCGCCGTCCGTCAGCACAAGGGTCTTGGCCGTGATGCTGCGGATGTACTCCATGTTCACAAGGAAGGACCGGTGGGGCCGCAGAAAACAGGGGTATTCCGCCAGCTGGCGGGCCAGCTCGTCCATGCTGCCGGTGCTTTCCAGAATGCGGCCGTCCGTCAGGTGGAACACCAGGGTGCGGCTGAGCACCTCGCAGTAGAGCAGCTTTTCCAGCTCGATGCGGGAAATGCCGCTTTTGCAGCGCAGGACCAGGCTGCGCGGTTCGGCGCGGCGGCACGCGGCCATCACCGAATCCATCAGAGGGAAGAAGCTGTCCTCCCAGATGGGCTTGAGCAGATAGAAATAGGCCCCCACCACATAGGATTCCACCGCAAACTCCGCCGACGAAGTGAGGAAGATGATGTGTACCGTCTTGTCGTACTGCCGGATCTCCTTGGCGGCGGTGATGCCGTCCTCGGCCGGCATGAGGACGTCCAGCAGCAGGATGTCGTAGCGGGCCCCGCTCTCGATGGCGGCCAGCAGGTCCAGCGGGCTGCGGAAGGCAGTGCATTCCAGGTCGGCCTTGCGCTGGGTGCGGTATTTTTCCAGCAGAGCCGTCAGCTGGTCGTGAATGTTCGGGTCATCGTCACAGAACGCGAGCCGGGTCATAGGGCGAGCACATCCTTTGCTGCACGTCTGCGGCCTGCCCCACCCGGGCACAGACCGCATCGCATGATAGAAAAAGTATACCATTTTTTGTGCGGGCTGACCAGTGCATTCGCCGCCTTTTTTCCCGAAAGTTCAGCGCGGCAAAAAAAAAAGCGGCACCCCGCTGTCTGT
>OGYC01002565.1_pt1 | contig 12319 bp, 12 predicted proteins | sample 1576461 | NCBI WGS metagenome assembly OGYC01 (sample SAMEA3541569, study PRJEB24748) | human gut metagenome | biome: human gut; feature: human-associated habitat; material: faeces | place: China | collected 2012 | reverse complement strand
GGGCGGCGGCTTCGGCGACACGGCCATGACCGCCATGTTCATCGGTCTTGTCAGCGCGTACATCGGCAGCTACATCGGCGCTCTCGTCTCCGGCGCGGGACGGTTCACGTTTGCGGGAAGTTGGATGCCGCTTGCGGTCGTTGCGGTGTCGGCGGCGGTGATGGCGGTGTTTGTATGGCTCGCCGAAAAGAAGAACGCCGCGTGGGTCGATAACTTTTCCATTGCGGGCAGCATGCTCGCGGGAATGGCGGCAGCGGTGCTGCTGCGCGGCGTGTAAGGAGGAAATGCAATGAACGAACAGGAAAAGACCGTCCGGTTTGAGGCCTACAACCGCCGGACGCACACCTATGGCCGCATCGCCTGCGGCGTGACGCTCGTGCTGCTGCTCGGCGCGCCGTTTCTGATGGGATATATTCTCGGCGCAATGCCCGATATGCGCGCGTTCGGCAAGGGATTTCTTGCCATCGGTATCGTGTGGATCGTGAGCTGCGTGGCGGAATATCTCGTCTATACGCCGATGCTCGGCGCGGGCGGCGGGTATCTCGCATTTATCACAGGCAACCTCATCAACATGAAGATCCCGTGCGCGGTCAACGCGCGCGATATCGTAGGGGCCAAGACCGGCACGCCGGAAAACGAGATCATCTCCACGCTCTCGATCGCCACGGCGTCGCTCGTGACGATCGTCATTCTTGCGCTCGGCGTGCTGCTGCTCATCCCGCTGCAGCCCGTGCTGCAAAGCCCGGCGCTCCAGCCGGCATTTGACAATGTCGTTCCCGCGCTCTTCGGCGCGATGGCGTATAAGTACTACCGGAAGAACATGAAGATCGCGCTCTGGCCGCTTGTCCTTATGAGCGTGCTCTTCATCCTCGTGCCGGGGCTGCTCGGCTCAACGAGCTTTATGATATTGCCCTCCGGCGCGATCGCCATCGGCGTGGCGTACTTCCGGTACCGCCGCTCGCGGAAGGAGACGGCGGCATGAGAGTCGTAGGCTATGTTCTGCTCGCCGTGCTCGGCGTACTCGTGCTGCTTCTGCTTGCGGCAGTGATCCGCACGCTGTGCATGAAGAAAAAAACCTCGGATTATACGCCGCACCCGGACGCCGCGCGCGAGCGGGAGTATGCGGAAAAGCTCTCGCGCATGGTAGCGTATGAGACCGTGTCCCACCCGGACGATCCGGAGCTCGAAAAGTTCCGCGGCTTTCATAAGCTGCTCGCGGAGCTGTATCCGACAGTACACGAAAAGCTGGAAAAAACGGAGATCGACGGGAATCTCCTGTTCTTCTGGGAAGGCAAAAACCACGACAGGCCGCTCGTGCTCATGTCGCATCAGGACGTTGTCCCGGCGGAGGGAACGTGGGAGCACGCGCCGTTCTCCGGCGACATCGCCGACGGCAAGGTCTGGGGCCGCGGCGCTTCAGACACAAAGTGCAGCGTCATGGGCTTTTTCCAGGCGTGTGAGGAGCTGCTGCGGGAAGGGTACGTCCCCGAGCAGGACGTGTACCTCTCGTCCTCCTGTACGGAGGAGTTCGCCGGGCCCGGCGGCGGCAAGCTCGTGGACGAGCTGCGTCGGCGGGGTTGGAAGCCGTTCCTCGTCTGCGACGAGGGCGGCGGCATCATCTCCGAGCCCATCGGCGGCATTCATGGGAATTTCGCCATGCTCGGCGTGTTTGAAAAGGGAAAGGCGGATGTGCGTTTCACGGCGCGCTCCAACGGCGGCCATGCGAGCGCGCCGCCGAAAAACTCGCCCGTGGCGCGGCTTGGCGTTTGTGGACAGCATGGAAAAGCACCCGCCCTTCCGGAAAAAATTCGAGCCGGAGGTGAGCGCGATGTTTGCCCGGCTCGCGGCGTACGCGCCCTTCGCTCTGCGGCTTCTCTTCGGCAATCTCTGGCTTTTCGCGCCGCTTATGAAGCTCGTCATGCCCGCACTCTCGCCGCAGGCGGGCGCCATGCTGCGCACAACGGCGGCCTTCACGATGCTCTCCGGTTCGGACGCCTGCAACGTGCTGCCGCAGGAGGCAAGCGTGTGGGCCAATCTCCGGTTCATCCCGCATCAGGGAATGGACGAGAGCCTTGCGCTTATCAAAAAGCGCGCGGAAAAGTACGGTATCGAGACAGAAGTTCTCTCCGCGAGCGATTATTCTGCCCCCGCGGATATCCACGGCGAGGCGTGGCGGCGCGTGACCGATACGATCGCCGAGGTGTTTCCCGGCCTTGCCTGGAGCCCGTATGTCATGACCGGCGCGACGGACGCGAAGAACTATCAGGCGATCTGCGATAACTGCATCCGCTTTGCCCCGGTGATCTACGGCCCCGAGCAGATGCGCGGCATGCATGGCGTCAACGAGAACATCGAAACGGCGTGTTTGCCGGGCGCGGTGGATTTCTATAAGGCGCTCATTGGCAAAAATCGCTGAAATTGCAATTTGGAAACGATTTTTTGGGTCAAATCTATTGCAAAATCGAATCAATCGGGCTATATTACAACCAAAGAAAAAACCATTCGGAAAGGGTGAAGTTATTTATGGCAGGAGCACACAGAATCGGCATCCTGACGAGCGGCGGCGACGCCCCCGGTATGAACCCCGCGATCCGCGCCATCGTCCGCACGGCCGGCGCTGAGGGAATCACCTGCATCGGCATCCGCCGAGGTTACGCCGGACTCATCAACGGCGATGTTTTTGAGTTGACCGGCAACGACGTAGACGGCATTGCCCGCCGCGGCGGTACCATTCTCTATACCGCCCGCAGCGAGGAATTCCGCACGGAAGCCGGTATTGACAAAGCCGCAAAAGTCTGCAAATATCTTGGCATCGACGGCCTTATCACCATCGGCGGCGACGGCACTTACCGCGGCGCGCTGGAGCTGGCCCGCCGGGGTGTCCGCGTCGTGGGTATCCCCGCGACGATCGATAACGACATGGGCTGCACCGAGTATACCATCGGCTTTGATACCGCCTGCAACACCGCGATCGAAGCCATCGACAAGCTGCGCGACACCGGGCAGAGCCACGAGCGCGTGTCGGTCGTAGAGGTCATGGGCCGCAACGCCGGCCATCTCGCGCTCTACACCGCCTTGGCTGCCGGCGCTTCCGCCGTGCTGCTTCCCGAAAAGGAAGTCGATCTTGAGCATGATGTGATCGATGTGATCCGCCGCGGCTGCATCCACGGCCGCCGCCACCACATCGTCGTCGTCGCCGAGGGCGTGGGCCATGTCCACGAGTACGCGCAGACGATCGAAGAGGAGACCGGACTTGAGACCCGCGTGACGGTCCTCGGCTACATCCAGCGCGGCGGCGCGCCGAGCGGACGTGACCGTGTGTCCGCCGCGATGATGGGCGTGCGCGCGATCGACGTGCTCAAGTCGGATGCCTCGAGCCGCGTCATCGTCGAGCGGAACGGCCGTTTTGAGGATATGGACATCGAGGAAGCGCTCCAGATGAAGCGCGAGCTCGACGAGGAGATGTTCGTTGCCTGCAACCGCATCGACACCTCTTATCAGTACCACCACAAGAAAACCACCTGAGCCGGAGGGCGTCCTCCGGGCGATGAACAAATGAAAAAATGCGGTGTCTCGCAAAGAGACACCGCACTTTTTGCCGGAGGATCTATGAAGAAATTTATCGGAAACAAAGACTTTTACAAGCTGGTCGCGGCGCTCGCGCTGCCGCTGCTGCTGCAGAACGCCGTATCGACGTTTGTGAACCTGCTCGATAACCTTATGGTCGGGCGGATCGGCACGGAATCGATGTCGGGCGTGTCCATCGTCAACCAGCTTCTGTTCGTATATAACCTCTGTCTCTTCGGCGGCACGGGCGGCGCGGGCATTTTCGGCGCGCAGTTTTTCGGCCGCGGAGACTATAACGGCGTCCGGCATACGCTGCGCTTCAATATCCTGCTCTGCGCCGGGTTTACAGTGATCGCCACGGTGCTGCTCGCGCTCATCCCGGATACGCTCATCGGTGCGTTCCTGCACGAGGCGGGCACCGGCGGCGATCTCACGCTCACGCTTTCGGAAGGCGAGGACTACCTTCGCATCATGCTCTTCGGTCTGCCGGCGTTCTGCCTTACGACGGCGTATGTGAGCATACTGCGCGTCACCGGCGACAACCGCCTGCCGATGAAGGCGAGCATCGCGGCGATCTTCGTCAATCTCGTTTTCAACTATCTGCTCATCTACGGAAAGCTCGGCTTCCCGATGCTCGGCGTCCGCGGCGCAGCCATTGCCACGGTGCTCTCGCGCTATGTGGAGTTCGGTCTGATCCTGCTCGGCACCCACGGAAAGAAAACGCCGCCGCGGTTTATCCGCGGTCTGTACCGCGGCTTTGCGATCCCCGGCCATCTCGCCGGGCAGATCGTCCGCAAGGGCATGCCGCTTCTCGTGAACGAGATGTTCTGGTCGCTCGGCATGACGATGCTCACGCAGTGCTACTCCTACCGCGGGCTGGACGCCATTGCCGCGCTGAACATCAACTCCACGGTGCTCAATCTCTTCAATACCGTTATCTTCACGATGGGCAACACCGTCGGCATCATCATCGGCAACCTGCTCGGCGCGGAGGAGTATGACCGCGCGCGGAATTACTGCCCGAAGCTCGCTGCGCTCAGCTGCGCGGCCAGCGCGGCGGTCGGCGTTGTGATGTTCCTCGTCGCGCCGTATGCCCCGCGGCTTTACAACACCTCCCACGAGATCATGACGCTCGCCGCGTCGCTCATGCGCATCTGCGCTCTCATGCTGCCGGTCCACGCCGTGGTAAACGCCGCGTACTGGACCATCCGCGCCGGAGGCCGGACGTACATCACCATGCTTTCGGACAGCGTGTTCACCTGGGTCGTGTCGGTATCGATCGCGTGGGTGCTCATTCATAAAACGGGTCTGCCGCTCGTGGAGGCGTACCTCTTTGTGAATCTCGCTGACCTTATCAAAATGGTCATCGGCATCGTGCTTCTCCGCCGCGGCATCTGGGTGCGCAACATCGTCACCGGCGAGGAGATCGCGGCCGGGAATGCTGCGGGCTGATTTCCGGTTGTATTCTTCACCGTTTCGGTGTAAAATCGTTTCAATGAGGTGAGAAAAATGCATCGAATCGGTGTTTTTGACAGCGGCATCGGCGGTCTTACGGTGCTGCGCCAGCTCCGGCGGGCATTCCCGCAGCTGGATATGGTATATCTCGGCGACACCGCCCGCGTACCCTACGGCGGGCGGTCGGTCGAGACGATCACGCACTATGCCGAGGACGACGTGCGCTTCCTGCTCCGCAAGGACGTGGAGGCGATCGTCATCGCCTGCGGCACGGTGAGCTCCAACTCGCTCGACGCGCTGCGCGAAAAGTTTGACCTGCCGATCTACGGCGTGATCGAAAGCGCGGCGCGGCTTGCTGCAAGCATGACGAAAACGCGCTCCGTCGGCGTCATCGGCACGCAGGCAACGGTCAAGAGCGGGGCATACGAAACGCACATCCGCGCCATAGACCCCGGTGTACACGTCGTCTCCCGCGCCTGCCCGCTTTTTGTGCCGCTCGTGGAAAACGGCATCGCACCGGACGATATCGTCGCGGAGACAGTCTGCTCGCGGTATATGGAGGCCTTTGACGGCAAGAATATCGACGCGCTCATCATGGGCTGCACGCATTACCCCGTGTACCGCCCAGCGCTCGAAAAGCGGCTGCCCGGCGTGCGGATGATCGATGTCGGCGAAGCGCTCGCCGAAGCGCTGCGGCCCCTTTTCGCCGAAAGCTGCGGCACCGGCGCGGTCGAATACTACGTTACGGAGCGCAGCGCCGCCTTTGACGAGATCGTCCGCGTCATGGATCCTTCGCTTGACCCTGCCGCCATCCGCGTGGAGAACGCTTTTATACAGTAAAATATAGAAAAATGAGCCGTTTTCATTACCGAAAACGGCTCATTTTGTGTAGAAACCAGCCGGGAAACATACTTGACGAACACGCCGATGCGTAATATAATTTTGCTATCGATATAGTGCAAAACTCAACAAAAGAGATATAAAATGTGGAGGAGTCAGCATGGATAAGCAGACCAAGTCCGGAATGCCTGTGGATGAAAGCAAATATTCCTTTACGATCCCCCGCACGGACGAGCCGAGAGAGAAGATCCTCAAGCTCGGCGCGATGATCACCGACCGCATCGGCAAGGTCACGGGCAACGATCCCGAGTATTGGGGACTCGCGGGCGTTGTTACGGACGAAATGGCGGATGTCGCGCTCAAGATGAAGGTGCGCAAGCCGAAAACGACAGCGCAGATCGCCGCGCTCACCGGCAAAAGCGAGGAAGAGCTCGAAAAGCTGCTCACCGAGATGGCGTACATCGGCCTTGTCGAGTACAACTGGGAAAATCTGGACGGGAAAAACCCGAACCACGAGAAGCGTTGGACGCTGCCGCAGTTCGTTCCGGGCAGCGCGGAGTTCGTCAACATGCGCCAGTCGCAGATCGACGAGCACCCGGAGGTCGCGGCGTTCTTTGAGCGCATGACGTTCCTCCCGCTGGAGAAGGTCACGCCGATGGTGCCTCCCGGAGGCGCCGGCATCGGCATGCATGTCATCCCCGTGGAAAAGGCGATCGAGACCGAGAACAAGTCCGTCTCCATCGAGCACATCTCCCACTGGCTAAAAAAGTACGACGGCATTTACGCCGCTTCGCCCTGTTCCTGCCGTATGTCCCGCGCCAAGCTCGGCGAGGGCTGCGGCGACGATCCGCAGGACTGGTGCATCGCCGTGGGCGATATGGCGCGCTACGTCGTCGAGACCGACCGCGGCCATTACATCACCTATGACGAGGTGCTCGAGATCCTGCACAAGGCCGAGGAGAACGGCTTTGTCCATGAGATCACGAACATCGACGGCGAAGAGAAGATCATCGCCATCTGCAACTGCAACGTGAACGTCTGCAACGCGCTGCGCACGAGCCAGCTTTTCAACACGCCGAACCTCTCCCGCAGCGCCTACGTTGCGAAGGTCGAGAGCGAAAACTGCGTTGCGTGCGGCCGCTGTGTTGAGACGTGTCCCGCGGGCGCGGTGAAGCTCGGCCAGAAGCTCTGCACGAAGGACGGCCCCATCGAGTACCCGCGCCACAAGCTGCCGGACGAGACCGCCTGGGGCCCGGATAAGTGGGACATCAACTACCGCGACAACAACCGCATCAACTGCTACGATACCGGCACGTCCCCGTGCAAGACGGCGTGCCCGGCGCACATCGCCGTGCAGGGCTATCTGAAGCTCGCCGCGGGCAAGTACCGCGAGGCGCTCCAGCTCATCAAGCGCGAAAACCCGTTCCCCGCCGTATGCGGGCGCATCTGCAACCGCCGCTGCGAGGACGCCTGCACCCGCGGCACCGTCGATCAGGCCGTCGCCATCGACGAGGTCAAGCGCTTCATTGCCCAGCAGGATCTCGAAGCCGCCACGCGCTTTATCCCCGAAAAGGTCATCCCGAAGGTCGAGGGCGGATTCGATGAGAAGATCGCCATCATCGGCGCGGGGCCGGCGGGTATGTCCTGCGCGTACTTCCTCGCCGAGAAGGGCTACCGTCCGACCGTGTTCGACAAGGCGTCCTGTCCCGGCGGCATGCTGATGAACGCCATTCCGAACTTCCGTCTCGAAAAGGACGTTGTGGAGGCCGAGATCGACATTCTGCGCGAGATGGGCGTGGAATTCCGCTGCGGCGTGGATGTCGGCAGGGACGTCACCATCCCCGAGCTGCGCGCGCAGGGCTACAAGGGGTTCTATGTTGCCGTCGGTCTGCAGGACGGCGGACGTCTCCGCGTTCCCGGCGACGACGCCGAGGGCGTTATGTCCGGCGTGGACTTTACAAAGAAGGTCAACCTTGCGCCCGAAACGAAGCTCACCGGCAAGGTCGTTGTGATCGGCGGCGGCAACATCGCCTCCGATGTCGCCCGCACCGCCGTGCGCTGCGGCGCGGAGAGCGTGACGCTCTATTGCCTGGAGGGGTACGACGAAATGCCCATGGGCGAAGAGGACCGCACCGAGTGCGAGCGCGACGGCATCTCCATCCATGCCGGCTGGGGCCAGACCGCGATCGACACCGAGAACGGCCATGCCAGAGCCATTCGCTTCCGCAAGTGCCTGTCCGTCAAAAATGCCGAGGGCCGCTTCGCCCCCGTGTTTGACGACGCCCGGACCGAGACCGCCGAGGCGGATACGATCCTTTACTGCATCGGCCAGCACGCCGCCTGGGGCGAGCTGCTTGCCGGAACAAAGGCGGAGTTCAACCCCAACGGCACCGTCAAGGCCGATCCTCTGACTTACCAGACCGCCGAGCCCGACATCTTCGTCGGCGGCGACGCCTGCACCGGCCAGAAGTTCGCCATCGACGCCATCGCCGCCGGCAAGGAGGGCGCCGTGTCCCTGCATCGCTTTGTGCAGCCGAACACGAGCCTCACCATCGGCCGCAACCGCCGGCAGTTCATCGAGCTCGATAAGAAAAACGTTCTTCTCGACATCAACAGCTTTGACAACACGCCGCGCCAGCGACCCGGCTACAACGAGGAGCTGCGACGCACGATGCAGGACGGCCGCGCATGCTTCACCGAGGAGCAGGTCAGGGCCGAGACCGCCCGCTGTCTCGGCTGCGGTGCGAGCGTCGTCGATCCGAACAAGTGCATCGGCTGCGGCATCTGCACGACGCGCTGCGGCTTTGACGCCATCCGTCTCCACCGCGACCGTCCCGAGTGCAGCACCATGGTGCGCAGCGAGGACAAGATGAAGGCCATCCTGCCGTACATGCTCAAGCGCGCCGTGAAGATCAAGCTCAAGGGCAAAAAGGGCTGAGCATGCACGAGCTTGGGATCGTATTCCACATGATAAAAACCGTCGAGCGCATCGCGGAGGAAAACGTTCTTACGTGCGTTTCCTCCGTCACGCTCGAGCTTGGCGAGGTGTCCGGCGTTGTGCCGCATGAGCTCACATCCTGCTGGAACTGGGCCGTTGCGCAGACGGAGGTTTTGAATGGCGCGGAGCTTAGGATCGAGACCATTCCCGCCGTGACGCTTTGCGAGAACTGCACCCATACGTATCCGACCGTCCCGCAGGGGCGCATCTGCCCGCTGTGCGGCAGCGAGGAAACCGTGCTCCTGCAGGGCAACGAGATCAATCTCAAAGAAATCGAGGCTTGCTGAAATGGACAGTGTACGCATCATAGAGATCAAGGAGAGCGTTTTTGCCGACAACGACCGCGAGGCCGACCGCGTCCGCGCAAAGCTCAAGGAGGAAAAAACATTCCTTCTCAATCTCATGTCCTCGCCCGGCTCGGGCAAGACGACGACGCTTCTGCGCACGATCGAGCGCTTGAAGGACGATCTTCGCATCGGCGTTATGGAAGCGGACATCGATTCCTCCGTAGACGCCGAGACCATCGCCCGCGCGGGCGTGAAGAGCATCCAGCTCCACACCGGCGGTATGTGCCATCTCGATGCCGGAATGACCGAGCAGGGGCTTACCGAGCTCGGCACGGCGGACGTCGATCTCGCGGTGCTCGAAAACGTCGGCAATCTCGTCTGCCCGGCGGAGTTCGATACGGGCGCGGTGAAAAACGCAATGATCCTCTCCGTGCCGGAGGGACACGATAAGCCGCTCAAATACCCGCTCATCTTCACCGTGTGCGACGCGCTCATCATCAACAAGATCGATGTGCTGCCGTATTTCGATTTTGACATGGACAAGGTGCGCGAGTACGCGCTGCGGCGCAACCCCCGTCTGGAGATCTTCCCGATCTCCGCCAAGACCGGCGAGGGCGTCGAGGCCTGGACAAACTGGCTCAAAAAGCAGGTCCGGGACTGGACGGAGGAATGAAAGCAAAAAAACGGAGCAGTCATTTCTGACTGCTCCGTTTTTCTATGGAGAGCGGCGAGTTATTTTACTTCTGCGGTCGTCTGTGCCATGACGGTCAGAGCCTCGAGCACATCGGCCTTCTGGCTCTCCTCGTAATACGTGCCGGTGTAAATGTAGAGGTAAGCGCCGGTCACGGCGTAGAGCGTGATCTGATCCGTGGGCGGGATGGAGAGGATCGCATCGCGGCCTCCGGCGGCGTCAACGTCGTCCTGCGTGATGACGCCCTGCTCGAGAAGACGGTCGAGCATCTCGTCGTTGAAGCGCGTGACCGTTTCGGTGTAGATCACACTCTTGCCGTTGATCGAGCGAAGCTCGGCATTGAGGATCTCAATGTTGGGGAACGATTCGGTAATGCTTTCCGTGAGCTTGTTCATGTACTTTTCCGTGAACTTGCCGCTGTAGGTGCCGGACTGCTGCGCGTTGATGTTGACGGCCTGTCCGGTTCCCTGCGTATCGTTATAATAGATGATGAGCGGGGAAGTGCCGTCGCTGCCGGTCCACTTATCGGCGGGATACTGCGTCGAAAACGTGCTGTTGCTGACCGTTCCGAGCGTCATGGAGGAGAGATCGACCTTCTCCAGCGGGGGATAATCCTCCTCGCTCACGGTGCCGCATCCGGCGAGGATCAGGCAGAGCACGAGACAAACGGCGGCGAGCGCCGCAAAAGTTTTTCTTTTCATAGCTATCACTCCTTTGCTGAGTGACAATGATTTTACCACATCGCTCAGGAAAAGACAACCTTTATCCCACCGTCTCGCCGAGCTTCCCGGCGAGCTTTGCGAGCGGCTTTACCTTCCAGCGCAGCACCATGCCGAGCGCCGCGCCGACGAGAGCCTGCAGGATCTGGTAAGGGAGCTTTGCGATCGCCGCGGCGGGCGTCGCGTAGATGAACGCGCGGCCGAGCGAGTAGCCGACGACCATGATGACCGCGCCGAGCAGCACGCCGATGAGGGACGCGATCACGGGCTTCTCCTTCATCATCCGGTGGGCGCAGAGCGAAATGGCGACCGCCTGCAACCCGTGCGTGACGAGCGAGACGAACATCGGCGTCGGATAAAAGAAGAAATCGCCGAGGAACGCGCCGACACCGCCGACGCAGAACGCCCCCAGCGGGTCAAGGATCAGCGCGGCAAAGCAGATGATCACGTCGTTCAGATAGAGATGTCCGCCCGGAACGGGAACGCTGAACACGCTCATGCTCATAATGATGTTCATCGCCATCAGCAGCGCCGTTGTGCAGAGCCAGCGCGTGCCGTGTTTCGTTTTCGTTGTCATGGATATATCTCCCCTTGTTTTTTTCTTACCCATAGCTTACAATGTTCTGGATATATTAAAATATCCAGAGAAGGAGAAAATAATAATACCAGATGAAACAGGACAACGAACACCGCCCGGCGTATCTGCGCCTGTATGAGCGCCTGCGCGGCGAGATCGTCCGCGGCGATTATCCCTTCGGCGCGCGGATGCCGTCCAAGCGGCAGCTGGCCGAGGAGGAGGGGCTGAGCGTCGTCACGGTAGAGCACGCTTACGCGCTGCTGACGGACGAAGGGTACCTCGAAGCGCGCCGCCGCAGTGGGCATTACGTGCAGTTCCACGATACGGACGGCTTTGTGCCGAGCGCGCCGGTAAAACCGGCGGCTGTCCCGGCGGGGGAGAGGGCGGACTTTCCGTTTTCGGTGCTCTCGCGGGTGATGCGCCGCGTCATCAGCGAGTACGGCGAGCAGCTTCTGGAAAAAAGCCCGAACAACGGCTGCGATGCGCTGCGGCAGGCGATCTCGCGCTATCTCGCGCGCAGCCGCGGCATCCGCGTGAAGCCGGAGCAGATCTTCGTCGGCTCCGGCGCGGAATATCTCTACGGATTGATCGTGCAGCTTCTCGGCGCGGCGCGCATCTACGCGGCGGAGGATCCGTCGTATGAAAAGATCGCGCTCGTTTACCGCGCGCACGGCGCTTCGCTCGAGCTTCTGCCGCTCGGCGCGGACGGCATCCGCAGCGACGCGCTCGCCGCCACGCGCGCCTCCGTGCTGCATATTACGCCCTACCGCAGCTATCCGAGCAATGTCACCGCGTCCGCGGCCAAGCGGCGCGAGTATATCCGCTGGGCTTCCGAGCCGGGGCGGTATATCGTTGAGGACGATTTCTCTTCGGAATTTACGGTCGCGTCCAAGCCGGAGGAAACGGTGTTCTCGCTCGCCGAGAGCGGAAATGTGATCTACCTGAACACGTTCTCGCAGACGGTCGCGCCGTCGCTGCGCATGGGCTATATGGTGCTCTCGGAAAAGCTCGCGGTGCAGTACGCCGAGCGGATCGGGTTTTATTCGTGCACCGTGCCGCTCTTTGAGCAGCTTGTGCTTGCCGAGCTGTTGGAGAGCGGCGACTATGAGCGCCACATCCGCCGCACCCGCCGCACCCTGCGAAAAAGAACAGAAAAATAAAATGCCCCCGGAAAGGGGACATTGA
>OGYC01002559.1_pt1 | contig 12359 bp, 7 predicted proteins | sample 1576461 | NCBI WGS metagenome assembly OGYC01 (sample SAMEA3541569, study PRJEB24748) | human gut metagenome | biome: human gut; feature: human-associated habitat; material: faeces | place: China | collected 2012 | reverse complement strand
AATCTTTATAATATGCTAATGCCGCATCCGAAAAGCCATAAAATTTCACTGGCTCGGTTAGTTTCCATCCTCTTCCTACTTTTATTCTTTTAAAATCTCTATCTGATTCTAAAATATAATTTCGATTACTTTCATCTTCTGTTTCTTTTTTCATTCCCACTGTTAATTTTAGTATTTCATCATTATATAAACGATATTTAAACTCTTTTACTTCGAGATACTGCGTTTCAGGATCATTCACTTGAATATCGCCTTCAAATTCAATCTGATTATATGTTTCTTTTTTGTCAGAATTTTCGATTATTGCTTTTGTATCCATATCCCAGCGAAATTCAAATTTCATATTTTCTTCTAAATCATGATCATAAAATATATCTGATACAGATCCCAAATCCACCGAGTCTCCATTCAATAATAACACAGTTTTTCTGTCCGATTGTCTTACGGTTTGTTTCAGCATAACCAAAAATTGTCCAATACTAGATTTACCAGAACTATTACTACCAAACAATACTGTTATAGGTGCTAAATCAATCATTCCCGTATCTTTCCAGCCTTTAAAATTTTGTATGTGTAATTTTCTTAACATATCTCGTCCTCCTCGTCTTCAACTCAACTAAAATCCAAAATCATCCACAAAAGCAATATCAATCATAAATTCATATTGCTGTAAAATATTCTTCTCATCATTCGCATCTGACAGTACCAGATAATACTTATCACCATACTTATATTCTCTGGACTTCAATGTAAATTTCTCATGGAATGTTCTCTTCTCTGGAGCATCTTCTCTGCTGTTTGCCACAATCGGTACATCAAAAGATATCTTCTCTCCATCTTCTGTTGTAAAGTATGCCACCAGGCTTCTTGCTTTCATGGTATCTGTTACTTTCTCTGTCTGAATGAAATCAAAGTAAGTAATCAGGTTTGTGACCTTTCGATTAACAGAAGTCAAGATCACATCCACATAATCATATGCCACCGCTCTGGTATTGGTTGTCAGTTCGATCACCGGTATCAGCATTTCCTGCAAGGATGAACCACCATGTACATAATTCTGTCCACCACCAGCAACTTTGAAAATATCTGCTCCAATCGGAGTTGTCACATATAAGTGATTCATGTATGCCATCATTCTTGACTTCATTCCCGGTTCATTTACTTTCTGCGTAGTCAGCAAGAATCGCTTATTGGAGTATGCACAGATTTCCCGATCATAAGATACTTTATCAAATTCATGCAGCTTGTCTCGCTTATATAAGAATCCATGATCTGCCGTAACAAAAAACTTTGCTGCTGAAATATAACCTGTCAGCTTCTTAATCAGTTTATGGATTTCCTCAATTGCCTCTGAGCACGCTGTAAATACTTCATTCTCGCTTGCTGGTTTATCTCCACGGGCATCTACCTGGTTGTGATAAATGTACACGATATTTTTCTTCTGTAATAACTCACGGATTTTCTCTTTATTGGCACTTGCCACTTCATCAAAGGATAATACCACATTGTTTTCATTCTGCACTTTTAAAATCTTATCTCTGGAAGCCAGATCTCCACAGCTCTGTCCATCCACCGTTACATTCAGCTTTTCATCCACATGCAGTTCCTTGTGTGGTAAAAGACTTGCCATTCCCACAGAGGTTACAGACGGAAGTCCGCTGATCATACACTCCAGCTTCGGTGTACACTTTTCATCCAGTTCCAGTCGCTCCATCAGCTCTTTCGCACACTCATAGCGAAAAGCATCCGAAATAATCACGATCACACGGTTCTTTCCTTCGTATGCATTCAAATAATTCCGATAAAAATCTTCCTGACGTTTCAATCCGGTATCTGCCATGAGATTTTCTGTCAGTTCCTGATTCCATTTTGGCGTTACTTTCTGCAGATACGTGAAGGAATACATATTTTCAATCCGCTCTCTCACCTGTGCAAAACGCTCCGTATCTTCCATACAGTCATAGGCACTGTAAAACCATCTATAATAAGAATCAATCAAATACGTCTGTTTCTGGTAATCCGCAACCATTTCCTTGATATCACTGGTCACTTCCAGAACAGATACTGCTTTCATCATCTGATAAGCATATTTGATTGCCTGATATTCGTTTTTATATACATTTCCAAAATGACAGGACTTTGCTGTTCGCTGCTCTGCGATCTGTGCAAGGTTCATGCCATCAATCTGAGCATCCAGGATCTCATCATTTAACTGATCCAATGCCCAGTCAATTAAAATGCCGTCCAGTCCCCGGAAAGCATCGCAGTTCGCAATATCCAGGAGCTGTGCAGACTGATCTTTGGCTTTGTCCGCATCCTTTTTCAATTCATCCCGGATTCTGGATACAACACGCAATGTCTTGTCCACTTTTTCTGACAACGCATCATACGCATCCTGATAAAGTACGTTGTCCATCAGATTCCGGACAAAGACCACTACATCATTTTTCTTTTTCAAAATATAAGATTTCAGCACAGTCGGAAGCGTATCCTTCAAAGCTACCGATGCATACGTCAAAAGCATACATGCAGCCAGGTCATCCATGTTCGGATTCTCAGACTGATATCCGAAATACTTCTCACATAATTCCCAGAACTTTTCTAAAAGTCCATTGTCTTCTAATGCTTGTAGATACGCTTCGTTATCATTCAATAGTAACTGTCTTGTAATCTCTTCAAAATTCGGTGTCTTCACATCTGTAAGAACGGCAATAAGACCAATATCAATGGTCTCTACATTGAAATGGTCTATGCCAAGTTCTTTAAACTTCTCAATTCGATTTTTATTCTTCCAAAAATTGCTGTACTGTGCCAGATGTTCTTTAAACCGGTTATCAATTCCAATCTCCTGCGACATCTGGGATACTCGGTCCGTATAGTACGGAACCGAGTAATAATACATATCTGCCAATGGATTCTCTGCATCACTTGGTTTTGGAAATGGTGCATATACAAGATACTTGCTCTCTGTATCTGATTCATTTAATAACCATTTGGAATAAAACCAGTTTGTTCCATCCAAAATATGTAATTTTGTATTATCTAACTGAAATTCTGATACCTCATCCTCATATTCTCCTTTATCGTCAAACCAGAATATGATACGAGTATCTGATTTAGAAAACGCCGTATTTAATTGATCTTGTATGTTTTGTAAATCCATTTATTGTGCTCCTCATCCAATTGTGCAGACATCCTGCACAAACTTACTTGTTCTTTACAGTCCTCTTCTAATCAACGAACTATAGTGCTTCTTAAAATAATATAGCTTAACGCCCACATACTCCTCACGCTCATCACAATTATATAAATTGTCTATTATCTTTTTGAGCATCACAGAAGTACACTTTCCTTTTCTATTCAATGAATCCATCATCTTTCTAGCCCTGTCATAAGCATCTTTTCTGCCTTTTAATAATTCTGTCGACGTATCCCTTACCGTTCCATCCTTTTTTTGAATTCCATTTAACAACAAAACTTCGTTAATATCTCTCTCCATATCCTCATCATATGGTTCTGTATATATTTTTCCGTCCTTGTTATATGCAATTTTATCCATCTGAAACTTATCAAGGGGACTCGTAGATATTTCGGTCTCCTTTTTACATGCATCGCAACAGAGTATGTGACCCCGATCTCCAGTAATTTTCTCACCTCCATCACATACTCCAAGCATATTGCTGTAATCAATTGCTTTATCCTTGTCTTTGCTTAATGGTACAAAATGCTCTACCCTGGAATGGTTATCCATACGGATACGTTTCATACAATAAGCACAGATTCCATGTTGTTCATGCACTAAAATCTTTTTCACTTCATTTTTCGGAAAATCATTATCAAACACTCGACGAATTGCTACTGTATCATTTTCGTCAATTTTCTTCCATTCTTCACTTTTACTCAGTTCAATAATCTTACTGCTGACATCCGTGGGTAATCCCTCTTTTTCAATATATAGCATGTCAAATCCCTTCTATCAACTTTGCATCCGATATCATTCCATCCATTTTCTTATACTCTGAATTATCCTCACCAAGTACAGCTTTTAATTTCTCTAAAGTAGCTGATGCCGCATCAAAATCAAGATCATCAATTGCATTTTCAATCTCATCTACTAACCATTTTACCTGCTTCGGCCTTGATACACTTTCCTGACGGTAACGTAATACATCTTCGACTTCATAGCCGTAACAATCCGGCAAATAATTAGCTTCCTTATCATTGTCTAAAAGTACAAGATTGGCATCTTTAGAAGAAGATATTACAATAGGCGAATGTGTAGCAATGATGAACTGTACATTCTCAAGCGTTTGGCGTAATGCTTCTATGACATTCCACTGCCACTTCGGATGTAAATGCAAATCAATTTCATCTATAAGCACAATTCCACTTAGTTGTTTTCTGCTTTTCAACTCCGGATTTAGCATACATACACGGTATGCAAGATCCATAATCATCCATAACAAAGACTGATAGCCAGCACTCAATTTTGAAATTGGCATCTCATTCTCATCCTCTTTATATACCAATTCATCAAACTGTGGCGAATAATACATTATTGGAAGCTTATCCAGTTCATTTATCTCTTTCATAAATGCTGCAACAATATTCTTAAACATTTCATATTCTCGCACGCCACCTTTATTTGAAGCTACTATTTCCTGCTTGATGCACCACTGCTGAATTGATTTTACATCCATAGAGGAATCCAGACATCCGATATATCCGCATCTCCTGTCATCCAGCTTCTTCTTTAATTCTGTTCCAAAATCACCCCGTCTGACTCTCCACGCTCTTGCAGCACTTTGAAAGCTAATCAAAGGCAATATTGTTTCTGAATTATTCGTAAGCTTTTTCATCCATGCACATATACTTCTATCATCAATCTTTGTATGCGTAGAGGAAATTTCCTCTTTTATTCTATTCCACGTAAACTCCTGTTCATCTGATACATGTAATGTACATCCAGAAAAAACAGGTTCGCAGTATTCAATCATGGTGGAGGAATCTCCGATTGGTTTTATTTTAATTCGAACATCATCTCTTAAAATATTCTTGGTGCTAACGCCTGCTACATTAACAAACATTCCTCCAAGTGCAACTGCAATCCCCTCTAGAACAGAAGTCTTTCCTGCCCCATTGTCTCCAATAAGAAGGTTTACACCAGGTTTAAAGGCAATATTCAAATCTTCAATCGCTTTATAATTCTGTATATGAACCTTTTCTAAATACATCTCTTTCACCTGCTTTCTTTTATATCTTTGCCAATAAATCAACTTTTAATATTTCCTTAATATATTTATCATAATCAATCTCTATTTCTTTGAACTATCTGTAATTTCCTTGATTAATATATTTTGATCTCATATATGGAAAATATTATAATATTTCGTTACATCATTATGTATTATTCACCATTGCCAGCAATTTTTATATGAATTAACCAAGCAGCTTATTCATGTCAACTTTCATTCCTGCTGCATTAAGTTCCTTTAGCATTTCAAATTCCCAATTATCTTTACTTGTATATACCATTCCAGATAAATCTCCTGGGATTTCTACATTCTCATCGGCAATCATAATTATATTCTCTCTACCCAAATATCCCATAAAATAACCTGCCTCAAAAACTACATTCTGTCTAGCTCTATATTTTTCGTTTTCTTTTTCTTCTTTAACTCTCCCTAGATCATCTTGTGTAAACAGGATAATTGCTACATGTACATCCGAATATGCTTCTAATTTTTCAATAATTGTTCTTCCACGATTCGCTTGTTCACTTAAAATTATTGTTTCAATACCTTGTTGCTCTAATCTTCTCGCAACCTTCTCTTTTAGTTCACCATCATGTCCATGAACAATAAATGCCTTATTATTGGAACTTCGCCTTTCTTTCATATTGGTATTTGTACTTTCATCTTCAAAATCGCCAATATATCTTTCAAACTCTTTTTTGGTAGTCTCCAAGCCTTGTACATATGGTTTATGCCAATCAGTATTTCCCCCAATTACCATTGGTGAAAAGATACGATTATTGAAATTCTTAAGTTGAATGCTTTTTTCACCATAGAGCCCCGACAGACATAATTGTACATCAGTTTTCCAGGCTTTAAAATCGCTATCACTGGAACTATCTTTATTTTTCAACTCATCGATTTCATTATGTAATTTTATTAATTTATTTTGTAAATTCATACCGTTTCTCTTTCCTCATCTCTCATTATTTAATTTTCGCCAACAAATCCACTTTTAACGTTTTCTTTCCTTCCTGGGCAACTTCTACTCCCTGGAATTTTTCATAATTTACTTTCACACCATCATCCAGGTCAATCTCGATTCTCTTATTGGCAATATGAGCAATGGCTTCATCATAAATCTTCATTTCTGCAAGCTGCTTTGTGTATTTCGTCACCGCTTTTGTTGCCTTCGATTTTTCTGAAGCTGATGATGCATTGTCAATGGTATACTGAGCACTCTGCATAGCGGTCTCTACATATTTCTGTGCTCTATGCAAATAATCGGTTCTTACTCTACCAACAGTGTCTGCATCATAACGGTGCATATAAATCAGAGCTTTAAATCCATTTTGTTTTCCACTGTCAAATAACCAGTAAATCGGTCTCTTCTGATATATTTTCAAATGATCTGCATAGAAATCTTTCAGGAAATAATTGCGGATCACTTCTCTGGAAGTATCACCTTTGTTTCCTAATGCATTGGCGATGAAATCGAGATTTTCTTCCAAAGTATCTGCGCCATATACAACTTTCACGAATTCTACAAAACGACCCACAATATCGTCGGAGAAATATTCTTCATCAGTAATTGGAATACAGTTGTCCTCATCCGGGATAAAGATCTTATATCTACTACCATCCCATTCACCACCAGCATAGATCAGTCCTTCTTCATCAAGAGAATAACGGCCAAACATACAACCTACCGCATAAGAAATAAAGCTACGGATGTCTCTTGATAAGTCTGCTTTACGAACTGTAATGTCTTTGTCTTCTATTTCTGGTGTCAGTTCATCCTGTAAGCCGTAAATGTCAATAAAAATACGATTAAGTTCTTTTTCTTTGCATTTTAACTGATTAAAACGTTCATTACACTCTTCATTCCAACACCTATAGCATTTTGCGAGACTAATATTTTTTTTATTATCAAAAAATATTGATTTTTCATAAATCATCAAAATCAACGGATGGCACATAAAATCCCAAGATATTTCAAAGCAATTCCAATCCACTATACATAATTGGACAGCAGAAGAAACAAGTTGCTCAATTTTAGCATATTGGGGATTACTCAATCTTATAATCGGTAAAGAACTTACTGCTCCGGTAGAATAGTGCAATCCAGTACATGACACTTCAAGAAACTTTTGAGCGACTTTTGTATTAAGGAATCCTAAAACATAATTATATTCATCTTTGTCTTTAACAAATAAAGAAGGACCTGATGTATCAAATAAAGCGCCCTTAGGTGTGTATCTTGCTGAGAAAAAGCCTGTTTTTATATCAGACCAAGTAATATTAGGTTTAAAATTATAATCCAGATTATAATTCGATGACTTTAATTTCCCATTTTCAAAATAATTACGAATTAAAAGTCCATCATTTTCCCAATTAATAACATATTCCCTATTTCCATACCAGCGTCTAAATGAACCACCTTTATTATAAGGATACCATTTCATTTTTTTATCACTATCATGTTTTCTGATTGCAACATTTGTTTCATTACATTCCGTCCACAAACGCATAAACATATCACCATTTCCGCTAACTAGTCCATGTCTAGTTTCCGCATACGAATGTAACTTTACAGAATTATCCATCAATTCAATAATGTTAGGTGAAATCCAAAATGAAAATGTTCTACCTGGTATTTTTTCATACTGTTGCAAAGAAGCCTTATACAAATCCAAATTCTTTTTCTCCTGCAGCATATAGAGATATTGTATATGCTTTTCTTTTTCAGACAAATACATCTGTAAGTCGATATAATTAGCTTGATATTTTTCAATATAATTATCTCTTTTTACAAAGGCACACGTTCTAACTTTTTCTCCGCTTATATCTTCAAATGCTCTTGTTCCTAAATACAACATATTAATATATGTGCTGTTATTTATAATATATTCTCTTGTTTTTTCAAATCGTGAATTAAACATAAATGATTGTTGATTGATCATTGCTATAATTCCATTATTTTTTGAAAAAAGCATACATTTTTTTATAAATACACAATACAAGTCTTGTTTAAATTCATCATATAACTCTTGAATATAATTATATAGACTAATGCCCATATTTCCAATTCCCATATAAGGCGGATTCGTCACTACTGCATCGTATTTCTGTCCAAGATTCTTCGCTACTCTTACCAACTTGCTCAACTGTTTCTGTGTTTCTTCACTTCCTACGCTTTCAAAAGAAATCTGTCCAGTTGTACCCAAATCATCTACAAATCTTTCCAGCACCTCCCAATCACAAGCATCTACATTCAAGATAGACCCATATTCTCTGGCATCTTTAAATGTGTCCAGCAGTCCTTCTATCTGCATCACAGCCAGATTTCTTTCCATCGCACTCAAATGTGTTCCAAAGAACTGCAGATGATTCCGGTTGATTTCATTACTCTCCGCAATCGCATATACTTTTGGCTCTGGTTTTCCATCTCTTCCACGCAGGAACCGTCTGTTATAACCACGACCTTTCATCATAACAGCAAAATATGCCAGCTGATATGCTCTCTGGTCGATATCCAAACCATGAATATTGTGTTCTACGATTTCAAATGCTGCTTCTCTCTTGTCATATCCGGCACTTTCGTAGATATCCATAAGCACATCAAACATAGCTATCAAGATATGTCCACTTCCCATACACGGATCAATACAGGTAATATCTGTCGGTTTCAAATCTTTATACGTGGTACGGATTTCTGCCAGTTTTACATTAACAGCTTCTTCCTGTTCTGCTTCCGGAAGGTAATATTTCCATCCGAATCTTTCTGCAGTTGCTTTTTCATCTGTACTTGAATCTACTGTCCGTAAATGTTCAATCCAGATTCTTCCAACAGAGTTCTCAACCATATAACGCACAATCCAATCCGGTGTAAAAAGCTGAGTTGCTGCTGGAATTCTCTCTTTTGTAATCTTTACATTCTTTTTCAATTTCGCAAAAGTATCGTCTTTTAATTCTGTATTGTAATACTGATACAGCCATCCAATGATTTCAACCTGTCCGGTTGGATTGCCTTCTTCATCCAGTGTGGATACATTAAAATCAGCTTCCGGAATGCCTGTCTCCGGATTTACCAGCATATAGATGACATCATCTTTATTGGTGTAAGAAATACCAAACAGCAATTCCATATAATCAGAATCCGCCTCAAAAAGTCCCGGTAGGACATCATGCAACTGATGGCACTGTTTCAGGAACAATTTACCGAACATTTTATCCGTATTTTCTGATGTACCGCTCATTTTCCAATTGATGATCTCTTCTTTTTCCTGTGCTGTCAGGTCTAAATCTATATCTGGTGCCTGTGTTACAAGATCCGGCTCCATTTTTCCTTCTTTTTCAGAGGAAAGTACACGAACTCTGTTTGGAAGATAATCATTCACTTCCATAAAACGGATTGCACAGATTCGGTTGAACCAGGTATAGGCTACTTCTTCTACCACTGCTTCAAAACCACGGGATTCAATCTGAGATACCAGACGTCTTCTCTGTTCACATTGTCTTTTATTCAATGTTACTTCTGTTCCTGCAACGGTCTGGTATACTTCAAAGTCTGATCCTTTTGTGATTGGTTCACTGCATGATTTTTCTGTAATTCCAAGCATACCGGCTTTATCTGTAACAGAATCAATCAGTTTTTTTCTTGCTTCTATGGCAAATTTCTTTATCGCACTCTTGTTCATGTACTGTTTCCTCCCAATCCCATTTTCCGCTAGGATCTCTTTCTTCTTCTATTTACAGCCACAGATACATTTTCTTCACAATATCCCTGCAAATGTATATCTGTGCTCCAGATCATAATTCGTCCTATTCCAATCGTTTCCTCTTTATACTGTTCATACGCATGAATAATAGATACATCTCCTAAACCTATTTCACAAACTGCATTTTCTTCTATATGATCTGCAAGATATAGCAATCCATTTTCATCAAACTCTTTTCTTCCATATAACTGCCACGGAGCTTTTCCTTCTGCAGTTTTTCGCAAATATTCACCAAATTTTCCTGCAATCGTTCTTCTGATACGGCCATCTGCTATATGTGCTATATGATTGCCGGTTTCTATTATAGTTGCTATTGGTAAAATTAACACTTCTTTAGCTTCTATTACTTGCTTCAATTCCTCTTGTACGCTTTCTGCATCATTACATTTACCTGGAATTTTCAACATATTTGCCATAACAGAGGTATCTATAAATCTGACATTCATTAATCACACCCCCAGCCATGAATAATCTTTTGTTGGTTTTGACTGTTTCAGTGAATCAAGTAAGCTTTCATCAATCATCGCATCTCCCAGTCCACCTGCTGCCAACATAGTTGCAAAATTGTCAATATCAATAAATGATTTAATTTTACTTGTACCTCTGTCCTTCTCTCTAAAAACAACAGACACTCCCATTAATTCATCTTTCTTATATGCATTTAATAGCGTGGCATTATGTGTTGTAATAACAATGTCAATATTTCTCTTTTTTCCTATTGCGATCAGCTGTTCTATCAGTTTATAAACTCGAGCCGGATGAATACCATTATCTAATTCTTCGATTAACACCATGCTTCCTTCTTCACCAATCATTGTTGCTGTTAATACCGCAATACATCGTAATGTACCATCAGATAATTGCCGTGCATCTACTAATTCCGTTGAATTCAAATTTCTTTCACGTAATGCAAATATCACATCTCCAATTTTCGTCTCAATAAATTCGATATCTTCAACGTCATTCTCTGGTAGTTCTTTCACTACAGCTAATAATTGCTTCTTTTTTTCTTCATCCTTACACATTTCATTCAAAACAGCAGAAAGGTTATCACAATTTTGTCGCAGCTCAATATCTGTAGTTCGCACATAATCTCGGATTGCTGAAGGAACTGGATCTAACATTCTAATATTCTTCAAATGATTAATTACCCGCTCGATCCATTTAACAATGGTCCTCTCCTCTTCCGTGTCTCTACGCATTTTAACAGCCATTTGAGGTAAAATAGCTGATGAACGCACGCAGATGGTATCAGGATCATTGCCCCTGATACCATTTTTATACTGCACTTTAATCTCAGCACGTCCTGCCTCTGTCTTTTTCGTTTTGAATATTTTATTATTTTTCGGTCCCAAAGTATCACACTTTACGAGGTACAGCCCTTCCTCTTCTATTCCAACTCGATCACCGACAGCTATTTTCATCTCATATAATAAATCATTGTATTCATTAAGATCAATTAAACATCCCAGTTTAAAAGAGGCCGTTTTAAATCTTGCACATCCACGACTTCCGCCACGCACTACAGCACCTGTACTTTTCGTTCCATCTAGTATCGTACTCAGGTCAATTCCTGTAGCTGCCTTTGCTAATATAGTAATTCCTTCTACTGCATTGCTTTTTCCAGATGCATTGGTTCCTATCAGAGTCGTCAACGACTCTATGTTCAATTCCGCTTTCTCAAAGCTTTTAAAATTTTCAAAAATAAAACTCTTTATCATGTAATCTGCCTCCCTAACTTAAAATAATTATTGTGTCATCTTCCAACTGTACCTTTAATTTTCTTTTAAGTTCTTCTGCAAATTTATCAATATCCTCTTCTGTTTCCAAAGTAAACGTTCTCGCACCTGCCACGTTACTAATAGATACATTCTTACGTTTCTTTGGCTTTGGCTGCACTGGCGGTGTTACCGGTTTCGGTGGTTCTGTATGGCTGCCACCTGTTGGTGGTGTCACCGGAGTTACATGTGGTGCCGGTTTCGGGCGATGTGCCTCCTCATATTCTGTAATTTCATCCATACATCTAAGCTTTAATGTGTCACTTTCCAATCTAATATTCTTCACTGACGCAATCTCATGGGATGTATCCAGTTTCTGCTTCAGTTCTGCAAAGGCATTTACAAACTTTTCCCTGAATACGGATGCAAATTCTTTTTGATCCAGCGTATGTAACACCTTCTCCAGATCGTCATCCACGATTGGACGCATCTCTTCTGCTTCTTTTTCAAGTAAAGCGCCATACTGCTGTACAAACTTCATAGACATATCCGGCAGTTTCTGAATCTGACTAAATGGATTTTTCGCTGTCACAATCGCTTCCATCTGGCTCCCCTGATATATGTCC